>JACLAC010005570.1_pt1 | contig 42158 bp, 30 predicted proteins | sample 8027881 | NCBI WGS metagenome assembly JACLAC01 (sample SAMN15725517, study PRJNA655200) | protist metagenome | isolation source: fluorescence activated cell sorting (FACS) single amplified genomes of... | place: Spain: Blaines Bay Microbial Observatory, Mediterranean Sea | collected 2016-01-19 | reverse complement strand
GGAGAGCATGTACGGGTTGAAGCTAAAGGGACAAAATTCAGGGCAGAAATATTTGGTTATGTGGCATTTATAGATGGGAAATTGAATATTATCCCCCCTATCTGGATCACAGCGGATCACATGACAGCATATTATGTGAATTTCCCACAAGTTGGTAAACCTATTATTCCTAAAGAAGAACACATAAAGGCATTACTTGATGTTGGTGGTGTAGAGGTGGGGATGCGCGAAAAAAATATAAAACGGCTTTATGGAGGGCTTAAAGCACGTAAAAAAGTACCGATTTTAGCACCCGTAGCTCGAGGTATACCGCCAAAACCAGGTACGGATGCAAGACTTGAATTTTCTATGGCAATCGATCCAACGCCTGGGGTTGTAAGGGAGGATGGTTCTATAGACCTACGTGAACGGAATAATGCAAATAATGTGGTAGTTGATCAATTGTTGGCAACAAAACATATGGCTACTCCAGGTATTATGGGACAGACCCTGTACAAGGAAGTGTTGGAAACTGTTGATGGTAATGATATTGTTGTCGAACCGGGTGAAGGTGTACGCCTAGAGGATGGGGAAGAGCCTAAATTGTATGCTTTATTGGATGGTGTCGTTAGGTTTCGAGATGGTCGTCTAATGGTTAATGAGGTTATTGAAATTGATGGGAATGTGGATTATGGTACGGGAAATCTTGATGTAGAAAAAGATGTTTTCATTTCAGGTTCGGTATGTTCTGGATTTGTTGTTAAGTCAAAAGGTAATGTTTCTATAGTTGGCTATGTTGAGGCGGGGGCTATTGTAGAAGCCGGAAAAGATGTAGAGATCGCTCTAGGTATTACAGGGCTCACAACGAAAGTTACTGGAGCCGGCAATTTGACTGTACAATTTATCCAGGATTCTAAAGTAGTTATACAGGGGGATGTACTGGTTGGTTCGTACATACGTAATGCTTCGGTGCATTGTGCCGGTGAACTAGCAGTAGAGAACAAGGGAGGTGAACGAGCCGGTAGTATCATGGGAGGCGTAGTATATGCAGGTAAGAAGATTAATGTGTATATAGCGGGAGCCGTTGCTAATCCTAGTACGGTAATTGCTATAAGAGCTGAGCCTTCCCTTGAAGAACGCTTGGAGAAAATACGCGAAAATAAGGGTTTTTGTGATGAAAATATAAACGTAATGATGCGTAAGATAGGTTTAGAACAACTTGATTTGGACGCCTTGAAAAAAAGGATGGAGCGGTTGCCATTGGCGCAGCAGAGGCGCAATAACAAAATCTTGGCGAAACTTAACGAATTTGTTAAGATTCGAATAGGTCTACTTAAAGAGGAAGATACGCTACAGGCTGAAATAGATGCTATGTTGACACAGGCCGAGATTCATGTTTCTAAGACCATTTATCCTCAGGTGCAATTTGGTATTGGTAGCCAAAAAATGAGCTTAGAAAAAGAAACTGGCCCTAGGGTGTTGCGTTTGGAAGATGGTCTTATGATAGCGGCTGATGGAACTGCAGATGAAGCTCCGGCTGAAGCTCCGGCTGAAGGCGAAAAGTAATGTCATGAGGTGGCTTGGTTGTAAAGTGTTTTTTTGTAAACAGCTTTTTAGTAAGCAGGGATCGGGTATAGATTCATTATGGCAGGAATAGTAAAAAATGATACGAGTTATGCTCTAGAAAGAATATCTGGTATTGGTGGTTTATCCGGCAGTAGCCGCTTAAGCCGGCATAAGGTCAGATAAAAAGATGGCATTTTTTAAACAATTCTACGATTTAATTCGAGGCCACCGGCATCTTATTCTGGGTTCAGTAGGCTGTGGTCTATTGTTTGCCATGGCGAATCTAGTACCCCCCTTGCTGATTCGTAAACTCATCCAATGGCTTACCGAGGGTGGTGGCAATGCTAGTGGCATGATGCAGCTGACGTTGCTGCTGTTGGGCGTGTATGTAATTCGTGGCCTGGGACGTTATGGTTATGGTCGTTTTTCTCATGTGGCGGCATATCGGGTCATGCACCAATTGATGGTACGTGTTTATACTCATGTGCAAAGTTTGTCGCATCGTTTTTTTCATAAAGAGCGTAGTGGAAATTTAATTTCTCGCTCAGTTAATGATGTAGAAGCGGTAGAAGATTTTGTCGCCCACGGTATCCCTGAAACCTTGTTGGCTATGGTGATTCCCATTACCATGATGGGGGTGTTATTCTCCTTAAATGCTAAACTGGCGCTCATTACTTTATTACCTATACCTTTCACGGCATTTTTAGTGTATCGATATGTGTCACGTGTGCGTTATATGTGGCGTGGAGTGCGTGGTCGACTAGGCGAATTAGTCGCTCAGGTACAGGACCATATTGCTGGCATTGAAATGATAAAGTCTTTTGTGCGTGAGGATGCAGCGGCGCGACGTATTGAAGGGCATAGTAGGCGTTTTCGCGATGAGATGATTCAGGCCAATTTAGTATCGTTAGTACCGGCGGGCTTAATTGAAGGAGCTGGTGGTTTAGGGGTAGTACTGGTCATTTGGAGTGGAGGACATTTAGCTCTGGCAGACAAGATATCAGTAGCTGATCTATTTGTGTTTATTGTCTACCTTGGCCATATATACCAACCGTTTTTGCAGTTGGCTTCATTGAATGATGTATTGAATAAAGCTGCCGCTAGTACTGAACGGATCTTTGAATTGTTAAAGATGCGTTCAGAGATTGTTGAAGTGCCGGGTGCAACAGCACCTGTTCAACCGGAATGGTCGATTCATTTTAAAGACGTTACTTTTGGTTATACGGCAGATATACCGGTATTACATGGTATTGATTTAGAGGTGCCGGCTGGAAAAGTTGTTGCTTTGGTGGGAACAACAGGTGCGGGTAAAAGTACACTCTCAAATCTTGTGCCGCGTTATTACGACCCGCAGGCAGGTGCTGTACTTTTAGGTGACTACAATTTACGCGACTTACCACTAGATTTTATTCGTAGCCATGTAGCTTCAGTGCCGCAGGATATATTTCTTTTCCATGGGTCTGTACGTGATAATTTATTGTTTGGACGACCGGATGCATCTGAAGCGGAGATGACTGCGGCAGCGCAGGCGGCCAATGCAGAAGCTTTTATTTTGGACTTACCACACGGCTATGAGACGCAGGTGGGTGAACGCGGTGTGCGACTTTCAGGTGGCCAAAAGCAACGTCTTGCAATTGCCCGGGCCTTACTCAAGGATGCGCCTGTGCTGGTTTTAGACGAAGCAACTTCGGCCGTTGACACACAAACCGAACGACTGATTCAGGAAGCTTTACAGCGTTTGTTAGAAAATCGCACAACGCTGGTAATTGCCCATCGCTTGTCTACTATACGACAGGCAGACCAAATTATTGTGATTGATCAGGGGCGTATTAGCGAGAGCGGTAGCCACACCGCATTAATGGTGCTTGATGGTCTTTATGCGCAGATGGTAAAGGCCCAGGAACTTATTGATGAGCCTTCACCGGATTTAGGTATTCATTCTTCTTAACATGATAGCGTATAGAGGAAAGCGTATTATACAAGAGAAATGATGGATGCGCATAAACGCGATTTATTCTTTGTAGAAAGCTAGTTTATTGTTTTGCTTGTTCGGCAATATTTGCTTGGGAAGAAATCTATTTATGATGCTTATCTTATGGGGTTATTACATATGAAATTCTACCAGTCAGCCGTTGATTGAACGACTGCTGCTGGCAGGGACAGACATAAGGGATATCCTGCGGTTTATATCTGCAGCTATTTTACTCCTGATCACATAGCTCAAAGGCCTGAGCTAAGCCTTCAATGGTATTGCCTTTGGGACGAAATTCATGGCCAATGTAGCCGCTATATGATGTGGCCGCTAGAGCACGACAGATACCAGTATAGTTAAGCTCTTGATCATCATCTAATTCATTACGGCCTGGATTGCCAGCTGTATGGATATGACCAATAGCATCGATAGAGGTCTCCAACGTACGAATGATATTACCCTCCATGATTTGCATATGATATATATCGTAAAGGAGTTTGACACGTGAGCTGCCAACTTTCTCTACTACTTGCAGCCCCCAAGCTGTATGGTCACACTGGTAGCCTTGGTGGTCGACTTTGGAATTTAGCAGTTCCAGATTTACATTGATTCCTTTGGCTTCGGCATAGGGGGCAATCCGGCATAAGCCGCTAACGGTAGCATCAATGGCTGCCTCATTGCTCAAACCAGGGATCCGGTTACCGCTAAAGCAAATGACACCACTCATACCAATATCTGCTGCTAAATCAATGGAAGTTTTGAGTTCTGCTTCTATGCGATCATGGTTGGCGACATTATTGAGGCCATCCCCCAGAGATTCATGGCCGATCATACTGATAAGGCGTAGCCCATGGCGTTGGATGGCTTGGCATAAAGTGTCAAAGTCAGTACTACGTCCCCAGATCTCTACGGCGGTATAGCCAATCGCGGCAATTTGTTCTAGAAGCTCATCTTGATCCATAGGAGGGAGAATGGGTAAACAGACAGATTGTTGGATAGACATAGCTTATAATCCTTGATTAAATAAAAGGCACAACGTGTTTTAGACGATCTGATTCCAGTCGAAGAGGACACCAATGGTAGCCGCACGATCAGCTAAAAGATTGGCGTATACGGTAGGTGCATCAGCAGGGCTATGGCGTGATGTGATCAAATTTTCTACCTGCATCTGTTGGCGCGCTAAATAGGTATGGAATAGACTAACCTGATTATAGAATGACCACTCGCCCTGGTCGGGTGGTAAGCGCTCGTTATGGGAACCGCGTACGGTAATCTGGCGGGTAATGACATCAGCCTGTAATACTTGCTTACTGGGTTGAGGAGAATCACCAATAAGCATCATGGTACCAAAATTTCGAGTCAACTTTAAGGCCAGAGGAAAAACGGTATAATGCCCTGTGGCATCAAAGACAACATCAGCTAAATTGCCGTTGGTGTGAGATTCGACAAAATCAACGGCGGCGGCGGCACTGCCGGCAAAACTTTGGGTTGCACCGTGAGCCCGGGCTATCTCCAGACGACTTGAGATGGGATCAATAGTTAATATTTGTTCCGCTCCCATCAGGCGGATATATTGGGTTAATAGCTGTCCTAAAGGTCCTAAGCCTATAATGGCAACTTTGGCGCCCATTTGCAGTTGGGCACGACGTACACCAGTTTGGGCAATTACTGCCAATTTAGACCAAGCTGCTGCCTCATTACTAATTGTATCAGGGATTTTTACCACCGGTATTGGTGTGGTAATCCATTGGTGATGATTGCTTGTGGTAAAGATGCGATCACCAATTTCATAGCCTTGTACCTCAGCACCAATTTGTTCAACGCAAGCGACATTACTATAGCCTAAGTTGAAGGGATATTGGACCCAGCCAGCCCAGTGAGATCCCGGTTCGTGGTTGCCATGATAACAAATACACTCTGTGCCAGTGCTGATTAGACTAACTTGGGTACGGGCCAGCAAACCATTGGCTGGTACGGTGGGAATAGACTGATGGCATAATTCTACTTGTTGTTTTCCTGTTAACAGAATATTGGCGGATTTCATTGACTCACTCAAGTGGTTTATAGATAGAGAAGATATTGTTTGATAGCTGAAATTATCCCCTATGGTGGCAGTTGAGAGCCAAGCCTATAGGCGTTTAAAATGGTGTTTCTTGTGTGGTAATAGGGCACCAACGGGAAACTAGTAGATGATCCCATAATGCGGTTGAAGCTTCAGGTGTACCGATGTGTTGTAGGGCTAGGATGGCATTAAAGCGTACATAGCGATTTTCATCGTTTAGTAGTTGGCATATAGCGGGCACTGCCGTATGTGCGGCACGGCCAATTTTAGCTAGTGCAAGAGCTACATTACGCCTGACCCGTTCATCTTGATCTGCTGCTAATGCTGCCAAACCGTCAATTGCCTCGGGGACTTGAGGTGCGATAGTACCCAAAGCTTCTGCGGCATTACGGCGTACCCAAAGGTTATCATCTTGTAATGCATAAGTTAGAGCCTCTATAGCAGTATGAGCACCTGAGCCAATATTACCGAGTATATCAGCCGCTGCCGCACGAACACCCCAATGGTCATGTTGTAGTTGCACTATGAGTTCCGGTACTGCGCTTGGACCCAAGGCACTGAGGGCATGGGCTGAGTAGAGCTCAGCGGGATTACCACCGGCAGGATTCGTTTGGTTTTTAGCCTGATTGCTAAGGGCTAAGTCAGTGACTTCAGTATGGAGCATATGCACTAATTGAGGTATTACCTCAATTCCTTGGGACGCTAGTGTATAAGCAGCATCCAGACGTGTTGTTTCATCTGCAGCACGTAATTCATGGGGGCTTAGGGGCGGGTTAGTTGTCGTGCTGTCTTGGACGGTGGGTTGGCCGCAGAGCCAATGCCACACCGAGGCAGATAGTGCGGTATGACGGTCTGTTGCAACGGGCTGCCATTGTGCCTGAGAGTGTTGCCAACTAGGTTGGCGGGGTTCGGTCATACGCAAAAACTGAAATTTCAGCATATAGCGTTTTTTATTACTGGTATTGGCGGTGGCTCGGTGCCATACATCAAAATTAACTAGAGCAACAGTTCCAGCTGGACCACATAAGGAAATTTCCTGTTCAGTTGACTGGGTAGGGTCATCGGTAGAAATATGGTTATAGTATTGGCGTCCAGACAGGATGCCGGTTGCTCCCATATCGGGGCTAACATCTTGTGGATAATAGAAGGCCATAACCCAACGGTAGCGATGGTGGCGCACATTCTGGTCATAGATATAATCATCTTTATGCCAATTTTGGCCTTGCCCACCCGGACTGTTGAGATGGCAATAACGGTGCGGGTGCATAGAGTATCCAGGGCCTAACAGGCTGGTTAGTGCCCCATCTACTGATGGGCTAGTAAAGATTTCTTGGATTTCAGGAATACGCGGCAAAAGATTATTTCCTGGATTTCCTTCAGCGCCAAAGACCGTTTCTATTTTATCGTATATAGCTTGGTGAAATGAGGCGGGCTGGTCGGCTTTAATTAAGGTGTAGCCGTGGACGATAAAATCTTGTATGGCGGCATCGTCTAAGGTATGATGAAGAGCTGTCATGAGTGGTATCTCTGGCGATTTAACGCAATTTGGGTCCAAAATTGTAGATATTCACCTGCATCTTTTTGAACTGTCTGAAGGGGTTTGATGATGTGCTTAGGTAGCTTGTCCATTTTGGCTAGCGCGGCGGCGGCATTTTCCCGTAAAGGATCTTTGCCTAGTGACCAGGCTGTTACAGGACGGGTATCGCCAAGTGTTTTAAGTAAGGCCGGGCTAATATCATAGTGTGGACAAGCTATATTGCCTAAAGCATCTGCAGCATTGCGTGCAACCCATTCATTAGGATCAGCCAAAGCGGTTGTTAGTGCCGGTAAGGCAGTATGCGCCTGAGAACCGATACAGCCAAGCGTGGCAATGCAAGCTGCGCGCATAAACCAATCTGGATGATCTTTAACGAGGACATTTAGGGGAGCAACGGCATCGTGACCGATGGCAGCTAAACCATAGGGAATATCAAGTTGACTGGGGTTGGTAAAGTTATTGTCTTCGAGATTGATTTCCCAATTTGTAGCGGCTTCCTGTTCTAAGGCTTGGAGCAGGGTGGGTATAGCCTGTGAGCCACTGGAACCGAGGGCATAAGCGGCGTTAAGCCGTACGGCTTCGGCGTTATCGTTCAAGGCATCAGCTAACGCGTTTAACGCATTTTGGTTGGTTGGCCCATAGCGCCCTAAATGATCAGCGGCACGACAGCGTTGTGAGGTATCGGCACTTTTAAGTGCTGTAATCTCGACGTCACTAGGAACACCATTGAGATAGGATATGGGCTTAGCTGCGCCTGTATGCCAGTGCCACATATGTTGCCATAGATTACGATGTGGAAAGAGTGGATGCGAGTCAGGCTGCCACTCCGTATTAGCACAATTCCAACTGGGAGCATTAGGCTCTTCAGTACGGTGATAAAGAAATTTCAGCATAAAACGCATATGCTTACTAGTATTTGCTGTGGCCTGATGCCAAAGTTCGTAATGGGTAATAACAACACTACCGGCTTGTGCACATAGATTAAGGCCAGGCAGGTTGGGGGTGGAATGTTTATAGTACTGGCTACCGGGTTGAATCGCGGTTGGGCCCATATTGGGAGTAACGTCTTGAGGATAATAAAACAGCAGCAGTGTGCGGCCTCTATGATAGCGCATATTACTGCCTAACGGGTAATCTTTATGCCATCCTTGTGTTTCATTGCCAGGGCCCCAAGCGTGACAATGGCAGTGTCGGTTACGTACATTATTGGGTCCAACTAAGCTTTCTAGTGCGCCTGTTATAACCGGATCTTCCAATACTTCATGCAGATAAGGAGCTACTGTAAGCAGCTCATTGCCCGGATTATCGTCGGCTTCGATCATGGCACTGAGTTGCGCGTAGGTTGCTTGGTGATATGCCATAGGCAATTGTGGCTTTAAAATCAGATAGCCATTAATAATAAAATCTTGTATGGTTTGATCGTCGAGTAAATACTGTGACATAATAGGTCTCGCTTTCAACCGTTGTACGCAGGTTCAATAACATTACCCTTGGTATAGGCTTCACGAAATAGGGACTGGCGTTTTGGTGGCATGGCATCAAATTGCTCGGGACGAGGACGGGACATAGACCAGCGGGTATTGATGGGATTATAGGCATTAAAGATGGCCATGCGGTCGTAGGTTGGATTCGTCCAGGGTTGGCCGCTGTGAGTGATTGCTTCGGTAAAGAATATTAAAGAACCGGGAGGACATGAATAGCTTTCCCACAAAGGAGAATCAAGTTGGTAGGCAGAACTGGGAGCGGTATAGGCTGCTTTATGACTGCCACTAATAAAAAGTGTAGCACCATCGTTTTTTTCTACGGGGTTCAATTCCCAAATAACCCGGGTAAGGCCACAGCGCGCTTTGCCTGGTATACAGTGGTAGGTATGGCAATCTCCCGGTAGACGAAACATACCGTTGCCATTATGGGGGCTAAACTCAAAGGGGGTTTCGTCGTTGACCGAACGAAATGACGGAAAGCTCATTTCCATGCGGAATCCGTAACATGACTCACTAGCCAGGCTAGGGGTAGCAAGGAATTCGTTGGCACAGGCCACTACCGCTGGATGATCCATTAGTTTTTCCAAAGGTCCTCCGTACGTGGTACGATGTCCGGGAGGAATAGATTCTGGATCATCTTGTAAGCGCTGGCAAAATTGGCGCATATCCTTTAGCTCGTCAGCGCCTAAAACACCGGGTATTAGCAGCCAGCCGCGCATATCAAAGATATATTTTTGTTCCTGGCTCAGCGCTATAATAGGGCAATTATCGGCGTTAGTACTAGGTAATACGGTGTCCTGTGGAGGTAGTGGGCGGCCCAGATCTTTGTTGAATAGTAGAGGTTCGGCAATTGGTGTAGAATGGTCGGTCATGGTTTGGTAACTCCTTGATTAGCTAACGAAAACACCATCAAAGTTAGTAGGGATTTCACATTGTTTTGTCAACTGCAAGGAGATTTATTTTATGAAATATTTAAAGCTGTTTGGTACTTGTATGGAGATCGCCTATTATTAAGCTATTGACCATAATTGTCCATACTATGAAAGGATCTATTAATGGATAGTTTGAATGCTGCACCGCCGGCCAATGCAACCGTATTGTTTAATGGTAATGATATCAAAAACTGGACTACTCGTGATGGACAAGCGGCTGAGTGGAAGGTGGATAATGGTGAGTTACATGTAGTGCCAGGTACGGGTGATATTCAAACCAAAGAAGTCTTCACCGATTTTTTTATGCACTTGGAATTTTGTTGTCCTGACATGCCTGAAAAAAGTGGTCAAGCAAAAGGCAATAGTGGTGTTTTTCTACAAGGTCGTTATGAGATCCAAGTATTAGATTCATACGGGTTGAATATTCCGGGTATGGGAGATTGCGGCGCAATTTATAACCAGCATGCCCCCTTAGGTAATGCTTGTCGGCCGGCGCTAGAATGGCAGACCTATGATGTGGCCTTCCGTGCACCACGTTTAGGTACGGATGGACACCTAGAAGAGCAAGTACGTCTAACCGTGCTACACAATGGTTTGGTTATTCAGAACAACACCGAATTACTAGGAGTAACAGGTGCAGCTATTGACGAAATAGTGGATAGTCCGGGTCCATTATTATTACAGGATCATGGCGATCTGGTAGTCTATCGCAATATCTGGGCGGTGGCGTTGCCATTGTGTAGCTCTGATACGTACGAACCCCATTAGACTAGGTAGGAATTATTTTTGGTCTACTCTTAAAGGTCTAATATTGCATTAATTAACTCTGGACAAAGGTCACCTAAGACAATCACTTGGATAGTTGAGCCGCGTTATTTTTTTATTAATGACGCGGCTCAACTATAGTGTCAATATTATTTATGGTGTAGTGAGTTCTGCTAATGAAAATAGAAACCAAAGACGGGCATTTGCACGGCACCGCACTTTTACAAAGTACAGGTGATTTAGCCGCGCAGATGGTAGCAGGCATAGAGCATTATATACTGAATTCTATAGCACGCTCGCCAACGCGCCGAGATGGTAAATGGAAGATTACTTCCCAGTCGCCGCAACAGTATGAGCGTATGCTGGAGCCAAAACGCTGGCGTTTAAGGCAGATGATTGGGGCCACGCAGGAACGTCTAGTGAGTGATTTTCGTATAGAACGAGAGATATTAGCAACGGGTCCAGGGTATCGGGTTTTTGCAGCACGTTGGGGAGTATTGGGGGGCGTAGAGGCAGAAGGTCTGCTAGTGGAGCCTACAGGGAAGATACAGGCTAATGTTATCTCCTTGCCGGATTGTGATTGGACTCCCGAAATGTTAATGGGTTTAGCTGCAGGGATAGTGCCGACCAGTCAATGGGGACGGCGCCTAGCGGTTGCAGGATGTCGGGTGCTGATACCGACGTTGGTTGATCGGGATTCTACCTATGCGGGGATACCACGTTTTCGTATGACCAATCAACCGCATCGTGAATTTATTTATCGGGCTGCCTTTGAATTAGGTGGGCATATCATTGGCGGCGAAGTGCAAACAATACTAGCTGCAGTGGATTGGCTAGGGCGTGATACAAAATTACCGCTAGGTATTATCGGTTATGGTGAGGGAGGCTTGTTGGCGCTATATGCTGGAGCGTGTGATAGGCGTTTGCAGGCCGTAGCGGTAAGTGGGTATTTTCAGCCGCGCCAGGCTTTATGGCGTGAGCCTATCTATCGGAATGTATTTGGTTTATTAGAAGAATTTGGTGATGCTGAATTGGCGGCTATGATAGCCCCACGACCGCTAGTGTTGGAAGCGAGTAGCCATCCCGCTGTGCTGGGTCCGCCAATACCAACGGCAGAGCGTACAGGTGCTGCTCCTGGGGCCTTAGTATCGCCGTCCTTAGATGCGCTTCAAGCTGAAGTTGAACGCACTCGTAAGATAACAGAGAAATTGCGACCAGGACCTCGTTTGACCGTGGTTGGAACAGGGGAGGGATTGCCCGGTAGTGTGGCCTTTTTAAATGAGTTTTTGGTCAGTCTAGGGATGTGTCCCAAAGCACTAGGACTGGGACGTAAACCACGCTGTTTAGGTACTGTGCCATCCATGGAAAGGCGCCGTGAACGTTTAGTCCAGCAATGGATTGACTATACGCAGCGGCTTTTAGCTGCTGCCGAATTTAAACGGGTTGATTTTTGGCAGCAAGCGCAGGGGACGGATGGGAAGCAGTGGAAACGAACGGTGCAGCGCTATCGGCGTTATCTAGCCCAACGTGTAATTGGCCAGTTGCCGGCGCCACGGATGCGGTTAAATCCCAGAAGTCGTTTTTTTTCTAAGGGAAAGGGATACCGTGCTTTTGAAGTAGTTTTAGATGTATATCCAGAGGTGTTTGCCTATGGGATTTTATTGGTGCCGGATGATATTAAAAATGGGGAACAACGGCCGGTCGTTGTGTGTCAACATGGTCTAGAAGGTCGTCCACAGGACATAATAGCCGGTGATAATCCGGCCTACCACGATTTTGCAGCGCGCTTAGCCATGCAGGGGTATGTGGTATTTGCCCCACAAAATCCCTATATCGGCGAAGATGCATTTCGTGTTTTACAACGGCAAGCCAATCTAGTAGGCAAATCACTTTTTTCATTTATTGTACGGCAACATGAACGAATCTTGGAATGGTTGGCCAGTCTACCTTATGTTGATGATCAGCGTTTAGCTTTTTACGGTTTGAGTTACGGCGGTAAAACCGCTATGCGTGTTCCTGCTTTGATTGAGCGTTATTGTCTGTCTATTTGTTCGGCTGATTATAATGAATGGATTTGGAAGAATGCCTCAACACAGCATGGATATTCGTATTTATTAACCGGTGAATATGAGATGCCTGAATTTGATTTAGGCAATACGTTCAATTATGCCGAGATGAGTTGGTTGATTTGTCCGCGGCCTTTTATGGTGGAACGCGGTCACGACGATGGTGTTGCCCCTGATGAATGGGTTGCTTATGAATTTGCTCGTACCAAACGTCGTTATGTTAAATTAGGAGTAGGAGAACATGCTCAGATTGAATTTTTTGATGGCCCCCACACAATTAATGGTGAAGCTACTTTTCGTTTCTTAAAAAAGCATTTGGGCCGTTGATTAATTAAAAAAATAATTGTCTGTCACCTGCTGCTGCGGCTAAGCTGTCGGGATAGCTTAGTTCAAGAAAACCCTGGTAACTTTTCCAGCGGGGGTCGCCGGCAAGATGTGTATGGAGGATGGCAACGGCCTCGTTTTTTAATTGTTGGCTGGTTGATGGCCATAAATTTATTGGGGCCGTGCTACTATCTAGAGTATATAATTCGTCGATTGCATCTGTTGCGTTAAAGGTAAACATGTAGTCTTTACCATTGGTAGCGGTAAAGACGGTCCCAACACAGGGGTTGGGAATCACATGGCTCCACACTTCAAAGAGAATGGGTTTAGTTGTGGGGCGAGGCGTTTGCCTGAGACTTTCCAATAGGCTGACACCATCCAGGCGCGTATCGGTTTCAATACCAATAATATCTAGTATGGTAGGGGCGATATCCAGTAGCGATACCGACGTGTCAACGGTGATATGCCGTGTGCCGTACGTACTGTCAGCAGCTGGTTTGATAGCGATTGGTGCTTGTATAACGCGGGGATTGAGAAAAGCGCCTTTATCGATAAGGGCATTTTCGCCATTCATTTCGCCGTGATCTGCAATAAAGAAGATCCAGGTATTATCATATAGGTTCTGTTGGTGTAAATAGCTAAAAAGTTGATCAAGGAGCTCATCTATTAATTCGAATTGAAGTTGATTTGCAACGCGATAATCTAGCAGCATATTGGGATCGCGTAAGCCCCAATTACGGCGGTACATAGTATATACTCTGGGTTCAATGCCAGCGTCAAAATTATTTGTTGCCAGATCGCTATAAGACCGGGGTATCTCTAAACTAGCACGGATTTCTTGTTCACGGTCTTCCATCCCAGCGGGAATTGCAAAAGGCTGGTGCGGGCCAAAAAAGTCGAGCTGCAAATAAAAAGGTGTTTGTTGATCTGGACGATTTTGTAAGGCACCGATAGCTCGGTCTACTAAATACGCTGGATAGGTGGCTGCTTTGGGAAACGAGCGGTTATTTTGTGGTGCAATCCAGCCACCGTAGTGATTGCCACTGCCCTGGCCGGTAATGCTGCTACCAATTATTTCGCGGTTAAAATGGAAGCGTTCAAAGCCTTGTTTAGCTAAAAAATCCAGATATCCGTCATCGTCGTTCCATGGCGGTGACCAACGGTCCCAAGGGGCGTCATTTTCACTAAAAATATCGGTGAATTTATGGGCCCCAACATGCGATTTGCCAATATGACGCATATAATAGCCTACGGCCTGCAGATATTCCGGAAAAAGGATATCGTCAGGGCGCAGATGAATGGCATGACCATCATGGGCCCGTTCACTATTTGTAGTGATGTACGAATGGCGACCGGATAAATAAGCAGCTCTTGACGGCGAACACAGGGGAGAAGTGCAGTACGCTTGAGAAAAGAATAAATGATTGTCACGGAAATGTTGTAAAGTTGGTGTATGCATTGCCGTGCTAGCGGCTTGGTAAAATTCGGGTGGAACCATATCCGTGCTGATAAAAAGGATATTGGGACGGGCGCCATTGGCTTGGAGCCGAAATGGTCCATGACCAGTCATGGGATCTAAATAGTGTACGGGGGAAGACATGTCGGTCTTTCTATGCGGCTTACCGTATTATATAAATGATAGTTGGACAGTTTAAGGGGGCTATTTATGGTTCAGGTTGATTTAACCGTAGTTTACTTATAAACAAAGCCACTAGCGATAAAATGGCGTTCGTTAATTTTCTCTACCTGAAGTTCCAATTCAGCAGCTTTTATTTGAGCCTCTATTTCTTCTAATGAAAATGCGGCAAGAAGTGAATTATAGAAATCTCGTTGTAGTATATCGGCTTCTTGAGAAGATACAGAGCGCATGATTTTCCATGCCTCTTTGTTGCTAGCTGGGCGGTACAAATCCATAATACAAACAGCAGTTTTAGACCCGGATTTTTTTCTTATCGTTTCCCATAAAATACTAGCATCGGGTAAATGATGGAGCATGTCTTTGGAATAGATAGCAGTAAAATTAGGACTATCTATATGCAAATTAGAAAGGTGATCTAATTGGAGTGTGAGGCGTTGCTCTAAGCTAGTTTCTTGTACACGTTGTTGAGCTAAGGCAAGCATAGAGGCAGAAGCATCGATTGCAGTAATATGTGTTATTTTACTGTTTTGCAACAGTAAAATAGGAACATCTGCTGGTCCACAACCAATATCTAGTACCTGATCTAGATATTCAGGAAATTGATCAATTAAGTAGTTAACGAAATATTGGTTTGATTGATTGAAATCAGCATTGGCATATGCTATGGCCTGGTTTTTGCCATCCATTATTTCGGGTTCTAAAATTCTCTCCATTAATTTAGTCTTTCATGCATTGCTACATAGTAGTTGGATTTTTTGTTTAAGTAGCTATAGGTACTGGAGCTGCAGGATCAATGAGTTTCTCTTGCTTGAGTTCGTCCCAGTATGCTGCGGGAATATCGTGTTCAAAGAAACGGACATTATGTTCTAATTCTGTTATTGTCCGAGCTCCAGGAATAATGGCGGCAATACTGGGGTGTCCAAAAGGAAATTGTAAGGCAGCAGCCTGTAGTGGAACAGCATGACGGGCACTTACAGCTTGGATACCACGAACACGTGCCAATATTGATTCAGGCGCCGGCGCGTAATTATAATAGGCTCCAGGTTCGGCGCCGCTGGCGAGAATTCCCGAATTATATGGGCCACCGATAATGATACGAATATCTTTTTCTTGGCATAATGGTAGGAACTTAGTTAGCGGTTCCTGTTCTAATAAGGTGTAACGGCCTGCCAATAGAAAGCAGTCGAAATCACCGGCGCGGGCAAAGTCGGCCAACATTTGCCATTGGTTCATGCCTAGGCCAATGGCTTGGACGATTTTTTGTTCGCGCAATTCATGTAAGACGGGATAGGTTTCAGCCATGACTTGGTCAAAGTGGCTAATGGCATAGGGATCGCTAATGTCAGGTTGTAAGGTAATGCCTTCGTCGGGATCGTGGATTAGCAAAATATCAATATGGTCGGTTTGCAAACGCTCTAGACTAGTATCGATTGAACGCAGAATAGCATCACGGGAAAAATCGAAGATGGTTTTAAAAGGGGGTGTATCAGCAAAGGGTGCATTGGTAGTTTCATTTGGTGAACGGGGGACAAGACTATAACCTACTTTAGTGGAAATTGTTATCTGATCTCGGTCAAATTGGGTTAAGCCACTACCTAAGCGTGTTTCGCTGAGACCGTATCCGTAAAGTGGAGCGGTATCGAAATAACGCATACCCAAGCGGTAGGCTGCACTGATTACATCCATTGCGGTACGCTCCTCTACCGCATTGTACATATTTCCGAAGGTGGTGCCTCCCATACTCATCTGGGTTACGGCAACATTATAGGGACCAATATATTGATATTGCTTAGGGTCCATGTGGTTACTTCCTCCTTGGCAAAAAACAATATGATTATATATCATATGAGCATATAAGCAAATATTAGAGCGATATAAGCTTATGAAGCTAAAAGTAGCAGATGTAAAATGCAATTAAAACTATTGTTATAAACTAAGTAACAATTTGTAATGCTGCAGTTACACAATACCTACAGACAGTAGACTAGGTATTAGTGATATTACTATCAAGGAATATGAGATTTTACTTTCAACAAAGATGAGGGAGGTTATTGATGCAATTTAAGTATATTATCACTACGTTTTTATTGCTGTGCGGAATGATGGTAAGCAATGCTACGGCTAATCCTCGTGCTAGAGCGAAATTCGAAAATTTAAATTTGAGTGATGCGCAAAAGGTGCAATTGCAAAATCTACGAGAGTCACGACGCCAACAAATGCAGTCGTGGCGTGAACGTGGTGAACGTCCCAGTCAAGAACAACGAGAGGCATTCAAGGCACAGTTTCACACCGATTTGTCAAGCTTTTTGACAGCGGAGCAATTAGCACAATTTGAGGAGCTTCGAGGTCAACGTCCTAAATGGGGCAGACACGGTAGGGGGAGTAGAAAAAATGGCTTAGGCCGTATGCTAAAAGGTGCCGGATTAGATTTAACCGCAGCGCAGCAAGAACAGATAAAAGCCTTGCACCAAGCACAGCGCGTCCAAAGGCAAGGGCAGCGTGAAAGTGGCGAGCGTTTGTCCAAAGAAGCAAGGCAAGCCGTACGCCAAGAATTGCGTGCTCAGGTTGAAGCGGTTCTGACCGCGGAACAATTAGAACAATTTGAGCAGTTTCGGGCTCAGCGTCCTGAACGGGGTAAGCACGGTAGGGGGGGTAGAAAAAATGGTTTAGGCCGTATGCTAAAAGGTGCCGGATTAGATTTAACAGCAGTGCAGCAAGAACAGGTGAAAGCCTTGCACCAAGCACAGCGGGTACAAAGGCAAGCGCAGCGTGAAAGTGGCGAACGTCTGTCCAAAGAAGCAATGCAAGCCGTACGCCAAGAACTACGTGCTCAGGTTGAAGCTATTCTGACAGCGGAACAATTAGAACAATTAGCAGCACACAGAGCAAATCATCAAAAAGATGTTACGAATTCGACTAGTTCCAGTTTGCAGCTAAAGCCAAACGGTGCAGTGCCAGCTACTGCGGTAGAGAAAAAGACCTGGGGTGAGATAAAGCAAGATTTAAACCAATAAATTAGGTATAGTTATTTATTGGTTATGAGCCCATGTTTTTTTATTGACGTACTAGTAATATATCAGCAGATAGAAGCCGTTATTGATTGTTTGAAGATCCTTTTTCTAAGAGGTAGTGGGGGTATTGTTGGAATTAATGGTACCTGGATACAAGCGAAGTTTCGGCGGACGAGTTGCGGCTATGGTTGTAGTGCTGCTTCTGGTCCTGCTGTTATTCGGGGCAGTGAAAGGGCTAGCGCAAACACAATATGGACTAAAAGTGCGTGTGCCAAATATAAGTTTGCTCGTTGATCTGACCCATGATAATCCACCCGCAACGATATTAGCCTCGGACTTATTCACGGATATTGAGAATCAGCTTGTGGCACCGGGTATTATTCCTTATGGCGTTAATGCACCGCTGTGGTCAGATGGGGCTTACAAAACTCGCTATCTGGCTTTACCTGGCGATAGCAAGATCGGGTTTTCTCCCGATGCGAACTGGACCTTTCCGGCCAATACGGTATTGGTCAAGAGCTTTTATCTTGATGTGGTGGATGCTAGGCAAACAAAGCGTCGGATTGTTGAAAACCGCTTACTAGTAAAAGTGGGGGATACAAATGAATGGCGCGGCTTTAGCTATCAATGGAATGAGGCAGAGACGAATGCCGAATTGTTGTCCAGTGGAGCGAGGCAGGCGTATACCATTGTGGATCCGTCAAATGCAGCAGAGACAAAACAGATTAATTATATTTTTCCAGCTCCTGAAGACTGTGGCCGTTGTCATACTTATGGAGCTGGTCAGGTATTGGGAGTGCGCACCGCGCAGTTAAATGGGATGTATGATTATGCTGATGCTAGTGCTCATCAATTGGCGACACTGAATGCTATTGGTTTGTTTACTGAGGATATTGGGACGGATTACAGCAATTTACCGCGTTGGGTGAATCCGTTGGATGAAGCTGCACCATTAGCATTGCGGGCCCGTTCTTATTTACAGACTAATTGTGCCCATTGCCATTTACCTGGGGGGCTGCGCCGTACGGAGATTGATCTGCGTTTTTCTACACCGCTTACCGCTATGGGCATTGTTGATGAGGAATCGGCGGTTGACGATTTTGATAGTGCCGAGCGTCGCATTTTGCGTCCAGGTGAGCCGGATGACTCAGTACTGCTGCTCCGTACTCTTAACCTAGGCCAACAACGTATGCCGCCGGTGGCTTCCAATCTTATCGATGTCCAGGGGACGTCAGTATTACGGCGCTGGATTGCATCACAGGGTATAGCAACTCATGTGCTGGGAACGGCCTCATGGCCTTTAGAGACGGAACTCTTACTGAATTACCCGAATCCTTTTAACACCAGTACAACGATCCGTTATCGTCTGGCAGCAGATAGTCCTGTTACATTGGCTATTTATGATATACTAGGCCAACGCGTGCGCCAACTGGCGGCTGGATATGCTGCTGCCGGTAGTTATGCGGTTATCTGGGATGGTCTAGGGGAGGCCGGTGATGTGGTGGCGAGTGGGATATACCTACTGCGATTGCAGGCTGGGCCTAGTGTCTATATACGGCGATTGACCCTTATAAAGTAATGCACGTTTATCTTATAACGTATAGTGGATTTATTTTTTCATATTCCAATTCTTATAGATAAAAAGAGGAAATTTATGAGATTCATACCTTATCTGGCCTTTGCAGTTCTGACGTTTAGTAGTTTGCCTGCAGGAGCGCAATTTGCTGTTGGTGGTGATGCGCGTGTTGACGTTGATGATTTTGAAGTTACCGTCTTGGCCGACGGATTGAATTATCCGGTTGGTATGGTTGAATTACCCGATGGTTCATTATTGGTGGCAGTTAGCATTGGCAATTCTTTTTTCAGTAGTACTAAAAGCCAGATTTTACGTTTGGTTGATGCCGATGATGATGGTATTGCAGAGAGCCGTACGGTATTGCTCGATAACTTATTAATTGGCGGTCCATCGGCATTACGCTTAGCGGGTGATTTGTTGTTTATCAGTGGGCAAGGCACGCCCATCGCTATTCTGCGTTTGGGATCAGCACCTGATTATAAAATTACCGAAGTGGGCCGCATATTTATTTACTACTCAGGTTCTTGGATGCACCAACAGTCAGCGTTATTGGCACGTCGGGCGCCAGATACTGATGATGTGTACGAACTGTTTTTTCCACTTGGATCAAAGGTTAATTTTGCCACAACAACTGCTACGTTGAGTATGGGCAGCACCTTTGGGTTGGAGGCCGATCTGGCGGGGGATGCGATCCACCGGATACGTTTTAGTGATGATGGGGAAACACTAACCGGTATTGATCATATCCAGATTGCTACCGGTCTACGTTCGGCTTCTGGACTGGCTTTCCACCCGCATAGTGGCGATTTGTATTTCGAAGATAACGGCATTGATGGCCTGTCTCAAGCTATCGAGGCACATAGTGCCGACGAACTCAACCGTATTTCTGCTGACCAGATTGGCGGGGAAGTTGAAGATTTTGGCTTTCCTAATAACTACATTGCTTACCGGGTTGGGGAATTTGTTGGAGGGCAAGGTGTACCACCTCTTTTTGCATTTACCCCGATCCCTGAATTAAGCAACGGTTCCGAAAGTGAAGGCCCAAACGAAATTACCTTTGCGCCGCCGGGATTTCCACCCGGTCTTAATGATGGGTTCTTTGTTGGTTTCCATGGCCAGTTTTCTCGTGCCGGGCTAGCCAATGAAGAAAATCCTTTGGTTTATGCCGATCTGAATACCGGTGAGTATTTCCACTTTGTTAGCAATGAGGAACCCCAAATAGGCCATCTCGACGGTTTGCTGGCTACTGGTAACAAATTATATGCTGCCGATATCTCTGCGCACGGAGGTTTTGGTAGTTCGGCAGCTAATAGTGGGGTTATTTACCAGATTCGCTATACCGGTACTGCTGCCACAGCGGTGCATGAATTGGCAGGGGCAGTGCCCACTGACTTTGCGTTGGAGCAAGCCTATCCAAATCCATTCAATCCATCTACAGCGATTCACTTTACTATTCCAACAACAGGTGCGGGTTTGCGGGCGATACTGCGGGTTTACAATATATATGGGCAACAGATAACAACACTAGTGGACAATACTGTTAATGCTGGTAGTTATCAGGTTGATTGGGATGGTACCAATACTAACGGTAGCGGAGTAGCTAGTGGTACATACTTTTTTCAGTTACGTGTTGGTGATGTTTTTTCTGCTACACAGCGGGTGATGCTGCTGAAGTAAACTTGGCTTCCCCCGTGCCTCAGGGCAATGGGGGAAGTTTTGTCCGCTAGGACCACCTAGGGAGCCAATCTGTATCAGGTGCTGAATCATAAAGCTTTCCTGGGTTAGGACGCAGACTATACAGTTGATGGTAAAATGCAATATGTATGTTGCACCTTGACCATGGTTGTGGCTTGAATATCCACCCTAAGCCTAGCTACTAGACGACCTTTAATAAAAAGTTTCCTGCATATCAAGCGGTCTGGTCAATACCTGTAGTTGCTGCCGTTATTACAAAACCGGCCATGAGCAGATAGCGAGCGAGATTTTACATCTCGCTCACGTTAGGTTTACCCGTGATGATGGATATTTCTATGAAGTACGTATTGTTAAAGATTAAACTGCCGGCAACAGCGTTTTGTAAGATTTTTAATAATAAATTCTGTTACCTTGTTAAAGTATGCCTGTATGCTGCTGTAGTAACATGCACGGCAAATACTAAAATGTTGGCGATGTCAAATGACCTTACCAACAGTATTGAACTAGAAGTGCGGCAACAGCAGAGTATTGGTACCGAAAATAGCGGATTGGATGATTTCTATAACCCTGATCAGACGCAATCGATTCACCTGCGAGTCAAAGCAAGCGATAGACAAAAAATGTTTGATGCCTTACCTGAGCGTATCTATGTTCCGGCTTCATTTCAGTGGAGAGATACGCTTATAGATCAAGTAGCTATACGTTTTAAAGGCAATAGCTCATCACGCCCCAATCAATTACACAAACGAAGCTTTCTGATTAAGTTCAATAAATATAACGAGGCGCAACGGTTCTTAGGTTTACGCCGTGTCTCGCTGGACAATGGAGTCCAGTTTGGCAGCCTTTTTAGTGAACCGATTATTACTGAAATCCTCCGTCAGGAAGGTATTACGGTCCATCGTAGCAATTACGCCAAGCTCTATCTTAACGACGAGTACCAGGGTGTTTATGTTAATGTTGAACGACTGGATAAATCGTTCCTGGAGTACCACTGGCCTGGTACTGACGGGGCTTTGTGGAAAGTTGATTTAGGAGGACCTGGATCAAATCTACAATTTATGGGGAAAAATCCGGCCGCTTACCACCAAGCCTTTGAAGCAAAGAACAACCTAGCAAAGAAGAATACTGGTAAGCTTGTTGATTTCATCCGCTTGATTAACCAAGCAAAGCAGCCAGAATTTACTACACAATTAAAAGCACGATTGGCACTGGATGAATTTATGCGGGTGACTGCTATCCTGCTGTTTGCTGGTGCCTTTGACCAATTAACGGGTTGGAATCCGCATAACTACTATCTTTACCATGATCTCAAACAGGAGCGTTGGCATTATTTGCCTTGGGATCTTGATGTGGGTTTTTGTGAAATAGCGTTTGGGCAGATCTATGTTATTGAAGATTGGCATGCTGCATGGCCGGTACCTGGTGCTACAAACAATCCTTTGTTGGAAGCGATTATTGCCGATGTTGAACTGCTTGCTGCGTACCGGCAAAGCGCCAAAGAAATCCTTGATAAATATTTTGAACCAGAACGCCTGAGCAAAATTATAGATGCTAAATATGCACGTATTAAATCTGATTTGCAGACAGATCCTTTTCCCCATCGTCGTGCAACCGTGCCGAGTGATTCCAGCTACGATGATGTTGTGGCGTCAATAAAAGCGTTTGTGTACAAACGTTATACTACTGCATTACAGCAGTTGGAGAACCCTGGACAACGTCCCAAGTCGATCCCAAGGCCAAGTAGACATCACCATCCAAATCTTACCCCACAACTAGCGCGACGCATCGAGGCGGTGATGCAGGGGGTGCAACAGACGCAGAGGGATGTAACGGCTATCCGTGATTTAATGCAGCAAGTTGGACCTTTAGTAGAAGCGAGAAAATTAGACCAAGCGGAAGGGTTTATAGAGAAAGCAGAGGACGTGTTGAAACGTACGAAAAAAAACGCTGCAGACAGAAAGTAGCTTGATGATCAGAATTCCCCCCTCTTTTAAATATCCACTTAATCTCTAATGTTTAGGAACTAGATGAAAGAGCGACCCAATATCCTTTTTTTGCTATCGGATCAGCACAGTGCCCAGACGATGTCCTGCGCCGATCATCCGGTAGTACGCACACCTCATATGGATCGGCTTGCGGCAGAGGGCATGCATTTGGAAAACACGTATTGTTCGACCCCATTATGTATGCCGGAACGGGTTTCGCTGTTGACCGGTCGTTTTTCCCACAGTACCGGAATTTTGGAGAATAAGGGGTATTTATTGACAGAACCGACGCTACCACAGGCATTGCGTCGTGCTGGCTACCGCACCGCTGTAACTGGTAAAATCCACTTCAAGCAACGGGGTATGCCCGGTACTAACGCGTGCGATGAACATTTACAGGAATTGGGTTTTGATGAAGTGTTGGCCAATCACGGTAAAGTGGCGGCGGCGCGTTCTAAAATTGCCGATACGTATCAGTCGATATTGCGTAAAAAAGGCGTGTACGAGCCTTTTCGCCAGGATTATGAGCGTCGTTATGACCGTAGTTTGCCACATTGGTATGTGCAAAAATCGACGCTAACAGAGGAGGACTACCATGATACTTACATTGGCCGCCTGACGCGAGATTGGTTGGCTGCTTACCAAAGCGACGAGCCTTTTTTTTGCTGGTGCAACTGGGGCGGACCGCATATGCCTTGGGATGCGCCTGGGCGCTATGCTACAATGTATCCGGTTGAATCGATTGATTCGCCGTTGATTGATCCCTTGGTTAATGCTCCCGAGGATATTCGTCGTAAGCAGGAAGCCGTACTGGCGGGAATGCCGCCTGATATATGGGAAGTCAGCCAGGAACCACAGCCGTTGCCGGCAGAGGCGTGGCGGGCGTGCCGTTCGCACTATTATGGAATGATTAATGTGGTTGATGACGGCATTGGCTGTATGCTCAACGCGCTTGAAGTAAGCGGACAGCTTGAAAATACCATTGTTATTTATGCCAGTGATCATGGTGAGATGCTCTTGGATCGGGCGCTCTACGGCAAGCAGTTAATGTACGAACAAGCGGCTAAAATACCGTTGATTATTCGCTGGCCTAAGCGCTTTGGTCAGGGGGTGAAAAGTCAGGCGTTAGTTTCTTCGTTGGATCTGATTGCAACGTTGCTAGAGGTCGCAGGAGCCCAACTGCCGGTTGTACACGGCAAGAGTTTACTGCCGTTGCTTGAGGGGGAGACGACGATGCATCGGGAAACGCTGTTTTGCGAATTAGGATCGGAAAAAATGGTACGCCAGGGACCGTGGAAATATGTCTATCATCCCCAACGTGAAAAGCAGCAGCTTTTCAATCTTGAAGCTGATCCGCAGGAACTGGTTAATTTATCGGGACTAAGCTCGCATGGTGCCAAAGAACACGAGTTGAGAGGATGCATTCTGGACTGGCTTATTGCAACGGAGCTACGGCCAAATTCTATTTAGGTAATAATAGATATATTGATATATTAAGAATCGGTTTCTATCTTAAATGGAGACGATATTATTTCCAGTTAATGAGGACTTGAGTATTGCTCATTAAGAATTTCTTAATCAGAAATAGGTCATATGTTCCACCCGTCCGCGCGGTGTACTAAAACTGACGATTCAAGGAAATGTTCAATGGTTGTCGTAGTGCTCATTGCTCTTTGCCTGCTAGGCCCGGCACAGGCGTTGACCATTTATCGCATCGGTGGCGCAGACCAGTCGCCACCGGCGCTTGATACGGCGTTTGATTTTATCCAGATAGCCTGGGAAGATGTGGATCCGCAAGCCCATGGCCGCGCCGATTTGCTGGATGTGCAGCACCAGCGGGTTATTCCCCAGACCATGGATCCAAATGCAAATCTTGCGCCGCAGATTGAGGCCTTGGGGGGACGTATTCTGATTCTTGAATGGAACGGCTGGCAGCAATGGCGCGATGATGACGTACTTATTTTTGACGGAGATCCCGAAACCGCCTATCTAGGCGATGGACATTATCTGCGGGTGGCTGGCTACGGACCACAAAATAAATACTGGGTCTTCGATTTCGGCGGTCGCTTCTTTATTGACCGCATTCGTTTTTTTCCGCGTCAACAATTTCAATTTAATCGCTTTGTTGAACGCTTTACCGTAGGCGTCAGCGACGGTGATCCGCTCAAAGAAGGTACGCGCGAATATGTAGTTGACTGGCGCGGTTCCGCTTTGGATTTTGATATCGTTCATAGAGTAAGTGAGAATACCGAGCCTTTTATAGAATTGGCTTTTCCTGAAGAGCCAATTAAACAACTTTTCGTTGAGTTTCCGGAAAATACCCGGGGTATATGGGAAATTGCTGAATTTGAAATCTATGGTAAAGGCGCTGTTGCCCAGGCTACATACACCTCGAATATTATTGATTTGGGAGGACCGGCGGTCTTAGGGCCTATACGCTGGGGTGGTGAAACCCCAGGGGGCTCTAAAATTGATTTAAGTATTCGCACCGGTGATGACGACGATCCCAACACGTATTGGCGCTCTACTTTTCGTGGTGAAGAGCGCACGCGTTTCGATAGCCGCGGTCGGCCACTCACGCTTGCTGGCTATAATCGTCTGGCTCGGGGTGAACAGGATGGTATTACGGCCGATACCGAGAATTGGGAATTTTGGAGCGTCCCTTTTGAATTTGCTGCTGGTCAAGGGACGGTACCTACTGACCGGTTGCGGCGATATGTACAAATTAATGCGGATTTTCATTCAAACGCGGAGACCGGAGGGCGCCTGGATTATATTGAACTAGCTGTCTCCATTCCACCGGTAGCGTCCAGTCTTATTGCCGAGATTTTCCCGAGCCGGGTGGCGGCTCGGACTCCCACTTTATTTACTTATACCATTGACCCCCGTCTGGAAGCAGATGATTTGGGCTTTGACCGGCTGGCTATTGATACGCCTGAACGTGTGCAAGGGGTGGAAGCGGTGCGGATTGGTGGTGTTGATATTGCAGTCGAAACTAGCCGCTTGGATGATGACGGCTTCGAAGTGGTCTTACCGCGCATCGATCGCCAACGCAGTAGAGAACAGATTGAGGTCTATTTCTGGGCCGAAGTATTCGCTTTTAATACGGTATTCAGTGGTCGGGTGCGCGATAGTACAAGGCCTTTTGAAGTCCCCCAACCGATTACGGTCCAGGTGGATCTGTTGAATCTTGACCAGCATATTATCGGCACGTTCGACCTAAATCCGGCCGTATTTACGCCCAATGGGGATGGCGTTAACGACCAGTTGCAGATAGCCTTCGACCTGCTTTATCTAGTCAATACTATTGACGTGGAAATAATGGTCTATGATCTGGCGGGCCGGGCAGTGGCTCAGGCTCTGAGGCTACAGGCGGCCAGTGGTCATTTTACAAGTACATGGAACGGACGGGACGACGACACAAAGCTGCTCCCACCTGGCTTGTATATGCTTCGCTTGACGACAAAAACTGACGAGGGCGAAGAGCATAGTCAGCGTTTGATCTCCTTGGTTTATTAATTATTCCAGGTGTTGGTTGGCCGCTATTGCTGATAAGTTCTTATTGTGCCGCAGCATTCTGTTGCGGGCGCTTATTGATTCCCAGGATTGGTAATACACCAGCAGCACCGGCTAGGTCAACAAATGTAGTTGACAGGCGATGGAACAACTTTTTTAAATTCGCTTTGCCTCCAAAATACGAGCGCTCCATATTGATGGGAAAACGCCGCATCAGCAATACCACGGGGCCCAGCCGTGCAGCCGTTTACTGTATGTTGGGTCCGGATTAGACCGGTGTGTTTTCTAGTATCAATATGCTATGGCTACTAGTCGGGTCCTGGCCTGCTGCCCTTTATCCGTCTGCGCTTCTACCTGAATCAAATATAGACCGGGTGGCACCACTTGCCCCGACTCATCCCGGCCATCCCACCTCAGTGCCTGAGGGCCGACAAACTGCTGGTCGTTGGCTAACTGCCGCACCTGGTAGCCGGCCAACGAATACACTGAGGCCTGGATGTTGGTGTGTGTTTGCGTATTGAATAAGGTGTAGAAAATATCAGCCTGATCATTCACCCCATCCCCCTGCGGCGTGAACACCGTAGGCCGTACATCCAGTGTACTCAAAACCGTTCCCAACGATGCGGCTAGTGCTAGTACCCGCGTTTCGTTCGTTCCCAGCTCCTCGTGGGCATCGCCCGCTTGCGCCTGCTGTGGGAAGCCCGTATCGCCCTGCACAAAAACTTCGGCTAAAAAGTTACCGGCCGCCCTGTATAGAGATGTTTCTAGGCGGATCTGGATGCTGGATGCTGTCCCCGGACCGATTTGTTGGGGTAGATACACAACAAACCCCTGTGATTCTTGCACGACACTGTCCGGGGTTACTGCTACGGCTAGATCCCCGCTAGCCAATCCTTTAAAAACACTGGGAGCCGGTGTCTGAATCCGCACGGCATTAAACCCTGGTTGGCCATCGGTGAATTGACCGCGCAACGCATAGATGAATTCTGTCTGTTCTCCAATCGGTACTTGGGCAACCTGGCTGGCTGGGGACGGATCTGCGGATACGGCCACTTCACCCAATATGCGGTCGGCCAGCAGTGGCGAGGCTTCTAGTGCCAGCGAATCCATCTGTATCATCTCCTCTACTTGCTTCGTTTCCAACCGGACCCGCAACTGTATATACTGTCCCGCCGGTATCTGTGGGGCCTGACCCGAATCGGACAGCGGTCTTGACCAGAAGCTCCACTGATTTGCGTCTTCCGTGATTGGACCGCGCCAACCCACCGCCGGCGGATCGTACCCGTAGACCCGCGGTTTAAGCCGTTCATAATCTGCCGCACTGACTTCGACCAGTTGCGACAGATCGTTGTAGGTGAGATAGGTAATCGGCGTGTCGTCCCGGCCGGATTTGATCTCAATGGTCGCTTGTGCCTGAATGTTAGTCGCTGGCCGGCGTTGGCCGCCCTCTAACCGCCATGTGCTAGTACCGAACATGACCTGGCCGATATTGACTGGTTCCCCCATATCGATCACCTGCGACAACCAGGTTGCCTGAGAGACGAATCCTCGTCCATAAATCTCGATCTCAGCCAGAGATCGTTCCCTAGAATGATCAGTGAAGGCCTTCAGGCGGAAGAACCGTAGGTTTTGTCGTTGAAAATTGATCTCAACGATCGCATCAAAATTTTGTTCCACACTGGCTAATCGTACGTCGAGGGCATGGTAGCCGCCCGTCTCATTCTCCAGAAACAGCGCGTCATTCGTGGCCGATACCTCATAGGCGGCCAAGCGAAAATTGGGCCGGTAGGGTTCCTGAGTAAAGGGGTCGACGCCTACCGGCGGATAGAACACGATCCGCTCAGCGGGTACTGGCGCTCCCAGATCCAGGGTAAAGAAATTATTGCCAATTGGTCGTTGGGCGGTAGTGGGATCACCGTCGACAGTTGTCATTAGATTAAGCCCTTTAGGCGTGGAGATTTCGCCAGTACCGGGCCAGACACGTGGCATACCCGACCTGAAGTAGGAAACAATCGGGAATTTATACCGCGTCCACAGCAGTTTGGACACAATATTTTCGTCCGGTTTGAGTTCTAGTGGTTGCAACACCGCAGGATCCGAGACAATATCTGCTAAGGTGTTCTGTGCTGTCCACGTAGCCCAGGGGGGGCCACTACCACCCAGATTCCAGCGGATTACTTCGGCGCTGCTGTTTCCTAGTAGCGCTAGGCACATCACCGCAACCACTATGATTATCGGTCTATTCATAAGAGCGAGTCCTAGAGAAAGAGTTTCCGAGAGTCATTCCTACGCTGAACATCGGCTTTTCGCAGTAATATAGCTGCTGTTTGGGCTCAGACCAAATTCCCACTAAACCCGACTAAATTCACATCCAATGGAGTTAACGACCAGTTGTAGGTCGCATTCGACCTGCTTTATCTGGTCAATACTATTGACGTAGAAATAATGGTTTATGATTTGACGAGTAGATCCATGACGCAGGCGCTTAGAATAGAGGCTACCAGTGGTCTAATTTTACAAGTACATGGAACGGGCGAGATGACGACGTAAAGCTGTTCCGCCAGACTTGTATATGCTTCGCCTAACGACACAAACCGACGAAGGCAAAGAACATCGTCAGCCTTTGATCTTATGGGTCTTTTGATAAAAGGTGTTGGGTGTTTACGCTCTACAATATGCAGTGCAAATGGACTGCTTTGGTAGCAGATATGATTTGTGGGATTACCGGGTACTTTGGTTAAGAGGTTGGTGGAGGCAGCGTGCTAGGTGCTATTAGCTGACGCCGTATAGCTGTTGGTGCGGATATGAAAAACGCAACCTTCTTATAGTATGAAGGTTGCGTTTTTTCAATGGTAGCGGCGGAGGGACTTGAACCCCCGACAAGTGGATTATGATTCCACTGCTCTAACCAACTGAGCTACGCCGCCACGTATTTATTAAGCGAAAAATTAGATTCCAAGCCGTTATTTGTCAATAGAGACACCTCCTACCAAGAAAGGCTATTGTTTGGTAGGGGGTGGAATATACTAACACTTTAGCGATAGGTGCGGCTGGCTTTCCAGGTGTCGATCTGATCGAATGATGGCACGAGTTCCTGCATTGCTTGGTGTTCTTTGGCAAAGGCTAGAATGGTACGCATACGGCGGGTTTTTGGAGAAAGTGTCCGCTCTAAAAGTGCTGCTACCTGCTCCTGGGTAATGTTATCCAATGCTGCCAGGGCTTTTTTATCGCGTTCAAAATCTCCAGCAAAGTTAAAGGCCATAGCGTTAAAGCGATTAGCTTTTTCGGCGATACTTTTGGCTTTTTTGCTAAGTTCTTCGGCTGCCGTGTTTTTTAAAGTAGTAAAGGTCTCGGCGGGCAAGGTGCGGAATTGATCAGGATAGCTCGTAATAAAGGTATCGGCACGTGCGGCTAGGACATCGGCTGGATGCGTGCCGGATTGAATAGCAAAATAGAGATAGGAATTGCGGCGCTGACCTGATGGCCCGGCCCAAACAATATAGCCTAACTGTTGTTTTGTGCGCATTTCAGTGAAAAAAGAATTTTGCATAAAGCCTTCTAGAATATGTGCGATAGCCAATTGTTGTGGTGTATTGGCGGCAACTAGATATTCCCGCCAGAAGCAGGAATTATTAACCTCTAATTGCTTAACATTTAAAAGTGTTTCTGCTTCTATTTCTTCCAATAGTCCCTGAGTAAAAGTTGCATTCTGGTCAATCGCTTGGGCACCAAGGGTAGTTTTGAGCTGATGAGTTAGTTTGATGGCGTCGTTGGCATTAATATTGCCGTATGCTAGGGCTTCGATAAAAATGGAATCATATAAAGTGGTGGCGAAGGTAGATATATCGTCTAATTGTATATCTTGCAGGACTGTGAGGCGATCTGCAGGTGTATAGACAAGGCTATTCACCATACTTGCATTGTAAAAACGGGCTTGGCGCCAGGCGTCTTCTTTGGGGAAATTTTGGAGTCCACGCACGGCCCGATCTAGTAAAGCGGCGAAACGGTCAGCATTAATGTTAGGAGTCTGCATATGATCGAGTACTTTGCTGAAAAGCAATCCAGCGGATTCGTCAAAACCGCTAATGGTAAAATATATTCCTTCGTAGCCACTGTTAAAGGCATAGCTCAGTCCTGCCTGTGCGGCTGGATAGGCCAACTCGTTAAGTGATTCATTTACACATTCTGTATATAAATCTAACAGTACTTTATGCTTTAACGACATACGTGCTTGGGGTAAGCGTAGTTTGTATTTTAGGGTAACTTTGGGACGTAGAAATTCAGCATCCTCGGCGTGATAGAGCAGCAGCCCATCCATATCTAAAATTTTATCAGGAATAATTCCTTCTTGGACGGCACGTGTTGGCATCTGGGCCTGTTGTGGCATAAATAGGTTGGGAGCAGGCAGATGGAGGGCGGGATGGGGTGAGGTTTTTAGTAAATCCTGGTAAAAAGTATGGTCTTCGCTATACGTATATTGGGTGCCGTAGTAGGGCTCAGTCTGATTGGTTGGGACGCCTTTGGCTTGAATGGTAACAAGCATATTATCTGCTTGTAAATAAGATAGGAAGTAGGCAAAGGCAGCGGGATCTTCTTTGGTATATAAATAGGGGATGCGCTCGATTATATCTAATGGGTAGTACTGCATTTTCCTAGCTAAGCTAGTGGCATAGCCCCAACCTTCGCCGCGATTGGTGTAGATCTCGTCTAATTGGGCTTTGGTAGCCATTTCTTTAAAATAGTAACTAGGGTAATCCTGCTCTTTTAGCATGGCAATATAGGCTAAACTCAAGCGCACTACATCGTGATAGCGTTCAAGGCCTAGGGGGGTGAGTTCAATATTGATGGAAAAGGCGGCAATATTGGCTGCGACGTTTTGAGCGCCTGCGCCTAATCTTGTTGCCAAGCCCTCTTGTTTGAGTAAAGATAACAGGCTACCGGCGCCTTCGTGACCAATTAAGCTGCCTAGTAGGCGGGTGGGTTTGCTGGCAAAATGACTAATAGTAGGGGGTAGAGGAAATTCGATTTCCAGTGAGCGCAGGTCTTTGATCGGCTCTACCGTAATCAAGCGAAAGGTAGCTTTTCTATCGAGGTAATTAGAGGCATATTTTAAGGGCGGCAGAGCATGGTTTTTTACCAGAGAAAAATATTGCTGACTCCAGGCTTCAAGGCTATCCAATGGGGCTTTGCCAAGCAGTACTAGACTGATGCGGTTAGCACTATAGTGGGTATTGTGAAAAGCTAACAACTCTTCGCGTTGGGTCTCAGCCAGTGTTTCCAGGTTGCCTGTAGAAAAGCCATGTAGGGGGTGATCGTCACGATACAGCGTGCGCTGTACTTGCCATCTGCGCCGTGCGTCGTTTTCCAGGTTTTTCTGGTGCTCAGAATGAACCGCATTAAGTTCACGCTCGGTATATTCGGTGGTAAAAAGTGGAGCTATAAAAAACTGGGATAGTTGATCAAGCCCTCCTTTAAAGGCATTGTGATTAATCTCAAAATAATAGGTGGTGTAGTCCAACCCAGTTCCGGCGTTCCGATAGCCACCATTTTCGGAAATATAATTCATATATGCATCTACTTCAGGATATTTTTCTGTACCCAAAAACAGCATATGCTCTAAAAAATGTGCTAATCCCTGGCGCTGTGGTGGATCGGCCATGGAGCCAACGCCTACCTGGGCGGCAACCGCTGACTTATTAAAACTAGGATCGGAAACTAACAGTACTTTCATCTGGTTTTCTAAGATCAGACGACGGTACTGAGATTTGTCTAACGGATGTTTTTGAGGGGGCTGCAGTGTGGTTGGCGTAGGTGTTTTATGGGGGGCAGCACAGGCGCTTAGCAATAGCAGAAGAAGGCAAAGATTATAGGGTAATACGCGTAATAATGAAATCATAGCATGGATCCTTTTGACCGAAAATGAATATAAATAGCTCAACCATAACGCTTAAGCAACACAACAAAAAACAAGAGGAGATAAGGGGTTAAGTCAATGTGGATAATCATAAAAAAGAAAGAAAATGCAAATGCTGCCGATAATTATAGATAGTAGCGGTATAATTCTTAGTACAGCCCGTATTAAGGATATGACTCATCGGTGACAAGGAGGTTGCCATGATTACCCGCATTGACGGACAATGGTTGCGTAGTGAAGATACTTTAAAGAAAGAACGTCGGTCGCGGCGTAAGCCTAGACGTTTTAAGTCGAATGAGGTAAAAAAGCCTCAGGATCATCTGATGTATTTAATGCCGCGTGCTGATGGCAGGATTGATGTGATGGCATGAGATGACTAGAGGTACTTTTTTAAGTCTATAGGAGGTGTTTTTTTTAGCTAGTGTTTGTTTGGCTAAGTCTTTGCATAGCTATTCATGGGAATGGTTAGATAGGGATGAATGTGATACTCAAACTAAACGCTAGTGGGTAAAAAGCATGAATCTATCAGGAATGTTACGTGCTTTAAGAACAACGCTGTTAGATATATGCTATCCACCACATTGTCTAGTATGTGGTCAAGCATTGAACTGTTATAAAGACCTGTTGTGTACTGCTTGCTGGGAACCCTTGCACTTTTCAGCGCCTTGCCGCTGTTATCGTTGTAGTAATCCTCTTGAAGTATCCGCTTCCACCTGTATTAACTGCGCCACTTGGCAACCTACATTCAAGCAGTTGTGGATCTTGGCGCCTTTTACCGAGGTGATGCAACGCTGCATCCATTTACTCAAATTTCGGCGGGAACGGTTATTGGGTGAGGCTTTGGGAGCAGCCTTGGCTCAGGTGCCTGAATTTAAGCAGTCATTGGCTCAGGTAGACGCCTTAGTACCTGTGCCGCTACACCCGGCCCGTCAACGGGAACGGGGTTATAATCAAAGCGAAGATATTGCGCGTGGCTTGGCCTGCCAATTAGGGATACCACTATATACCGATCTTTTGGTACGGTGTTATCCAACCCGGCAGCAGGCTAAACTGTCTGTAGAAGCACGGCGCCAAAATATGCAGCATGCTTTTGCTGTAATTCGATCCGTGCCTTCATCTCAACGCCTTTGCCTAGTGGATGATGTGGTGACTACGGGGATGACTTTGGAGGCTTGTGCTCAGGTATTGCTAAAGGCGGGTGGGCAGGTCCCCTGGGGAGCCGCTTTAAGTGCCCCTTTCCTGCATTGAATATGATTCTATCTACAGGCTTAGATTGAAGTTAGTTACCTTATTGCAACTTGACGAAATAAGCCTTAGTTATTATTATTTAAAGCTTTTCTTGCGGCTATATGATGATGCCGTGGCAAGATGTATGTTATACATTATGGGATTTATTTTGGTCTATAAACCGCTTGTCGATGCCGTGCTTTGGCAAGGCGACAGGTGTGTTTTTATTGTTAATTAGATTTTTATTTGTACGTATAGAGAGCGCCCCTTTAGCGAATAGCGCGGGGCGTTTTATTCGGTAAAGGAGTTTTTGAATATGGCCAATAAAACAGTGGGTATTTTGACCGGAGGTGGTGATTGTCCTGGGTTGAATGCGGTGATTCGGGCAGCAGTACGCAAAGGGATAGTACATTATAACTATCGTTTTCGGGGAGTTCAAGCGGGTTGGAAAGGTCTTATGGAGGGGAATTGGGAGCCACTGGGATTAGAGGAGATTTCTGGTATTTTGCCCAAAGGTGGGACGATTTTGGGGACCTCGCGTACCAACCCTTTTAAATCACCGGATGGCCCTGATATTGTTATAGAGAATATGAAGCGTATGAAATTAGATGCGTTGATTGCTATTGGCGGTGATGATACCCTGACAGTGGCACATAAATTGAATGAAATGGGAGCCTCGGTTGTTGGTGTGCCCAAAACGATTGATAACGATTTAAATATGACCGACTATACGTTTGGATTTGATACCGCGGTTAATATTGTTACCGAAGCGATTGATCGGATCCATACGACTGCTGAATCTCATAATCGGGTAATGGTTATTGAGGTTATGGGGCGTCAAAGTGGTTGGATTGCAACCCATGCTGGGATTGCCGGCGGGGCCGATATGATCCTGATTCCTGAACAAGAATTTACTATGTCGCAAGTTATTGAGTCGATCAAAAAACGTCATAGTCGTGGTAAGGATTTTTCTATTGTTATTGTTGCTGAAGGTGTAACCTTAGAAGACGACTATGTTACCCATGGTTCCGGTCAAGACGAATTTGGTCATGTTAAGTTGGGTGGCATTGGTCAGTGGATTGCTGAGCAGGTGGAGAAGCAGACGGGTTTTGAAACGCGTGTGACGGTATTAGGGCATCTGCAGCGGGGAGGTACGCCATCGGCTTTTGATCGCATTCTGGGAACACGTTTTGGTATTGCTGCCATTGATCTGGTGCACCAAGGAGATTTTGGCAAGATGGTTAGTTTACAAGGTAATGAGATTGTCGCTATTTCTATTCTCGACGCGGTGGGTGAGTTGAAAATGGTGGATCAGGAATGGTACGATTTGGCCCAAGTTTTTTTCGGATAAAACGTTAGAAATATGGTAAAAAGGACCTGTAGAGATCTGGCTTTTAACGGCAAACGAGTAGTGGTTCGAGTTGATTTTAATGTACCTCTTAGTAATGGGCAAATTACTGAAGATGGGCGTATTCGTGCTGCACTGCCAACCTTGACATACTTGTTGGATCAGGGTGCTGCATTGGTATTGATGTCCCATCTTGGCCGGCCCAAAGGCGAGCGGGTAGAAGCGCTATCGCTGCAACCTATTGCAGCGCGTTTGGGGGAGTTGCTAAATATCAATGTAGAATTGGCGGCTGATTGTATTGGTCCACAGGTAGGCCAACAAGTTGCAGCCTTAATGCCTGGCCAGATTTTGCTATTGGAAAACTTACGCTTTCACGCCGCCGAAGAAGCTAACGATGTGATATTTGCCCAAGAGCTGGCAGCGCATGGCCAGATATATGTAAATGATGCGTTTGGTGCTGCGCATCGAGCGCATGCTTCTACAGAAGGTATAACACACCATATTGGAACTGCTGTTAGTGGACTCTTGTTAGAAAAGGAACTGCAGTATTTGGATGATGCGGTTAAGCATCCAGAACGGCCGTTTATGGTTTTATTAGGTGGAGCCAAGGTTTCGGGTAAGATCGATATCATTCAACATCTTATGGATAAAGTAGATACATTATTAATTGGTGGTGGTATGGCGTATACGTTCTACAAAGCCATGGGTTTAGATATTGGTGATTCGCTGCTCGAAGAAGAAGGTATCACGGTGGCTGCTGCTGCCATAGAACAGGCTCAAGTTGCTGGCGTCGACTTGGTGCTACCCATTGATTGTATTGTCGCTGATCGATTTGCAGCTGAAGCGAAAATTCAGACGGTGGCAAGTGACGCTATACCGACGGGTTGGCAAGGTTTGGATATTGGGCCGCAAACACGGCAATTATTTGCGGAAAAAATTAGCCGAGCTAAGAGTTTGATTTGGAATGGGCCATTGGGTGTTTGCGAAATGTTGCCTTTTGCTGCTGGGACAGAGGCAGTGGCGGCAGCGGTGGCTCAGACAACGCTGCAACAAGGGATGGTCAGCATTATTGGTGGTGGCGATACTGCCGCAGCGATTGCTCAGGCTGGACTTGAAGGGCAGATGACACATATTTCAACAGGGGGCGGAGCATCGCTAGAACTGCTGGGAGGGCGAGTCTTGCCTGGGGTTGCGGCTTTAATGGAAACGGAAGGATGAATAGATGCGCAGACCACTGATTGCGGGTAATTGGAAGATGTTCAATAATGCGGCGGAGGCAACAGCATTAATCAATGCGCTTAAGCCTTTAATTGATACAGCCACAAATACACGGGATGTAGTTGTATGTCCGCCGTTTACTGCCTTAGCGGCTGCTCAGCAGGCACTTGCAGGGAGTGCGATAGCATTGGGAGCGCAGCATATGCACGCGGAAAATGAAGGTGCTTTTACAGGAGAAGTGGCACCTGGTATGCTCTTGACCAGTGGATGTGCTTACGTTATATTAGGCCATTCTGAACGGCGTCAGTTTTTTGGCGAAACAGACCAAACGGTCAACGTCAAGGTGAAGGCTGCCATGCAATACGGATTAAAGCCTATTATCTGTGTCGGTGAACGTTTGGAAGAACGCCAGGCTGATCGGGTAGAAGATGTTGTGCTGGGGCAGGTTGAAGGGGCATTCAAAGATATCGAAATTGCTGATCCTACAGATTTGGCTCTAGCATATGAGCCGGTTTGGGCGATTGGCACAGGACAAACGGCAACCCCCGCTCAGGCCGAGGAAGTGCACGGCTTGATTCGGGGTTTTTTGCGACAACGCTTTGGCGATCAAACCGCTGAAGCATTACGCCTTCAGTACGGAGGCAGCGTCAAACCCGATAATGCTGCAGAATTATTCTCCCAGGAGAATATTGACGGCGGGTTAATCGGCGGCGCTTCGCTCAAGGCGGAAGATTTCGCCACTATCGTCAAGGCTGGTTAGCATGTCTATCTTATTAATAATTTTTAATATTATAGTTTCATTTTTATTGGTTGTAGTTGTGTTATTGCAGGCTGGGAAGGGTGGTGGCTTGGCTGGTTCAATTGGCGGTGGTATGGGGGGAGGAGGCGCATCGGTTTTGGGGGGGCGTTCAGCCAGCACATTTTTGACCAAAGCTACTTCGATTTTGGCTGTTGCTTTTTTATTAAGTTGCTTGGTGTTGTCTTTAACCTCCAAGACTACTACGAGTGTTCCGACCTCGGCTATAGAGCGTCAACTTAATGAAAATGTGTCCCAATTTACGCCCTTTATGGAGTCTGTCGAAGATGGGACAGGAGATGACGCTGTTTCAACTGGCCAGACTGTTGCGCCGGCAAGTATGGAAGAAGATGACGGTACGGCCGCGCCGGCAGCACCCGCTGAATAAAGTGTTAAGCGGAAGATTTTTGTATTTGCTGCCGAAGTGGTGAAACTGGTAGACACGCTGTCTTGAGGGGGCAGTGCCTTCGGGCGTCGGGGTTCGAGTCCCCGCTTCGGCACCATTATTCAATACATAAGGGGTAGGCCTAATGCTAGGCCTACCCTTGTTGCGTTCTAAAAGCTTGGGTCTCCACAAAGTCTCCATGTATAGGAAATATAAGCGGGCCTTTTAGGGGATCAGGTCAAGCGGTGTGGGTGAAGCGCCTCGCTGTGCGATGTGCCCTCTAACCTGGCCGGGGTGCGGGCCTTTGCGCGGCGGCTGCTTCGAGCTTGGCTCGACGGACGAACGGGCTTGTTGTAGGGGCTGATGGGCCGGGGGTAGATGGACTTCGAGGGTGGATGAACTGCTGCGGAGCGACGCACCCAAACATGTCTCGGGTTTCCTGGGACCGACGACCGACTACGAGTTTGAGACAGCAGCGGCAGGGACGACGGCGGACACTGTGGTCACAGCGATTTTGCCGCGCTAAGAGAAGAACGCCGATTCCACCCTGGCCCGAATTTGCCGCCGAATATCCTCTCTCTCCAGCCTCACCTGGCCTTGACCTTTGGCGGCGGCGGCGGCGTCGGGCGGCCGCCGCTGTCGAAAACGCCAATGCGGTAGTTGCCCTGCGGGTTGCCGCCGCCATTGTACGAGTAGTACTGGACGTCCGTGCTCGGCAGGCCGAAAGTCCGCGTAACCGGGCGTCCTTCCCGATCCTCCTCCTGCTGCCACATGCGCAGCCACGTGCGCTCCTCCCCACCGCATTCGAGCCGCCCAGTCGCACCCGCCGCCTCGAGTTCTGCAGCAGACATCCAGCAATGCTCCGGTGCCGCGCCGCCCGCGCCAGTAAGTTCCGGTGCAGGACTGGACAGCCGGTGGCCGTAGACCCGACAGCGCCATGCGCCAGTACCGCCGTTGGGGGCGGCACCGGGAAGATCGAGCAGCCAGCTGAGCCACGCTAGCCCCAGACCAAGCTGCGCGCGGACTTGCGCCAGTACGGAACCCATCACGTTGCAGACATCCAGGATGCCGGCGGACTCGTCGTCCGCCGCTGCAAACCGCGGCAGTGCCCAGCCGGCTGTGCCTTCTCTGAGCAGCAGCACGCGCCCCTCGCTGTCCTCGATAATCAGCTGGGCTTCGTCGACCCCCCCCACCGGAGCACCCCGCACCGCGGCGTACTTGCCGTCGCCCCGGTGATAGGGCACCAGGTGCTTAACCTCGCAGCCCAGAAAATCGTGGACCTGGGAAGGGTAGATTGTCGGGCCGCAGGCGGGAGGAGAGGATTTTGCGTGGAACTTCATGTACAGCCCGCAGCGATCGGTGTCGCCGTAGTTGGGACGGACCTCGTGCCACGTGAAGCCGTGCATCAAGAGCACATCGCCCTTGTTCAGGGAAGAATCCTGCAGGACGATCTCACGCGGCGATGGAACCTGCGCGGCGTCCACCTGGTGCACGCGCCCGTCGGAGGGCAGTACCTTCGTCTTGCGGTAGGAACCAGGGGACGCGAGGAGCGAGCCTGCTGTCTCGGTGTAGTCGACAAAGGGGATCACGGCGAAGGTCCACTTCAGGAACGAGCCGACGCAGCGCCACGGTTTGTAGTCGTAGTGGGTGCCACTCCCCTCGACGAAGGGTTGCTCGGCAATACCCGCCCCGGGTGATCGCATGATCGACCAGTACTGCGCCAGCGTCGCCGGCTCCCCCAGAAGCTCCTCAACAGCCGCCACGACAGCGGGGTGCGCCAGACTCACAGCCGCAATCTCTGGATGCTCTTGGAGAATCCGCGGTCCCATCGAGTAGACGCCGGGCGCAGGGTAGACCGAATCTTTATTAAATCCGTCGTAATCCCCGGCGCTGAAGGCAGCGCGGATCGGCCCCGCCAGACGGTCGACTTCCGCCTCCGTCAGCACGCCCCGGAGGATGCGAATTCCAGTGTCGTCGAAGCCTGTCTCCAAAATATCGCCTGCTTCCTTTTTAGTGATGACGGCGAAGGTCCTCGCAGCGAACTCGGCTTGCTTGAGATGACTGCAAATCCCTGCAAGCCGCACCCTTGCAGCTGTTGCCAGGCATTCGAATCACCAGTGTCGCCACGGGAATGACGGATTCGCTGGGACGCGAACCTGAGCGCCGGATATGGCAAAAATTACTTATCGTATGAGTTGGTGAGTGCAGCGAATATAGCTAATGAACCGAGCTAGATCAAGAATTGTGGTTGTACAGGCAGCGCTATGAACCAATGGAGATACCTGCGCAGCGGCAGCTGTCAGGAGCGCGCTCATTTTCCAGCCGCCGCTTCCTGGTCCATACCCATATTTTTATAGAACGCTCCCACTTCCCGGTGGGCCTCAGCGCTACTGCCGGCGCGTTGCTCGATGCGAGGTGTGTAGTGCTCACATGCTGTCTCGTTTGAGATTTCCGAGAACCGCCGAATGAGTTTTTCGAACAGATATCCCATCTCCAGTGTCGAGATTACATCCGGGTGGAGATCTATCTGCGCGAATTTCTCAAAGACCTGATAGAGCAACCCTGAATCGTTCAGTCGCTTGAGTTGCTTGGTAAACAGGAACTTCTCAAGGAAGATATCTCGAACATTCGGAGAGAACTTTGTCACGTAGTCAAGAAAGTTGCGGTGAATGTCTTTTGCATCCTGTCCGCGAAGTGGCGTAAAGGTGACATGCGACTGGTTGTAGACCTGGAAGTTCTGGCCAGCAGTCTCAAATAGAATCCTATCCCGTACCTCATCATCCATATCATTTGGAAGAGACGATGCGTGTTCCAGGACCTTTGACTTAGTGCTTTATAGAAGGCAATCGAGACGACGCATAACGACGAATGGTAAAATAATCTTCCCATATTCAGACTGTTTGAAGTCCCCTCGAAGGGGCTCTGCGATAGACGATATGAATGTACTCAGGGATTTAATGGTCTGGTCGTTCATAACAACTTTCCATCACTGTTCCTCAATCAATAGCATATACATTTGTAGAAAGTAAAAGAATTACAATAACAAACAATTTTTTCATAATGTTTTAATCGCTTGTTGGTTCGGTCTCTATTTCTTTTCTAAAAGCCCACCAATGACCAATAAAAGTTTCATATGCTTTCTTTAATCTATCGCTTTCGCCAATAGGTGTATCCATTAATGGATTATTCAACATACTAAAATTAGTCTCATCAATATAATCGTATTGATGAAGGATATCTTTTATATCTTCTTTGCTTAAAGCCATTTCCTTTCCTTTCCTTATCTTTATCATAAACTATATCTTTTTGCTTAACGAGGGATTCATCAAAAACGTAGGTTAATCCTCCCCACTCATTGTCTTTCCAATGACCAATAGGACAATCGCCATTAACCGCCATTGTATCAACCCAATCAATAAATTGTTGTTTAGTCATATCTCGGAATTTAGTTTGCTTTCCAAAGCTAACCCCGTCCACACCCTCAAATTCGGGACGATAAAAAGTTCCGTCCTTTTCTTCATCATGCGTCCATGTATAGGAAATATAAAGGGCTTTTTAGGGGGTCAGGTCAAGCGGTGTGGGTGAAGCGCCGTGCCCTCTAGCCTGCCGAGGTGCGGGCTTTTGCGCGGCGCCTGTTGCGGGCTCGGCCCGACCCGACGAACGGGCTTGTTGTAGGGGCTGATGGGCCGGGGATAGTATTATTTTCTTTCATCCCTGGTATAATTCGAACCCTCTTCATCCCCAGAGATCTCGATCCATTCTGCCAGGAGTCTGCGATGCTCAACCAGTGCATTACGGAATTTAGGGACCTCCACCAGGCTCTGCATTTCCCCGCAATCGTTCTCCATATCAATCAGACATTCTTGTCCATCAGTTGAATTGGCCACACTGTATTTAAACTTCGAGCTCCTGATCATGCGAAACCAGCGATTCTCAGAGGCCACATAGGAACGCCATGCATCAACCGCCTCACCTTTCGCAAGTGGACGCAGACTCTCGCCCAAAAGGTGCGCCGGTTTCTCAACCCCGGCGTAATCACAGATGGTCGGCAGGATATCAAGCCCGGTAGAGACCAGATGTTGCTGGTCCGTCCTGCCGCCAGGAATCTCCCCCTTATATTTCATAATCAGCGGCACACCAACCGACTCGTCATAATAGAACCCTTTTGATGCCAGGCGGTGGCTCGCATCCATATTGCCGTGGTCACTGACGAATAGAATGAGGGTATTCTCTTCAAGCCCGGCCTCTTGCAAGCCATGCAAAATGATGCCAATATGCTGATCAACTTGCTCGGTCAGTCGGTGGTATATCCAGCGGTTAATCCGCCAATCCCTTTCATCGTATTCCTGTCGCATCGTGCCAGAAGGAGTGATGGCTGTAGTACTAGCATTCGCCTCCACCGTGGACGGCTCACCCTGCGGTATTGCATAATTATCGGGAAGCGGCGGTAATTGCTCCAGGGGTAGCGAAGCCGCTTCCTTATACAATTCGAGCACCCCGTGTGTATCCATGCCATTGTGGGCCCGGTGTGCAAAACAGATATCATGTGGGTTAATGAACGAGGCCACCGCAAAGAAAGGTCGATCTCTCTCCTTGCGGATGAAATCCACACAGGCGGCTGGCAGAGCCTCCCGATCATCGGGGAAATATTCATCATAGCCCGCCTTTTCGGGGTGCAGCGCTTGGCACATATGCACCTTGCCGCCGTAGAAGGCATCATAACCGGCGGCTTTGACCATCTTGCCGAGTGAGTGTTCATCGACCTCCCCGGGCAGAGCCCCAATCTCCATTCCCGGTCCATTATCATTCGCTCCCAGACGGCCTGGCATCATGCCGGTCGCCATGCTGGTACGGCTGGCGACGCATACGGGATTCGTACAATAGGCTCTTTCAAAACGGATACCGTCTTGCGCCAATTGGTCCATCGCCGGAGTCTGCAGCTGTTGATTGCCGGCACAACTCAGCATCGCGGCATGTTGCTGGTCGGTCATGATGAACAGAATATTGGGGGGGGGATTCATGTATCTTTCCTTAGGGCGGTCTGCATCGGCCAATTGGCTCAGTAGATGTGAGGAAATTTTTCTATGTCATCGCGAACCGGAGCGAATTCTTCTGTGAAAGGTTCATGTATAGGAAATATAAAGGGCCTTTTAGGCGATTA
>JACLAC010021979.1_pt1 | contig 42204 bp, 38 predicted proteins | sample 8027881 | NCBI WGS metagenome assembly JACLAC01 (sample SAMN15725517, study PRJNA655200) | protist metagenome | isolation source: fluorescence activated cell sorting (FACS) single amplified genomes of... | place: Spain: Blaines Bay Microbial Observatory, Mediterranean Sea | collected 2016-01-19 | reverse complement strand
ATTGAGGTATTGCTCGCCTCTCATCCGACCTATGAATGGGACGATGAGCAATTTCTATCGCTGCAAATGGACGCGGTTAACGCACATTTTATCGTCGCCAAAAATCCGATGAATTTTCGCATGGCCTATGGCGATTTTTCGCAGGCCGTCTACGTTCTAGATACGCCGGGACCTACTCCGGCGACCGTTCGGCACTTGCCCTTTGCGCGTAGGGAAAGACCCTTCTTTCCGGTAGATTACGATATGGAACTGGGTGAGGTTGAGATTCTGCGGGCGACTGAGCGCTGAGGTTATCGGTTGCGTTCGGTGCTTCAACCAGAACAAGGCTAAGGGAGTTAGAATGTGAGTAATGAACAAATCATCGCGGCCGTAGATGCTGAATGGATCGCAGCAAAGACGTGTGAATTGGTTGAGGTGTTAAGTGTGACGATGGCTGAAACCGAAGTGTGCGGTGTCTACGAGGGCATGATGCGCGATATTGGTTTAGAGGTCGATGTGCGCGAGGTGAGTCCCGGTCGCAATAATCTCTATGCCAAGTTATCCGGGGCCGGGGATGGTCCGGCTTTGATGCTCAATGGTCATCTCGATACGATCCCCGTCGGCAATTGTCCACCCTGTTATCGCGAGGGCAATCGCATCTACGGCCGCGGGGCTACGGATATGAAGGGCGGGATGGCCGCAGCGCTGGCCGCGGTAAAGGCGATACAAGAAAGCGGAGTCCAATTGCAGGGAGACCTGTGGCTTACCGCAGTGGTCGGTCACGAAGAACCTGAGGCAAAAAAAGACGGACCGAGGGCTTTGATCGCTGATCTGAACAACCAGCGGGTCAGCGCCGACCGGATTTTGATCGTTGAAGGGCGGGACGCGTTGTGGGTGATGAGTATGGGGTCGATGGTATTCACTATTGTTCTGGAATCCTCTGAGGGCGGCAAACATACCCAGTATGTGCCCTTTGCCGACAATCCGCTGCGCTATGTGGGTGAACTAATCCAACGGATTTACCAGTTGCAAATAGAACTCGATGGCGGGAGTTTGCACCCGCTAGCAGGGGCAGAGCGCATCGATTTGGGGATGGTCTCCGGCGGGGATTATTTTAATCGGACACCGCTTTCTTGCACCTTGACCGGGACCAGGCGTTGGTTGCCTGGCCGGACTGCCGAGCAGGTATTGGCTGAACTACAAGCATTGCTTGAGCCCATCGCCACGGCGGGGAATCTTGCGTTGCGGGTCGAGATGGAACATCAGCGCGAGCCCTTCGAGACGTCTGCGGAAGATGGGGCGGTACAGGCCGTGCGGCGAGCGCATGGAGTGGTGGTCGGCGAAGATGCCGAGTTTGTCGGCCTGCGGATAGTTGGCGATGCCAATTTATACGTGCATGGCTCGGGCGTGGCGACTTTTTATTATGGGCCCTCAAATGAGACGGCGCACGCAGATTTGGAATGGGTGGACATTGAGCGCTTGCAACAGGCGGCGCAGGTCTATATGTTGGCAGCGGTTGATTATTGCGGTCGCGCCTAAAGAAAGAAGATATATGCAATCTGTTGTAGTATACGACGGTGAATGTCGCTTTTGTCTTTGGAGCGTGCGGCGGATCCAAAAATTAGATCGACGGCGGCAATTCGCCTATGTGCCGCGTCAGGCTCCAGGGCTCGAAGAAAAATATCCGTTTTTGGCGAGTTCGGATTTCAATACCGGCATGCGCTTGATTGCCGATACCGACCGCATTTATGTGGGGGCCGATGCCGTATATCAGATCTATCGCAGAATGCCGCCTTTTCATTGGGTCGCGTGGTTGTATCGGGTCCCAGTTTTACAGAGCGTCTTTCGCGTTGGTTATACGGTGATTGCAAAGTACCGGTATCTGTTGGGGGCTGTGCCTTGTGATACGAGCGCGTGTGATCTGTCGTTTGGCGACCGGCAGGTTATCGAGGCGCCGAGGGAGGGCGTGTGAACAATAAGGTCGGTGCTTTGCCGTGTGGAACCGCTTGTAGGCGGGCGCGTGGGATTCGCGCATCTGCGATGCTATCCGATAAAACGATCTGAGCAATTATGGATATCGAAAGGATTCGCCGCGACTTTCCCGCCTTGCAGCAATATACCTGGTTTCAGAATGGCGGGGTGAGTATTACACCGGCACCGGTGGCGGCTGAACATATAAGGGGCATGGAGGAAATCCTCCGTCGGGGTCCTTTGCATATTGTCTACCCAAATGAGGAGTATCCGCGGCGGCAAAAGACGATGGACAAATTGGCGAGTTTCTTTGGTGTTGAGGCCGCTGAATTGGCGCTGATGCGGGGGGTAAGCGAGGGATTCCAGACCGTGATCCGCGGCATTGAATGGCAAGAGGGCGACGAAATCCTGATCAGTGAGGATGAGGAAGCGGCGTTGTTGTTGCCGGCCTTGCAATTGCGCGATCTACATGGAGTTAAGGTCGTTAAAGTTCCGCTATTAGACGATGCCGATCAACAGGTCGCGGCAGTGGAGGAGCGCTTGGGGGCGCGGACTAAATTACTTGCTTTAAGCCATGTGACGACGGATTTGGGCTTTCGTTTGCCGGTCGAAAAAATATGCCGGGCGGCCAGTGAACGAGGCGTGTTGAGCTTTTTGGATATGGCGCATTCGGCAGGACTTTACGAAATGAACTTGCGCGATCTCGGTTGCGACTTCGCTGGTTTGCTTTCCTATAAGTGGATGTATTCGCCTTATGCCGCGGGTTTGCTATATGTGCGCCGGGAAAAACTCGAAGCGTTGAGGGTGCATTATGCGGGAGGAAGGGCGGAGGCGCGGTTGGATTTTGTGCAAGATACATATGAGTTGCACGAGACGGCTGAGCGCTTTCAGTACGGGCCATGGTCCTGGCCATTAGTGCATGCCTGGGCTTTTGCCGTGGAGTATCTGCGGGCAATAGGCCAGCAAGCGATATGGGCGCGCACAACGGCGTTGGCGGATCAGTTAAAAGAGGGTATACTGCATATCGCTGGAGCAGAACTGTATACACCGAAATCGGTGGAATGTTCGGCGGCGCTGGTCAGTTTTGGTCTTGAGGGGTGGCGGGGAGAGGAATTGAGTCGGGTACTCAGGGAAGAACATAATATGATTATGAAGGCGATGCCGCATGGACGCGAAGGGCTGCGCGGCAGTATGGCTTTTTTCTTGCACACGAGTGAGATCGACCAGCTAATAACCGCATTGGCCGAGTTGGCGGAGCAAAGGAGAGCATCGTGAAAATCACCAAGGTCGAAACGATACAGATCGAAACGCCGAGGTTTTACGGGCATATATCGGGGCATGTGCTGGTCAAGGTTCACGTCGACGACGGTCCGGTGGGGTGGGGCGAGGCATCGGATAGTCGTGCTGAGGATCTGGCGTCAATTGCCCAGCAATACAATCAATTGCTAGTTGGCAAAGACGCCAGGGCGATTACGGAAATAAACGAGATGCTGCGGGCGCACCACTTTGACAGCACGGTAAGCGATATGCATCTCGCCTCGGCGATCGATCTGGCGCTCTATGATCTCAATGGCAAAGCCCAGGGTGTACCGGCTTATCAGTTGCTCGGCGGCAAGGTGCGCGAGCGGCTCTATTGCTGTTATCCGATATTCGGTTGGCAGGTCCGCGACGACTTCGAACAGGCGGCGACTTATCTAAAGCGCTTGACGGATCTGGGCCACCATCTCTTTCGCTATTATGTCTCCGGGGACAGCGCGCTCGACGATCGTTTTTTGCGCGAGATGAAATCCCGTTACGGCGATAAGCTCAAACTCAAGTCGCTAGATTTTTCGGGCCGTTTCACCGATTGGGAGACGGTTGTGCGCTATGCGGATGTTATCCGCCACCACGATCCATATCATTTTGAGCAGCCCTCGCGCGATATGCGGGTGTCGGCCGAATTCGTGCGGCGCGTAGACTTGCCGGTGACATGGCATATCCACAGCCTTGAACAGGGCTACGAAGCCATCGACAAACGAGCCTGCACGGCATTCAATGTCGCCTGTGTTGCCGGCGGTCCGACGCACATCCGCCGTATTTTCGCCCTAGCCGAAGCCGCTGGTTTCCGCTGTTTAATAGGCACCGATCAGGAATCGACGCTGGGTGTCTCGGCACAGGTCAGCGTCGGCATCACTATGCCCAATACCAATCTACCCTGCGATCCGATGGGCCCGGTATTGTATACGAGTTCGCCGGCCGTCGACAGGGTGCGAGCGGAAGGTAGTTATCTGTATCCCTTTGAAGGCCCTGGCCTGGGCGTTGAGATCGATGAGGATAAGTTACGAGAAATGACGGTGGCAACGGCCTGATGATCAACGACGAACAGGTCGAGCATTTTCACCGCCAGGGTTTTTTCTTGTTGGAGACCCCCTTTGGCGGCGCGCAGATCTCAGCGCTAAAGAGACGCCAACGTGAGATCGAACCGCTGTGGGTCGCTAGTGACTTTCCCGAGGGGTATAATCGTGGCGCTTGCCAATTTTTGCTGATGGGTGAAATGCTCCTGCAGTTGGTCGAACAGCCCGAATTGCTCGCGATGGCCCGGCGGTTGTTGCATTGTGACGAGATACATGTGGGCGCCTGCGGTCTCGGTGACGCGGGGCAGACCGTTTCGGCAGGTAAAAGCCGCCACCAGGTCCATTGGCACGCTGATGGCGGACCTGAAGTCAAACAGGTTTCTTTGCGCACTGCATTGGATTTCCATGGACCGGATAACGGACCGTTGCGTGTTTTGCCCGGCAGTCATACGCGGATCGGGGCGGAGGTGGCCGAGGAATTGCGGCATCTCGAGTTGGCAACGGGCAAGCACGAAGAGGAGCCGGATGAGTTTTTTGTCGTACATCCGCACGAGGTCGCAGTGCATTTGCATCCGCGTTGGACGTTGGTGTGGACACCGAGCGCCTGGCATGCAACGGGTGTAAAGACCGCCATTGGCCCGCGCCGGGCAATGGCATGGAATTACTTCCCGGCAGGCGGCAGGCGGCGAGATCGCGAGGCCGTCAAGCATATTTACGCCGATCAATGGCAAGATTGGGCTGGTGAACGTCAGCAGCTTTGGGGGCTACTCGACTGAGTTCGGTTAAGGAACGTGTTATGCGAATCATTGTTGGAGCCATAAGTCACGAGACGAGCACTTTTACTCCCGTGCCGACGACGCGTGAAAGCTATGAAGAACGTTTTGGTCTCTTGCGGGGCCCGCAAATCCTCGAGACTTTCCGCGACAGCAATACCCCGATCGGCGGTTTTATTGCCGGCGCCGATGCGCACGGTTTCGAGTTGATACCGACAATCTTGGCGGAGCCGCATCCCAGCGGCCCCACGCCGAAGTTGCTTTTCGATGAAATTTTGGCCGAATTGCTCGCGGGCATACAATCAGCAGGAGCGATTGACGGCATCTTGCTCGAATTACACGGGGCGATGGTCGCCGAAGGCGTAGATGATGGGGAAGGGCATATCCTCGAAGCGGTGCGCCGACTGGTCGGCCCGAAGGTACCGATTGTCGTGCAACTCGATATACACTCCAATATTTCCTATCGCATGGTCGCCCTGGCCGATGTATTGATCGGCCGCGAGACCTACCCTGAAGTCGATATGGCCGCACGCGGGCGGGAGTGCGCCGATGTGCTCTATCTGATCCTACAGGAGGGATTGCGGCCCGAAATGGCGCTTTGTCGTATCCCAATGGTCTGGGGGATGAACCAGGTTACGGCCCATTTGCCGATGCGCGAGGCGATCGAATACTTGCACCGAATTGAAGCACGCCCGGGTATCATCTGTGCTTCGATCGCGACTTGTTTTCCATTGGCCGATATACCTGATATGGGCGCATCAGTGTATGTTGTCGCAGACGGTGACCGCGCGCTGGCGCAGGACGCAGCCGACGAATTGGGCGCCTGGCTCTTCGAGCGCAGGGCTGATTGGCAGTTGGCTATGCCGCGGACCGGGGATTTGCTGCCAGAGGTCGAAGCGGCTGGCTTATTTCCCGTGGTCTTCGCCGATCGCAACGACAATCCCGGTGGTGGCGCCCCTGGCGACAGCACCGGGATGTTACAGGCTTTTTTGACGGCTAAGTTGCAGGACGCCTGTTTGCTTTATATCGTCGATCCGGAGGCAATCGCTCAATGCCAAACGGTCGGTGTTGGCGCTATTCTCGAATTGATGGTTGGCGGCAAGTCTTCCCCCTTGCAGGGCGCATCCTGTCGGATGCATGCAGAAGTCGTGGCACTTGCGGATGGTTTTTTCGAATACGAGGGGCCGATGTACGCGGGTTTGCAAGGCCGGATGGGCCCTTCAGCCCATATTCGCCAAGATGGTGTGCATGTTATTTTAGTGAGCGAAAGAGAACAGCCCTTTGACACGGCCTTTGCGCGAACTTTGGCCTTGGATCTGCGATCAATGCGGTATATTGGTGTTAAATCGGCGGCTCATTTTCGCGCTGGTTTTGAAGATTGGGCGGGGGCGGTACATGTGGTCGGAGAGCCTGGAGTGCATGATATGGAGACTGCCGGCTTGACTTTTCGCCATTTGGGTCGCAATGTATATCCTTTCGATAATATTTGACTTGCGATCCAACAGGAGCCAATAATGAGCGAGGAAAGCGAACAGACCACAGCTGGTAAATGGCTTGGTTACCGGGAAGAAATCAAGGTCATCGACGTGACGATTCGCGACGGCGGCCTGATGAACGACCACAAATTCGACGATAAGGTAGTTAAAGCCGTCTATGAAGCTTGTGTTGAGGCGGGCATCGACTATATGGAAATCGGCTATATAAACTCGCGGGACCAGTTTCCCGTCAACGAGTTCGGGCCATGGAAACACAGCCGGGAGGAAGATATCCGCCGCATCGTCGGTGACAATGACACTTCGCTGAAACTGGCGGTGATGGCCGACGCAGAAAAGAGCGACTACAAGACCGATATCTTGCCTTCTGCCGATAGCGTGGTGGATATGATCCGGGTCGCGACCTATATCCATCAGATGCCGCTGGCGCTCGATATGATCAAGGACGCGCACGACAAGGGCTACGAATCGACGTTGAACCTGATGGCGGCCTCCACCGTGCCCGAAGCCGAAATCCGCGGAGCGCTTGAAATGTTGGTAAAGTCCGAGGTCGAGGCGATTTACGTGGTCGACAGTTTTGGTTCGCTCTACAGCGAACAGATCCATGCGCTCTACGATATGTTTATGGAATATTGTAAGGGCACTAAGATCGAAGTCGGTATCCACGCCCACAACAATCGCCAGTTGGCCTTTGCCAATACTATTGAGGCGACGGTCCGGGGTGCGAATTGCGTCGACGCGAGTTTCGCTGGCCTGGGCCGCGGCGCTGGCAACTGTCAGATGGAATTGTTGCTGGGTTTTTTGCACAACCCGAAGTTTCGCCTGCGCCCGGTGCTCGAGTGCATCGAGCAACATATCGAGCCGATGCGCGCAAAGCTTATGTGGGGTTACGACTACCACTATATGGTCACCGGATTGCTCAACGAACACCCGCGTTCAGCGATGGCCTTCAACGCCTCGCAGGACCGCGGCAAGATCGTCAAATTCTTCGATCAGATGCAAGAAGGTCGCTAGACTGCTCTAAGCGGTAGAAAAGCTTGTTGGCCGGATTGGATCTTTCCGTAAGCTACTAGATAAAAATCGCCCCGTCGAATGTTGATGGGGCGATTTTTATCTAGTAGCCTACTGGGTTTTCAGAGCAGAGGAATTGTTGATGATTGGTTTGGGGGCGTGATTTATTTAGACTACATTATATTGAAAAATATCGCCACAGGGAAAGATGAGATCAGGAGTGTGCCCACCTCTTTCTTATTAGAACCCGCTGAGTTGCGGTGTTAAAGGAGAAGAAGCTGTGACAGAACATTCAGTCGCTCGCTCACTAGCCATCCACGAGCGCGCCAAGGCCTTGATCCCCGGGACAACCCAACTGATTAGTCGCAGGCCCACCCGGGCCGCGCTAGGGGTCAGTCCGATATACGCCGAGCGGGCGAAGGGCTGCCGGATCTGGGACGTGGACGGCAACGAATATATTGATTGGACCAGTGCAGTCGGGCCGGTAATCCTCGGCTATGCCGACGATGTGGTCGACGATGCGGTACGCGCCCAGATCGACCGGGGCTCTATTTATAGTATCGTCCAGGAATCTGCTGTGGAATTGGCGGAGGAATTGGTGCGGATAGTGCCTTCGGCTGAAATGGTTCGGTATTGCAAGGGCGGAGGCGAGGCCTGCACGATCGCGGTGCGTATCGCGCGCGGGGTCACCGGTCGGGACAAAGTGCTCTTTTGCGGATATCACGGCTGGCACGATTGGTATCAGGCAGCGAATATCGGTGCCGAAAGACTGGCTGACCATCTCTTTAATGGTATCGAGCCGATCGGGGTGCCGCGCGCTTTGCAAGGCACGGCCTTGCCCTTTGCCTACGGTGATCTCGAAGGGCTGGAGGAATTACTGGTGCAGAACGAGGGTGAAGTGGGCTGTATTATCATGGAGCCCATGCGTTCGGAGGAACCACCGGCGGGTTATCTCGCGGCTGTGCGGGAATTGGCTTCGCGTTATGGGGTTGTCCTTATTTTTGATGAAGTATCGTCTGGGTTTCGCATCGCCTTGGGCGGTGCGCAGGAGTATGCCGGGGTCACGCCGGACCTCTCCGTGTTTGCCAAAGCGCTCTCCAACGGCTATCCGATGGGGGCAGTGGTTGGCAAGCGGGCGTTTATGGAACCGGCCACACAGATGTTTATCTCGAGTGCCTATTGGGATGATAATATTGGGATCGCGGCTTCGCTGGCGACCTTGCGTGAGCTTGAACGGCGCGATGCCGTCGGCCATTTTAACCGCATAGGGGAGCTCTTTAAACAGCAAATCAACGCGGCGGCGGATGCAGTCGGCCTCGATGCGCGCTGCGAAGGAGTGGCTGCCCATCCGGGTATTCGCTTTAATGTAGCGGATCCTGGCGACGCGGAAAAAATAAGCACCTTATTTATTCAGGAGAACGCTCGCCGCGGCGTCATACTCAGCAATGGCTTTATGTTTAGCTGTGCCCACGGCGAAGCGGAAATAGAGCAGACGGCTGCGGTGGTGCGGGAGAGTTTTGCGATTATCGCCGAGGGGTTGGACCGGGGGACGTTGGACCAGTTGCTCGAGTGTCCGATACAGGAGGAATTTTTCCGCCGGTTGGTGCGTTGAGCGACGGTGTGGCGGATCTATATTAGCTAAAACTCGCATAATGGTCGTCGAAGACGAGACGATGATCGCGCTGGATTTGCAGAATATGCTCAAAAGCTTGGGGCCTGGGGTATGACGTGTCGGATCCGGCCAGCTTTGGTGCGGAGGCCCTTGCGTCGGCGACGACGGAGCAACCGGAGTTGGCCCTGAGCGATAGTTGCATCAAAGGGCCGATCGACGGGGTGGAGACCGCGCGGGAATTACGGAAGCGTTTGTCTATCTCCATCATTTCGTAAGAGAAGTGGTCGAATTTTGCCACAGGACTTTTGCTTGCAAGATTGAAGTTGTCGAATCCAATTTCGCATCGGTGGCGATTGCCTCGAGCAACTGGGCTCAGGTCACACGAGTACTCCTGAATCTCTGTATCAATGCCAGGGATGCTTTATTGGTCATCGACCGAAGAGGATCGTGTGCGCAACGCGGTCGCGGTGGGTTGTCGTCTTTTCGGGGTTGGAGACAGATTAGGCGCAATTTTCGGGGGCGCGTGTATTTTTGCAAAAACCACTAAGCCCGACTGTGATTGCTCACACGGTGCGCGACGTGCTCGATGGTTAATCGGTGATCTCGGCGAAAACGGCGATTAAACGTGGAAAGAACGAGGCGAAGGTCGGGTAGGCTTCTCGGTGGTTCTCGTATTCTTCAAGGCGTCGAGCTAGTGCATGTATATAGCGGAAGCCGCGCCCCGATTCATCGCGCAGAGCTTGGCGTCCTGCCTCGGGTCCGATATGGTGGTGGGTTAGGCGTGCGGCGACGGCGCGAATAAGGTGTTCATTGGCGCAGTCGAGCCAACGGGTATAGCCGATCTGGCCCATCTGCTCACTCAGCGGTGTATATAGATCTTCATGGCGCATCAGTTCCGGATAGTGTCTCTCGCTGAGAGGATTAATAAAAGCGTGGCTAAACTCGTGCCAGATAATCTGCAGCAGTTGATCCGGTGGACCGTATTCGGGCACCCCGAGTAGTGCACCGGTGGGACCGAGCAGGGTATAGACGTCATAAGGACCGCCGGGGCTGCCAATATGGGGGCCAAAGCCGCCGTGGTGAAGAAGCGGACTGAGTAAAAGGTGATAACTGGCTTGCCGCGTACCGAAGTAGGCTTCGGTCAAATCGACGAGGTCGACTTGGGCGATACTTTCGTTAAGTTTATATTTTAATAGAATATAGAGACTTTCCTGTCGTGCGAAAAATCGATTAAAATGCGTTTGACGGGCAAAATCACGCAACGCTTGGACAAAGCGCAGAAAGTTTTCCGGGCCAGCGAATGCGTGATAAATATATGGGGGGATCGGACCAGTTACTTCTAGCTCGGGTGGAGCGGAAAGATAGAGCATCGCGGTTGGGTATATATCGGACCAACCTTGTCCTGAACTTAAGTTGCGAAAAATGGATATTGCTTGATGATGTTGATACTTTGAGAAGTGAATGATTATATCGCGAGCGTAATCGACCCTATAGGGAGTTAAGTAGCGATATTGGCTGAGCAACTGCACCGTGGTAAGTAGCTCAATTCGCGGATCGATGCCGATATGGAGATAGGGCGCTGTTGCCTTACGCGATGCGTGAGCTTCAATAGGTTCGGCATTTGTATGGGTAATCAAGAAGGAAGCGCTACAGAAACAAGCAATATAAAAGCCGGCTCGCGAAGAGCCGGCTTTCGTATAGTTGGGACAGAAGGCCTGCGGGTTGATCACTGAGACCAGGAGCCGCCCTGTGGTTGACTAGTGGCAGATGGCGTCGCTTCCGGAGTTGGAGCTGGAGTTGGAGAGCTAACGGCCGCGGCATTTGCAGCCGAATTTTCCGGGCGGATATTGTGCAGAGCTTCTTTGAGTTGTTTGCCGGGCTTGAAATGCGTTTTGCGACGCGCGGGCACATAGACCACTTCGCCAGTGCGAGGATTGCGAGCGGCAGGTTTGGGTTTAGTGTCCTTAACCTCGAGGACGCCGAAGCCTCTGATTTCTATACGGTTGCCCTCAATAAGAGTTTCTCGCATAGCCTCGAAAAGACTATCGACCATCTGCAATGTCAAATTGTTCTTGCATCCGATGGCATCGGCTACCGAACGGGCCATGTCTTTCTTGGTAATCGTAGCCACTAAAAACCTCTCTCTATGAGGGGTGGGGAGGATCTAGGCAAAATGAACCTGCTCTGATTGTAATTAAGATATTGTGTTTACTGTGACTTGTATTATACGAAATCCTGGAGCCGAATCAAGGAAAAAATGTATATTTAGCTAGATAAAACACAGGGTTTGAAATCAAATTTTGGCCCTGAAGAAAAAATAAAATACTTGATATTCGCTCTATCGCTTAAGTGATCGATATAAATTAAATAGAATTATAAGCTATTGTTTACAAATGACCTGGGCTTGTAATGGGCGAATTAGAGCTTATGGTTTATTGAATTGGGGATCAGAGAGTGTTTTTAGAAAGCTTATAAGTGATTGTTTTTCTTTAATGTTAAGGTTTAATTCTGGCCGAATAAGCATTAGAGGGTCTGTGAGATTGCTGCGATGAAAGCCGGAATTATAGTGTTCGATCACTTCCTGCAATGTTTGAAAACGTCCATCGTGCATATAGGGAGCGGTGTATTCAATATTGCGCAGCGATGGCGTTTTGAATTTGCCACGATCAAGCCGCCCCTCAGTTTGTCTCGCCAGCCCTGGATCAGCCGGGTCGAGGTCCAGTCCGTTGTTGTGAAACTGATTATCGGTGAAAAGAGGAGCGACATGGCAGTGGAAGCAGTCGGCTTGCTCGGTGTGAAAGAGCAGAAACCCCCGTTCTTCCTCTGGGGTGAACTCCTCTGTGCCGGCCAACCATCGATCGTATTTTGTATCGGCCGAGACCAAGGTCCGTTCAAACTGGGCAATAGCTTGCACGGCGAGCTTTTGTGCAATGGGTTTATCTGCACCGAAGGCCTGCGCAAATAGGCGCGGATAGATGGGATGGCGGGAGAGTTTGGTGGTGACAGTGGACCAGTCCTCGCCCATTTCGATGGGATTTTGTACGGGGTGGATCGCCTGATCTTCAAGACTTGCGCTGCGACCGTCCCAGAAGAAGGATGGACTCCAGGCCAGGTTGAAAAGCGGCATCGAATTACGACTTGTCAGGCCGTTGACGCCTTTGCTGAAGCGCCGGGCATCAGCAAAGGCGGATTCGCGCAGGTGGCATGAGGCGCAGGCCACTGTGCTGTCGATCGAGAGGATGGGGTCGGTAAAGAGCTGGCGACCCAATTCGATGCCCTCTAGGGTAAGCGGGTTATCGGCGGGGATCTCTGGTATCGGAAACCCTGCCGGCACATCGAGGGCGTAGGGCGTTGGATTGTGCGGGGAGACAGGAGTGGTGCCTTTGTCCCCTCCGCCGCAAGCGCCCAACAGCAATAGGATTAACGGCCAATATTTCATCGCTTAACCGTCGGCATGCTCTTCGTGATTCTGCTCTTCGCCGGCTGTTTCTTCGTGGTTTTCTTCGCCCTCATGCTCGTGTGCGTCGTGATCGTGGCGACCCGTGCTCGAGATGGCGAAGGCGGTGGTTCCGTTTTCCTGCAGGATAAATTGCGCATCCGCATTGCCCATAATGCCTGCGCGATCATTGAAGTCATATACGGTGGGTGTGTCATACCACTGATTGATGTCCATGACTACGTTGATTTCCCAGGAGCCGCCGTTGACCGATAGGTTCAAAGGTAAAGAGACATCGAAGGAGAAGTCGGCACCGCCAGAAGGGCCAGTGTGAGTGAGGAATGCTCCTTCGCCGTCGGGGATGCGAAAGAGACCTTCCATACGCATATAGTGATAACCGCCTCCCATCGGCGAGGGCCAGGCCATATTATTGAAGTGTTCGAGACTGGGCAACGCGTCGGTCTCGTTTTTGTCGCCATCGATGCCAAAGGTAAAATGTAACACGCTATATTCTCCGCCGGGTATGCGCGCCGAGAGGCTGCGAGTCGAGTTGGACAAGGCGTTGCGGTAGTGGGTTTCGGTCAAGTCGACTCGTTTTCCGGCGGTAGTTTCGAGGACAATATCCGAGACGATATACTCCAGCCGGGTAATGGCGTACTCATTGCCGGCGGCATTTGTATAGCGGATTTCCGCAGGGACGAGCTCCGCTCCTGCGATTACGTGGTCAAAATTGACATGGATCTCGCCTCGATCGCTGTCCGAATTGCTGCAAGCATTGAGCAAGAGGCTACAGGCGGCGAGTCCGTGGTATATAAATTTCATATTAAGCACCTATTAAAATAAATCGAGTTCGTAGTCAAAGCCGAAAAGCAGGTTGCGGTCGGCGGTGAGTTGTACGTGGTTCAAGTCTTCGTAGATGGGATATTGATAATAGCCGTAAAGGGCGATTAACCGGGCGAACCGGTAGCGCAGGCCTGGGCTGAAGTAGAGCCGGGTGCCGCCGGTCGCGTCGGTGTATTCACCGGTGGAGCCGGCCTCGTCGCGGTCGGCCCATGTGCTGACAAACTGTCCCAATAGATCAAAGCGTTCGTCAATCGGATAATGTCCGCCCGCGTGCAACAGCCATGTGTCGCCAAAGCGGTAATCCCGGTTACCCAAGCTATTAACTTGGTAGGAAGTACTGACGAATAAGCGGCTCGGCCGTGGGCTGCGTTGGAATTCGTGCTGGTAGGATGATTCGAGGGTCAAACCCCAGGCGCCTCGCCCTGGCTGGAGTACTGGTTCGGCCAGAATTCCTGCACCGTTGCGAAGATCGATCTGGCCAGTTGGTGCGTCGATCCCTATGGAGGCGGTCAAGGAGGTTCTGCGCGTGTAGCGAAACCAAAGCGTTAAATCGCCCGGTCGGGTAAATTCCCATCGTTGGGCATCGTTGTGATGTGCTTGACTAAGTGCTGTGACTTTACGCAACCCAGTCGTCAAATGCTTGTGCTCGCCGTGGTCGTGGCCGGCAGCCGCAATCTGGGCATGTCGGCGCTGGACGATGGGCAGGCTGAGAGTGGTCGAGAATCGCTCGGTAAAATTATAATCGAGGCGCAACAGCATATTGCGGTTAATGGTCTCGATTTCGTCGTGGTCCGGTCGGGTTATTTGTCCGAAGGTAACCTGGTCCGTGCCGGCGCGCAGGCGGTCCTGGGCGATATGCTCGAAGGCGATTTGCAGTCTGAACGGGTGTTGGTGTACTGTGCTCAGATCTAGGGGGCAGGTCGCGGTGCCACAGCCTGCCTGCACTGTCGCGGGTGAAAATAACGCGCTAAAGCAGGCCAGGCCTAGCCATAGAATGCAGCGATCCATAGTGTCTTACTTTCATTTAGATATAGTCGGGGCCGGTTATTCCCCGAATGGTGTTTGGCCAGATCGGTGGGACGGTATGTACTCGCCCAGTACGAAAAAGCGCATGCCCTACATGCTCGCAAGCGATGGGCTCGGCGTGGAATCAGACCGTTAGCCAAAATGTAGGATAGTTTAACCAGCGGAGCCAATGGGGCAGGTGTGACGCGCTAGGCTTGAAGGTGTGTTATTTTGGGGGCAATGATACGACAACGGGATGCCGTTCTTCGGTCGCATGCAACCTGCGGTTGATTGCTTGTTGCGAGCAAGCGGGTTGGCGAAACCTTTGTCGATGATCGGGGTCCTACGAATGAGAGTCGACTCGTTTGGGGCAGGGTTGCCGAAGGTGCTATGCAGCGCTTGTCTATCTGATTTTAAGGCAATAAATTATGGGTGGCATGCGCGAATTCGTTCAATCTGCAAAAACAAGACAAATACCTGGCGAACGCCCACGGATGGACCAGCCGAGGACTCGTATCGGCCACAAACTCATATTGAGTTTTGTGTTGTTGGTCATGGTCGTGGTGGGCATGTCGGGGTGGGTGCTATTCGAGTTGACTCGCCGTAGCTTGGAGTGGCAGATGCGGATTCACCTGGTCTCTGTGGCTAAGTTGGTCAGTACCAGCCTGTCCGGTGATGTGCTGCGCTATCTGCGACCGGGCCGCGAGCACTCCAATCTTTACCGGACTTTGATGGGTAAATTACAACGCGCAGGGCAAGGGGTTGGAGCCCGGCATGTTTTTGTCTTCGACCGCCAACATCGTTCGCTATTGGATACCGACGGTCTGATGCCGATTGGCCGAGAATACCCGAAGCTGCTTTTTGACCGGCGGGAGCTGCAACGCGTATGGAACGGGCATACGGCCTATTCGGTATTGTTTTTCGATGAAGACGATGTGCCGTATATGACGGGCTACGCACCGATTTTCGCCGGGGGGGAAGTTGTCGCCGCGGTTGGGGTCGAAATCGGTGCAGCTTTTATGGATACGATCCGAGTATTTGGTCGGTCGGTATTGGTTTTCGCTGGGTTGGGGGCTTTACTCACCGTTATTGTCGCCTGGCTGCTGGCCCGGACCTTAACGCGGCCGATCCAGAAACTCGTTCGGGCCGCGCGCGAGATCGGTTTGGGCCATATGAACCAAGAGGTCGCGACTTCGTCCGACGATGAAATCGGCTACTTGGGCGAGACGATGGAGGAAATGCGGCGCAAGCTGATGGCGCGCGACACGCAGCTGCGCCAGATGTTGGGCGGCGTCGCTCACGAGATTCGCAATCCCCTGGGTGGAATAGAAATTTACGCGGGTTTGATCGCCGATGACCTGCCAGACGGCGACGAACGCAAGCAACATATCCAAAAGGTGATCCAGGAAGTGCGCAAGCTAAACCACGTTATTGCCGAGTTCCTCGATTTCGCCCGGCCTTCACCTCCCTACCTGCAAGTGACGGCGCTCGCCCCTCTAGTCGGGGATGCAGCCTTTCTATTGGCACCGGAAATGCAGAAAGCTGGGATTGAATATCGACAGCAGGTAGCTCCCGGGTTGAAAGCCTATATCGACGCTGAACAGATCAAGAGGGCGTTGGTCAACTTGATGAAGAACGCGGTCCAGGCCATGCGCGACGGTGGGGCATTGGTGGTGCAAGCTAGCGAAGGGGAAGGGGAGATGGTGATCGAGATCGTCGATGATGGACCAGGTATGTCCGCTGAGGTACTCGAGCGTCTTTTCGAACCTTTTTTTACCACGAAGGAACAAGGGTCGGGTTTGGGAATGGCCGTCGTCTCGATCGCGGTGGAGGAAAATAGAGGGCGTATCGAGATTGATAGTCCGGAAAGCGGGGGGACCGTGTGCCGGTTGTATTTGCCACAGGTAGCCGAAGCAGAAGAGGTGTTTTGAGATGAGCCGTATCCTGATCGTCGACGATAACGACACGCTGGGTAGCGGGGTAGTGCTGATGTTGCAGCGAATGGGCCACGAGGGGGTTGCAGTTACCAGCGGCTTGGAAGGGCTTGAACGGTTGAAGGCTCAGCCCTATGATCTGGTCATCACGGATTATCGCATGGACGAGATGAATGGCCTAGAGGTGTTGGAGGCGGTTAAGGTTCAGTCGCCGGAAACCGATATCATGATGATGACGGCCCATGGCACGATCGAGATTGCAGTGGAGGCGATGAAACTCGGCGCCGTGGATTTTATTAGCAAACCCTTTCCCTACGATGAATTGCGGCTAAAGATCGAGAAGGTGCTTGAATTTCGGACTGCCCGCCGCGCAAGCGAGCGGCTCGGTGAACAGAATCGCTATTTGCGCGAAGAAATTGACGGCCGCTACAACTTCGGCGAGATCATCGGCGAGGCCGAGCAGATGCACTCGATTCTCGCCGCTGTGCGCAAAGTGGCGGCGACTGATTCGTCGGTGCTGATCTATGGAGAGAGCGGCACAGGCAAGGAACTCGTCGCTCGCGCGGTCCACTATCAGAGCAACCGTAGCGAAGGGGCCTTTGTCAAAGTCAACTGTGGCGCACTGCCGGCTGAGTTGGTCGAGAGCGAGCTTTTTGGCCACGAGAAGGGTGCGTTTACCAGCGCGGTTCGCCAGAAGAAGGGCAAGTTCGAATTAGCTGAGGGTGGGACGATTTTTCTCGATGAGATCGGCGATGTACCCTTGGAGACGCAGGTCAAGTTATTGCGGGTCTTGCAGGAGAAGCAATACGATAGGGTCGGTGGTGAACAGACGCTTGATGCTGATGTGCGCATCGTTGCAGCGACGAACAGACAGCTCAAACAGATGGTGGAAAAAGGCGCGTTCCGCGAGGATCTCTTTTATCGACTGGAAGTGATTCCTCTCTACTTGCCGCCGCTGCGGGAGCGTCGGGAGGATATCCCCTTGCTGGTCGAGCATTTTATGATAAAAAAATGTGCAGAAATGAATATCGCTCTAAAGCGGTTAACAGATGAAGCAATGATGGGGCTAACCCGTTATCCTTGGCCGGGCAATGTGCGCGAGTTGGAAAACGTAATCGAACGGACGATTGTGCTCTCAGACGGAGAGCAGGTCGATTGCCAAGACCTGCCCTTGATCTTTGATGAAGTGCCAGTTGACCGCGAGCGCCAAGATACAGGGGGATCGATTGCCCTCAACGAGCGTCTAGATGAGATGGAACGCGATTTTATTGCCCGGGCGATGGACGAAGCAAACCACGTCAAGACCAAGGCGGCTGCGCTGTTGGGGATCAAGACCAGCGCGTTGTACTATAAGTTGGATAAATATGGTTTGGAATAAGCGATGCCGGTAAAATTTATGCTATTGTTGTCCTGGATTCTCTTTGCGGAAGGGCGGATCTATGGCGACGCGGCGGACTTGGGCGTCTTGAAAGAGCAATGTCGATTGCTCGATAGTCAGCGCGATTCGCTTGAGGCGCAGCGTTTTCTCGTAGCCGCCCAGGCCGAAACGCTCTCGACTCGCGTAGACAGCCTAAAGTTGGACGAGGATAACGCGGAGGAATTACAGGAGTCTCTCAGATCCTCTCTCGGGTTGGTGCGACGGATGGTGGATGTCGACCGCAGGCTCGTCGCATTGGACGCACGGCAGGATAGCTTAGAGGAAAGAATGCGCCTGGGCTATGATTGGGAAATTGGTGTGCTGATCCAGAAGCTTTCGGCGCAAGCTGACAAGGGGCTTTTGACGCAACTGATGGTTTATCAAGAGGCTCGAGAACAGTTGGGCGCCAAAATTTATAGCGCTAGCTGGCGCTATGGCGAGCAAATGCTGATAGCAGTTGACGATGGGCCGGACGAGATCCAACAGAAGCTGGAATTGATGGAGGATATCGATCATCGATTGGGGGTTGAAATGGTCTCTGCCGCCGAGTTATTACTGCGTTTAGAGGAAGAATTCCGCTTGAGGACCAGGATGGGAGGGGATAAGGCGGAAGATCAGGGGACTGACGGGCCGGTTGGCAAAATGCTGGTCTTCGCCCGCGGGGATCAGCCCGGTGGGCAGGTGCGGTTTCGCGCGGCAGGCCGCCAGGGCGGCGAATCAGATCTGGCGGCGACGACGGTTGAGGAGGTGGTGTTGGAAATCCAAAAACTGAAAACCCGGCAGCAGGAGGTCCACCAACTCCGGGCCGTAGTGCAGGAGCGGGCCAAGGCGTTTCGGCTGTATTTGCGCAATATGCTCGAAGGTGAAGAATAGCGCGCTGTTCAATCCTCAGCACTAACGTCGTCTATTAAACCCCGACTGACTTCTACCGCATTATCCCGCCCTGCGCCAAAGGCGTGTTTGAGGCTTTTATAGGCGAGCCATGGGTCAATGTCGTTGCCGCAGGTAAACAAGTCAATCGCGGCGTAGCGACGCTCAGGCCAAGTGTGCACGGCTAGATGGCTTTCTTGCACGACAAGCACGCCGGTGACGCCATGCGGGCTGAAGCGGTGGAATAGCGTGCCGAGGATTCGGGCTCCTGCGGCTTCAGCGGCGGCATGCAGTTGGGTTTCGATATACTCCCGGTCGTCCAAGAGGCGCTCGTCGCAATCGTAGAGGTCTATGAGCAGGTGTCGGCCGAGTGCCTTCATGCGTCTGGGGCCCGTCGAATGGTGATCAACGCGATTTCAGAAGGGGCTCCAAGTCGCAGGGGCGGGCCCCAGTAGCCCGTGCCCCGGTGCACGTAGATCCAGCTTTCGCGGTATCTATGTAAACCGGCTACGAAGGGCTGTTGCAATGGAATGATGTATTTCCAAGGCACGAACTGTCCACCGTGGGTGTGGCCCGATAGTTGCAAATGGCATCCGGCCTGATGGCCGGCCTCGATACTGCGCGGTTGGTGTGCTAGTAGGATCCGCAAGTCGGCCGCGCCTATGGTCGCAAAGGCTTTGCCTGGGTCCGAGGCGTGCTCGGGTTTGCTTTCATTGGCGCTGTAGTCGGCTATTCCCGCTAACCCGACTTGGCCCTTGCCGTATTCGAGCAGCCGGCCTTCGTTGAGCAACACGTCGAAACCGAGGCGGCGGGCTTGATCCGTCCAGGCTTCCACGCCCGAATAATATTCGTGGTTGCCAGTAATAAAATAAACTCCAAGCGGGGCCTCTAACTCGGATAGGGGGTCTACGTCGGGTCCGAGTTGTTCTGTCGTGCCATCGGCCAAATCGCCGGTGAAGACGATAAGATCGGCTTGCAAGGTCTTGATGCGATCGACGACTTTGCGCACGAAGGGGCCCTTGATGGTTGGGCCGACGTGCAGATCGCTGATCTGTATGATGCGCAACCCGGACATGGCCGAGGGCAAATCTGCGATAGGGACTTCAACCTCGACGACGCGGGGGGTGCGCCTGGCCTGGAACCCCCCCCAGCCGGTGACCGCTACGGCCAATGCAAAAGTCAGTAGGTCAATAAAAGGCCTGGTCGTTGGGGCGAGTAGGTTGAGTTGGGTTAGGGCCAAGCCCAACAGGTCTCGCAAGAGCAGTAATGAAGTGCTGACTACGAAAAAACCCATCGCCCCATAAGCGATCCAGGATAGAGGGTCGGCAAGCCAGGCTAGGCGACCCGGTTGGGATCGCAGGCGGAACAATAGCAGGGGCGCGAGCAACAAGAGCCCCAAAATTAGCAAGGCACCCAGGCTCCAGGGGCGAGGCAGATAGGGGATAAGACGCCAGCCCGAATAGCCATAAACCGAGCCGAGAAAACCGAGGAAAACCAATGCGAACATACGCTTTTCTCTTACTTGGGGGAATGTGGACTCGCTTTTTTGGGCACATTTAGTGTAGGGGCAATTCAGGACCCTTGCAAGTCGCGAAGACGAAAGGTTGGACCATGCCAATGCAAATGAAATATCTCTTGATGACCGCTGTGCTCATAGCGGGTATATCGTTGGGCGCGGATGCCGGCGAGAGGATCGAACACAGGATTTCAGTCGTCGGCGAGGGGCAAGCTAGCGCGGTGCCAGATAAGGCACGGCTCTCCGTCGGGGTTATCACTTCTTCCACCAATGTGCGGGAGGCGTCGGGGGCGAATCGTTCTTCGATGCAGAAGATGCTGCAGGCCCTTGCTGATCTGGGGGTCGAAGAACGGGATATGGCGACTAGTAATTTTTCTATTCACTACGAAAATCCAAGGCCCAAAGTCGAGGGGGATGGGGGCCAGTATCGGGTGTCGAATATGTTGCGGGTCGAATTAAGCGATTTCGAACAGGTCGATTCGGTACTGGAGGAAGTCGTGCGTGCTGGAGCGAATCAGATCTGGGGGGTTGAAATGGTTATTTCGGATGTCGGAGCGTTGGCAACCCAAGCGCGGGCCAAAGCTGCAGAAAGCGCGCGAGTCAAAGCCGAGGAATTGGCACGGCTGCACGGAAGGAAATTGGGCGAGGTTGTGCAGATCACAGAGAGCAGCGGGGGGCGACCGATGGCGAGGATGATGGCGATGGAGTCGGGGGGCGGAGTGATCAAACCCGGCGAGCAAAGCGCGACCGTGCGGCTCGAAGTGGTTTACGAACTGCGATAACCTGAAGGAGATGGGTATACTATTGGTATTCGATAATATCGGTAGGAAGACATTTGAGATCACGGCAGAGATTGGATAGGGTATAGGGATCGATACCCTCGGCACCTTGGTCGATGTTCTTTTTTATATGTTGGTAGGTCGTCAGGTTGATCTCAGGTTTACGGTCCTCGAGCATTTGTTCGATTTGTTTCATCTTAAAGCGAATCATGCGGGATCCTTGTGTTGGGCAGTGCGGTAGCCGAAGTGTGTATCCATATATATTAAGCCAACGGGATGGTCACCGTCAAAACTCATGCGGAGAATCTGGTAATCACGAGCTGTAGGTCCGTGGTGAGCCCGGCGGTTTGCTGGCTAAATTTGACCGGGTTTTGACCTTTTCCACTTCTTGCCACGGATCGACCTATTGTCGGAACAAGCACAGCTGCGTTGCAAAGGGCAACGGAAGAAGGCTGGCAGTTCTGGCCTCGGACCGGTAGTTGCGGGTATTGGGGGCGAGATGTACGCCTTTGGGCACAACCATCCCCCTTGGGACGAAACCATCGATGGGGTGTGCTAGCTGCAGCAACGGTGCGGCCGGGGATATATCCTCGCGCAAATCGTCAGAGCGCTTATTCATAGCGCAACGCGTCAATGGGGTTGAGCAGCGCGGCCTGGCGGGCGGGGTAAATGCCGAAGCCGATGCCGACCGAGGCCGAGACCCCGAAAGCCAGGGCGATGGTCCAGGGTTGCACTATAGTGCGCCAACCTGCGTAGAGGGTGATGATTTCCGGCACGGCATAACCCAGAATCACGCCGATCAAACCACCGAGCAGGCTGACCAGCAGCGACTCGACCAAGAATTGCGAGAGAATGTCGTGGCGGCGGGCTCCTAGGGCCCTGCGGATCCCGATTTCCCGCGTGCGTTCGAGCACGGAGGCGAGCATGATATTCATAATGCCGATGCCACCGACGACCAGCGAGATTCCGGCGATGCAGCCCATAACAATATTGAAGATCTGTTGGGTTTTCTGGCTTTGGCGCAGCAATTCCTCGGGGATGGCGATCTTGAAATCCTCGACCCCGCGGTGGCGGCGGTTGAGAATGGTGCGGACAATGGCTGCGGCTTCCTGCAATTGCTTAGAAGCGGATATTTTGACCGTGATCTGACTCAATTCGGCGTCAGTTGGTTCCCAGTGGAAACGGGAAAACATCGTTGTCAGCGGTATATAGATATCCTCGTCGGTATTGCGCACTTCAAGCACGCCGCCGATCTTGCCGCCGGCTGCGCCCTTATCCGCCAATACCCCAATAACCGTGAACCACTGGTTGCGGATTTTGACCCTACCGCCGAGCGGGTCGTCAAAGAAGAACAGGGCTCGCTTGGCATCGGCGCCGAGTACGCAGACCCGTTTTGATTCACGCAGGTCCTCCTGCGAGAAATACACCCCGTTGCCCATTTGCGCGTCGAGCACGGTGAGATAGTCGGCCGTAGTGCCGACGGCCATGGTGCGAAAGGTATTGCCGTGGGCCTGGGCTTTAATTTTTAGTTCCCGTTGCGGGGTCACGTATTCTGCCAGCAGGCATATGCGTTCGATGGAACGGGCGTCATCCCAAGTCAGTCCTTGGGATTTGTTCTGGTCGGCATCGGCTGAATCTTCTTGGTCATCTTCTTTGTCCCAGTGTTGTACTATGATATTGCTGATGCCCATCTGGCGGATCTGTTCGAGCGATTCTTGTTTGGCACCCTCGCCGATGGAGAGCATGGCGATTACCGCGGCCACGCCGAAGATGATACCGAGCATCGTCAACAAGGTCCGCAGCTTGTGAGAGAGCAGGCCGATCAGACTAAGGGAAACTGTTTCGCGCAGATCCAAGGTTTATTGCACCTTTGGTGAAGCTGACTCTTCGGCTGCTTCCATTCCGCCGATGGCGTCAGCAGCTTGCGCGGGGTCGCGTAGGGAGATGTGGTCGTTAGGGCTCAAGCCCTCTTCGACGACGACAAAATCCTCGTTTTTCTTGCCGAGGGTGATCTCGCGTTCTTCTGCTTGCCCGTCGACGATGAGGTAAACGAGTGTGCGCCCGTCCTTCTCGAAGATGGCGTCGAGCGGGATATAGAGGGGCATCGGGGGGGTCTCGCTCACGACCTCGTCGGTTGCCACCGGTTGTATAGAGTCCGGCCTGGCCTCGGGTTTGGGCGGGATGGTCTCGATAATGACTTCGGAAGTGGCGGACATACCGGGTTTGAGTCGGTCATCTTTTTCTTTGATCTCCAGGACCACGTCGAAGACTTTGACGTTTTTCTCGCCTTCTTTTTCGCGACCTAACGAGGCAATACTCTTAATCCTACCGGTAAAATTCGGTTCGGGTAGCGCGTCGAGCTTTATGGTGGCGACTTGGCCGGTGTCGAGTTTGTCGACGTCGACCTCGTTAACATAAGTTTTGACCTGCATATGGGAGAGGTCGGGCAGGGAAATAACGTTGACGCCGCCCCAGACCTCATCGCCGACGCGGATCTTCTCGGGGCGTTCACCCTTCCAGACCTTGCCATAGACGACTAGCCCGGGTTTCTCAGCGTTAATCGTCGTACTCTCAAACTCCTTGCGGGCTTTGACCAACTCGCGTTCTTTGCGCTCAATTTCGAGTTGGCGTTTTTTGACCTCGGCGCCGTTGATGATTTTTTGCGACTCAAGTTTTTCTAGGGCCTGTTCGTTGCTTAGCCCAGCTTTCCGGGCCTCGATCTCGGCCTCTTCCTTCTGTATAGTGGCTTCGAAGGCCATACGTTCGACTTTGAGTTCTGCAAGCCGCAGGTTGGCTTCCGTATTTTTAATATCTGCTTCGAGCCCAGAAATTTCAGCTTTATGAGTTGCTTGCGTTTTTTCCATATCGGCCTTGGCCGATTCAACTTGCTGTTCGGCGTCCATGACCCGCTTATTAAAATCGGTCTGCTCGAATTGCACGAGCAGGTCGCCGACTTCGACGACTTCACCTTCGGGAAAAAGCTCGACGATCTTGAGCTGGCCCCGCACCCTGGGGGCGACGACATTTTCGGCTTCTACCGCTTCCAACTCACCGCCTTTGAGCTTGAGTGAAATTACGAATTCGCCTTGTTGTACAGGGTAAGAGGGGAGGGACGACTCGCTCGGGTTGGCTATCTGGTCGGTAGCGAGGAAAGCCCCAGTGGCTACGACTGTGAGCAGAATGCCGATAATCCACCATTTGCGGCGGCCATCGTTTTTTTCGTTTTGGATCTCGGTCAAAACTGCCTCTCGATTTAGGGCACGGTGGGGTCTTCGAGTGCGATGATATCGCCATCGGAAAGCCCAGAGGTGACGATCGCATCAGTGGCATTTTTCTCCCCCAACTCAACGATTACTTCTTCATAATCACCGTCTTCGAGTCGAAAGACGGCAAAACCCTGTTCGCGATTGAAAAGGGCGGTGAGCGGGATCGAGAGTACGTCGGGCACGACTTCGAGTATGATCTCGACTTCAGCCGACATGCCCGGTTTGAGCCGGTCGTCCTGTTCGTCAATGTCGATTACCAATTCGAAGAATTGGATATCCGGTGCGCCGGGTTGCGGTGAAGCCATCGTCGCCAGTTCGCTAGTGATGCCGCTAAAGACTGGGCCGGGGAAAGCTTCAAGGCGGATATTCGCTCCCTGGCCAATGCGCACTCGCTCGATATCCATTTCACCGATAAGACAGCGCACTTGCATTTTGCTCAGGTCTGGAATGTCGAGCAGGGGTTTACCGCTCCAGACCTGGTCGCCGACGGCGACTTTGGATTCCTGGTCGGTACCCGGCTTCCAGATCTTGCGGTAGACCACGATGCCGGGTTTGACCGCATAGACGCTGGTGCGGTCGTAATCGCGCCGGGCACTGTCGTAGCGCCGTTGGTTGCGGTCGATGCTCAACTCGTGTTTGTTGAGGTCGACGCGGTTAATAACTTCTTGTGCAATAGATTCCTGGCGGGCTTCCTCTAACGATCGCGCCGCCTTCTCTAAATTAATCTTTCCGCGTTCCCGGTCGATATTTGAGGCGAATTCCTGCCTTTGCTGGTTGAGTATTGCGAGGTCGCGTTGTGCTTCCTGTTGTTGAATCTTGCGCTTGATATTTGATAGCTGTTGGCCGCGTTGGGCCTGAGCCTTTTCAAAATCGGAACTAGCCTGTTCGAGCCGCCCTTCGCGGTCGAGCATTTTGCGCTCGAATTCCGCCGGATCGAATTGCAGGATCAGGTCGCCGACATCGACTGTTGCGCCTTCGGGCCAGAGGTGGACGATCTTGAGACGGCCACCGATCCTGGGCGAAGAGACAATTTCGCCGCCGGCGGCCTTGATCTCGCCGCTTTCATAATGCGTAACGCGAAACTCCCCGCTGGTGACTACCGCGTTACGCAGGTCCGGTGGAGCAGACTGGCAGGCGCAAAAGAGCAGGACGCAAAAGAATCGATTCATTGCGCAACTCCCTCCGTGACGGGGCGGTCGCTTTCGATCAGGCCGTCGCGAAAACGCACAATGCGGCGACTGTGTTGAGCAATGTGTTCTTCGTGGGTGACGAGGATGATCGTATTGCCCTTTGCGTGCAAGTCGTCGATGAGTTCCATGATTTCATCGCCGGTGCGGGTATCGAGGGCACCGGTTGGTTCGTCGGCGAGGATGATTGACGGGTCATTGACCAATGCGCGGGCGATGGCTACGCGTTGTCTTTGCCCGCCCGAAAGTTCGTTGGGCCGGTGGTCGGCGCGGTCAGATAATCCCACCGCTTCGAGTGAGCGCGCCGCCCGTTGGTGTCGTTCGCTCACTGGCATGCCGCTATAGACCAAGGGTAGCTCGACATTACCCTGAGCGTCGGCCCGGGGCAATAGGTTAAACGTCTGGAAGACGAAGCCGATCTCCTGATTGCGGATTCGGGCCAAATCGTCGTCGTCCATTTCGTTGACGATATTCTGGCTCAACTCATAACTGCCCGCGGTGGGCACGTCGAGGCAGCCGAGGATATTGAGTAGGGTGCTCTTTCCCGATCCCGATGGTCCCATTATGGCGACGTATTCACCCACTTCGATGTCTAGGTTGACTCCACCCAGGGCATGGACCTGGGTCGAACCCATCTCGTAGGTTTTTACTAGGTCACGAATTTTAATTACTGCGGGCATGTTGCTCGTCAATGAATTGGATTTGCTTGCGTCTTAACCAGCCGGTATCTGTGGACGAAGGCTGTCGCACGCGCAACCAGCTATCGCGCTCTTCTTCGACCAGCATGACCGCACCGGGTTCGACGAGGGCGTGGATCGGAGCGCCCGTCGCCATTTCGCTGTGTAATTCGATGGCTACCGGTGCATAGACCATGCGGCCGACAAAGTCGTCAACGGTCTTTCTAAATACAGCCATCGCGTCGAGCGCAAAATCCCCGTGGGCGGTAATCCGGGTGGCGGCCAAGGTGCTATAGCGCCAGGTGATGCCGGCTGTGGTGGTGCTTTCATTGCGGATTTGCGCTATTGCGGCGGTAGCGGCTGGAATTTTCTGGCGTTTGGCGGAAAATACGGCGGTGACTAAGGTCTCTGTTTCGGGGTTAAAAGGGCTGGGCTCTGCTTGCCACCGCAATAGCTCGCCCTGCTCGTATACTTTGAGGATATAGGCTCGCGTTAGCTCGTCAAAACTAGCCGTAATGCCTTTGTATTCGCACTCGGCGCGTTGTAGGCGGTCGAGATCCTTGGCCATATTTCGTTCAATACTTGGCCCGGGAGCCGACAACAGAATGAGAATTGGAACGAGGGCTGATTTGAGTCTTTGTGTGGCTAAATACACGATGGTAAATATGTTTAGGAGGATAGTCATATCTTATGATGGCTATGTACCCTTGTCAAGCTGTAAAGGAGGTGGATATGGTTATTTGTTTATTAAAGGTGGTTGAGCGAGGAAATGGGGTAGCGTGAAAAGGGGAATGGTGCTCAAATTGACATTGGCAACGAACTTAAAGAAATTGAGCAACGCGGTGGATTGGATTAAGCGGCCTAAATTTTAGGCAAACTACAGGCCAGAAGAGGCCGGAAGAGCACTTAGGTAACGAAAGGCGGCGATGCAATATACAACGCTGGGTAAAACGGGCTTAAAGATAAGCGAAATAGGCCTTGGAACCTGGGCCTTTAATTCCTCGGTTTATGGACCGGTTGTTGCCGAAGATGCGGAGCGCACCATTCAGAAGGCGCGCGAGGTGGGGATTAATTTTTTTGATACGGCACCTCTTTATGGCGACAAAGACCAGGACGGCATTGCCGAAGAGGTTTTGGGTAAGGCTTTGCAGGGTTGGCGTGACGAGGTGATTGTATCCACCAAATTTGGTCGCAAGCCGACCGAGGGCAACAAGGCAAATTTCTACGGGGCTTATGCGGTGCAGTCGGTCGAAGAAAGCCTGCGCCGTTTGCGCACTGACTATATCGACCTACTCTTCTTTCATTCGCCCTTTGCCGCCGAGGAAATTCACGACGATGTTTGGGCGGCACTCGATGGGTTACAGGCCGCGGGCAAGGTGCGGTTTATCGGGCATTCGATTTCCAAATTCGCGGATACGCAGAAAATGGCTCGCACTTGGGCATTCCAGCGCAATATAGATGCCATTCAGGTAGTGTATAGCTTGCTCAATCGCGAGGCGCAAGTCCTTATCCGGGATTTGAGCGCTGCAGGCATCGGGGTGGTGGCGCGTGAATCCCTGGCCAATGGTTTTCTCTCCGGGGCGATTGGCCGAGACACGGTCTTTCAGTCCGGCACGCTCAATGCCCGTTATAAACGCGAGGAAATCGTCGCCCGAGTCGAGCAAGTCGAGCGGCTGTCATTTCTCGTCCGGGCGGAGGTCCAGTCGATGGCGCAGGCGGCACTGCGCTGGGTGTTGGATGAACCGGGAGTTTCGTTGGTCTTGACCGGGGCCAAAAACGAGATGGAAGTAGCCGATTGCGCCGGAGCGTGCACTGCGCTGGGTTATGGCGAGGAAGAATTGTTACGAGTCGATGAATTGCATCAACGCGATTTCGCGGCGGCATAGGGAGGTGAGATGGGGCCAGTCAGAATAGCGATTGTCGGGATGGGGGGCTTTGCCCGTACTTACTTGCGGGACATTGAGCAAGTTGAGGGGTTGGGCCGGCATGTTGCGCAAGTTGCGATCGAAGCGGATCAGCGCAATTTTTCGACAGAAGTACGGGCATTGGCCGACAAGGGCGTTCGGGTGTTTGCTTCGCTGCGGCAAATGCTCGCTGCTTGTCGCAATGAAATCGACTTATTGTGTATTCCTACGGGGATTCCCTTGCATCGCGTTATGACGGTGGCTGGTCTCGAAGCCGGTTGTCACGTCTTGGTAGAAAAGCCGGCCGCCGGTTCGATACAGGACGTTGACGCGATGTTGGCGGCCCAGGTGCGGTCTGGGCGGATCTGTGCCGTTGGTTACCAGCATGTGGGCCAACAAAACTACCAATTCGTCAAGCACTGGATCTGCGCGGGTAATTTGGGGCGGATTCGTTCGATTAAGGGCTTTGGTTGTTGGCCGCGCGACCCGGAATACTACGGGCGCAATGGGTGGGCAGGCAATTTGGCGGCAGGGGATACCTGGGTGCTGGACAGTCCGCACAATAATGCGCTGGCCCATGCGGTCAATTCGATGTGTTTTTTGGGTTGTCAGCAGATCGGCCAGACGCTTGAACCGACGGCGGTGCAAGCTGAGTTGTATCGGGTCAATGCGATCGAGTCTGCGGACACGGCCGTATTCAGGGTCGAGACTGCAGCGGCGGTCGATGTCTTTTTCGCAGTGACCCATTGCAGCGAAGAAAGAGTTGATCCGCGTTTTGAAATCCAAGGCGATTTAGGGCGAATAGAAATGACATACGAAGGAGAGGCCGAGGTTATATGGGACGACGGTCGCCGCGAGGACTTGATTGGCGGCAAGGGAGAGAGAGGTGTCTTCAAAGATACAATAAGAGCGATCGCCAACGACAGCGATCAGCCCGCCGCATCCCTGGCGATGGCCCGGGCGCAGACGCTGTGTGCCTGCGGTACTTTCGAGTCCTCGGCAATCCATGAAATTCCGCTAGGCTTGCGCCGAAGTGACGCGAAGAGCGGGCGCATCGAGGTGGCGGGCATGACGGAGTTGATTCAAAGCGCTTACGTCTCAAGCCGCCTTTTTTCCGAATTAGACGTCGATTGGGCGGTCCCAGGGCAGCGAATAAATCTGGAAGGCTACGGTTATTTCCCTAGTTTTCGGCCCGATATCGGTGATCGATAGGTTGGGGGTTAAACGGTTGTTCGGTGTTTGCGGCAGCGTATTTTCTCGCTTACCAGGCTGAGCGTATAAAAGGGTTGTATCAGTATTTGAATCTAAGGGAGGAAAGAATGCCTAAGAAAAAAGTTAATGTCGGCATTGTCGGCATGGGAATCGGCAAGCCCAATGCGCTTGCGATTACCCGACATGCCCAGGGGCATGTGGCCGCGCTGTGCGATTTGGACGAGGGACGAATGGCTGAGTTTGCAGCCGAACTCCCCGGTGAGGTCAAAACCTATACCGATTACAAGGCGATGTGCAAGGATCCGGAACTGGATGCCATTTTTGTCGGAACGCCGAATCAACTACATGTGCCGGTGGCGCTGGAGGCGGTGCGACGCGATAAGCATGTAATGGTTACTAAACCCTTAGCCGATTCCGAAAGGGCGGCCTTGCGGCTGGTGGATGCCGCTGATCGGTCCGGTGTCGTAAATATGATGTCGCTGTCGACGCGATTTAGTCCGGCATGCCAGTATTTGCATGAACAGAGCCGTGCCGGTTATTTCGGCGAGCTTTACTATGCGAGGGCGCGTAGTGTTCGCCGCAACGGGATTCCGGCCTGGAATCTGGGTTTTATAAAAGAGGGTGGCGGGGCTTTTCGCGATATGGGGGTGCACGTATTGGACGCGGCTTGGAGCTTGTTGGGTTTTCCACGGCCGGTATCAGTAACTGGCGTTGCCGGTGCTCATTTTGGGCCGCAGGGCAAAGGCTACAGCCGCCCGGTGACGCGTGCGACCTATCGTCAATTTGCTGCTGACGATTACGCCGGTGGCTTTATTCGCTTTGCAGGCGGTCTTGGTTTGCAGGTGGAAAGTTTTTGGGCTTCGCACCAACCCGGGGAAATGCAGATCGAGCTATTTGGCACCGAAGCGGGGGCTTCTTACAATCCGCTCAAGTTATACAGGACGGTTGACGGGGCGGAGCAGGATACTGCGGTGAACCTGCGACATCAGCCCGAGGCCTGGGATAATATCGCAGGACATTTTATAGACTGTATCTTGAATGGGACGAACTGTACAGCACCTTTATCGCACGGTTTGCAAGTGCAGGTAATGATGGAAGCCTTGCTCAAAAGTGCCGGGACAGGACGTGAGGTGCGGATCAAAGGAGGAGGGTAGCGGCTTACCAGCTTGGACAGACGCCGAGTTGCGCGTGGGTCTGTTGCCGGGTAATATCACTGATGCGAATGCCATTTTCGCCGAAGTTGATAAAAGCCAGGTTTTGCCGACCGATTTTCGATTCGGTCAGGTCTACGGTTTCGCTGAGCAGGCTCTGGTCATGCACTAGCTTTATCACGATCAGATCGTAGAGAGTATCGATAAGGTTGCGGCGGCGCACACGAAGTTCGTTGGATTGGTAGCGTTGCGCGTGTTGTTTGAGCACTTGCTTTTGTTGCATATAGTTTTTGTTTCGTGAATCGGGCAAAACTTCGCAAGAGAAAATAGCCCAATCCAACTCTGGGCTTTCCTGCAAAAAAAAGGACTCGGTGCGCAATTTGAGCACGACTTGTTGTACATGCTCAAAAAATTGCGGATAGCTGCGCACCATATTCGCGCCCGTGACCTTAAAGAACTGGCCCTTAAGGATGCATCTGGGCAGCCGGGGCAGTATTGCCAGAGTCACCCCTTCTTCCTCGGCCCCCTCAATTAGCGCGAGTATAGCCGGTTCGCGCATTTTTTTGGCGAGTTGCAGGTCTAACTTCATCCGATCTTCGGGAACGACTTGGATGCCGAGTTTCTTCTCAAGGTCGTCGAGAGAGACCTGATAGGTAATCTTGGCTAGAAGATCAGCAGTGTTGATTTCTTCAGCTTCAGAATCCTTGTCTTTTTCTTTGACTTGTAGTTCGGACTTGTTCTTTTTTTTGCGGCGTTCGAGTTCTTCTTTGGCCTTGGTCATACGTTCGAGGGCTTCTCTTTCACCTTTTGCAGTGCTCTCAGCGTGTTTAGCCCTTAGATCCTTTTCCGATTCGACTTTCTTGGTTTTTGTCGTTTCTTCTGTAGCTGCTTTTTCCTGAACGTCCGCTTTTCCCTTTTCCTTTTTATCTTTTTCCCCTCGCTCCTCTTCTTTTTTTCGCTTACCTATCTTGCTCTCTTTCTCTTCGATATCTGGCGCCTCAAATCCGGGTGTATCTTTTTGTTCGCGGCTCTCGGTCGGTGTAAATCCGGGTGTATCTTTTTGTTCGCGGCTCTTGCGTTTTGTTTCCCCTTTATTTTCGGAATAAATATCTTCATTGAAGAGCACGCCTGCGTCTTGGTCTTCTTCACCTACCTCGTCTTCTTGGCCTTCTTTACCTATATCTTGGTTTGTGACCTCTTCGCCCTCGTCTTCAAAGAGGTTTTCTGAAGTACTTCGATTCTCGAGGTCTTCGTCCTCTTCGGCAAATAGACTCGAATCTTCTTCTACCTCAAATTCGTCTTCATTGACTGCAAATAGAGCTTCACCGTGGTCCTCGTCATTTTCTCCGTCAAAGAGGCTTGCTGGGTTGTTTCCATTCCTATCCTCGTCATCTACATAATCTGTTGTGTCTCGCTGTTCCTCGAAAGACTCTGAATCTACTGCAAAGAGATTCTCGAGGTCTTCCTCCTCATCTGCTGCGCCCTCGTCGTCCTCCTCTTCCTCGTCCTCCTCTTCCTCCTCTTCCTCTTCATCTGCTGCGCCCTCGTCGTCCTCCTCATCTTCAAAGAGACCTATTGCCTCGCTCTCGCCTTCTTCTGATAGGGAGTGTTCTTCTTCTTCGAGAGGGAAATCCTTTAACTCCTCTTGATGGCCGTGGGTTTGGAGCAGATCGGCAATGCGCGATGCCAACTCAGGATCGACATAAGAGCGAGCGATGAGTAGTGATTCGATTATATTCCCCCGTAGTTGCTCGTCTGCTTGGACTTGTTCTATTAAGAGACGGGCATAGTGTTGCATAAGGAAGTTTTTTTCTTCCTTATGCACTATTTCTGCTAAGGGGTGAACGGCGGGTTGGCTCATATGGACGGCGCCTCGGCCCGCGGCGCCTCTTTGGCGGTGACTGAGGGGAATACTCCTGGCCAAAGGCGTTTGCTCGTTTTCCAGTGGGGCAAACCATTTTTGCCGTGTATGGCGATTTTCTGATCTTTCTGCACGATATAAACCATGCGTAGAGGCCCACGACCTCTATTTTTATAATGGGTTGAGGAACAGGCGTTACAGTTTTGTTCAAAGATATGTTCCTGCAAAGCTTCGCCGCTGATGATGCGATCGTAAATGTCTTCGAGGACCGACTTTTGTCGGACATGGGGACTTGGTAGCGACCACTGTCTGGCATATCCTGTCAGTTTGCGTTCGGGGCGGCGCAGGGTGCAGTTGAGATAGTCGAAGTCGCATAGGGCCCAATGCGGGTGCTCAATGCGATCGGTATAAAAATCTTGGCCTTCGTACCAGTTGGGTGTTTTGAGTCGCTTATAGAAGAAATCGGGATAGGTTAGTCTCAGGTTCTCAAGGTTGCAAGGCTGTTGACCATCAACATGGAGGGTGGGATGGCGAAAAAGTAGTATGGACGAGGCAAAGATCTTTTGTAGGCCCGGGATGTCGGCGGTGGCCAAGTGCTTGGCCACACGGGGGAGGCTAAAGAGCATTGCTAGCAGTTGATCTAAGTCTTGCAGATGGGCTTCGCGCTCGCCATCGTTGAATTGCAGGCCGAGGATCTCTTCGTGTTGTTCGAGTGAAATAAAGCGTTCCATAAGAATCCAACGAGCCTTGTCTTCAATTGACAAGGTCTCCATCTCGGGCAGCGGGCCGTCGAGTTGCGGCATTTTTTTGATTGCTCGACGTTGATGCCTTGTTCTATTTTCGGATTCGCCAAGGCTTGCTTCGGGGGCGAGTGAATCGAGACCGATATCATCGACTGCGTCTGGGGTTGTCATGCGGTCGATTACTGGTTTGACGTGATGAGCTAGTTGGTAGGCTAACTGTACATCTTCCATGGGCTCAACGAGTCCATTTTCAAGATCTAAAATGGCTTGGGCTAGATCGTCTTGACCCATGGTCTGGCTAGGTCTCGTTGGTGTGAAAAAATCGGTCATAACATCGGGCATTCGCGGTGTGGGAGAGGCGGGTGAAGATGTCTGTGAATCATCTTCATCCACCTGTATATTATGATACTTAAAACTACTTAAATAAAAGGTTAAAGTCAAAGGAATAAGCAGTGGCACTTATGGTTCAAACAGACAAGCTGACGCCGCGCACAGCAGATGAACTTCTCATGGGTTTTCTCAGCTATGCCCATCAAGCCGCTGCTGGTGAGGATTTGGAGGTCGATTTACGCGGATTGCATTTCATTGATCCCTATGGCTTGTTGTCTCTGTGTTTGATGGCTCGTTATGCCCGCACCTTGTCTTCGCGTGTGGTTTTTCAATTGCCGCAAGCTTATGCTTTGAGGAGCTATCTGGGTCGGGTGCGCTTTGCGGAAGCGGTCGATGGCATCGACTTACAGGGACCGACATTACTCGTCGATCAGGGGCGTGAAAAGGCAGAAAGCGAAGCGCTATTAGAGATCACCCGTATTGAGGAGCGCATTGATGTCGAAGCGGTCTTGGGCAAAATTGGCCAGCGGGTTGAGGTGATTTTAGCCAGGGAACTGCGATATACGGAAGTGGAGATCAACCAGTTTAAGAATGTCGTCGCTGAGCTATGTCACAATATTCTGGATCACAGTGAGAATTGGGGGTATTTGACCGCGCAGCGCTATTCGGATTCGCGGGTTGGCAAGAAATACGTCGTTATTGGAGTGGGCGATTTTGGGATTGGCATTAAGAAAAGCCTCTCTGTGCGTCACGATGCGGGAGAATGGACGCACGGCCAAGCCATCCTTAACTCGCTGCGCAAGCATTTCTCGCGAGACGAGGCTCGGGGATTGGGGCTTTATATCGTCAATCAGATTTGCAGTCGCTACAATGGCTCGTTGCACATCCGCTCCGGCGATACCCGTGTTTACATTCGTGGCCAGCGCCATTGGGAGCATGTGTCGACGCATTTTCCCGGAACGCAAATCGCCATTACGCTCTATCAGCGGGATGGCGGGATGTAGTGTGTTGGCGAATGCGATGCGCTCCCTCAAAAATCTCGTTTCGAGCCCTTTATATTGCTGGGACTGGCGGTGATCATTGCCTTTTGGGTAGTGGTCGCCTGTGGTAGGTATCAATGTTTTGTTTGTAGGTGGCGAATAGGCCATTACGCTCCATATAGATGTTGATGTAGTGCAATGTTGACTATTTAGTAGCTGTCGCCATTTAGAAATCGCTTGACAGCAGAAGGAGACTCCGCTTATTATTTTATTAATTGAATTCAGTTAAGCTGCTTTTATTAAAGTATTAAAAAAGAGAAGTTGCAATGGACTCAGCCATTGAAGAGCAAGCAGAACAACAGGCCATAAGCGAAGCTCCAGCTTATCGCTTTGAGGTCCAGCAAGGCATACTAAGTGGTCGGCCCAAAGGGGCTGAACTGCTCGAGGATCTAATGGGGCATCTGCTGCGCGGTCCCGATAATGCTGCGACTCCGCTCGATTTTACCCAGGTTAGCTTTATTGATGTCTCTTGTGCGGATGAGATGCTCAATAAGTTGCTTTTGCGTTTGCGCAGCGGCGAAATGGGCAGCCGCTACGTTTATGTAAAGGCTGCCGATACTTCTGTGCGGGAGACCATTGAAGCCGTATTGCAACTGCGTGAGCTCGCCGTGTTATATCGCCGCGGAGATCAGATCGAATTGCTGGGTATGCTCAAGCGCCCAATGCGCGAAGCGCTCGATGTTTTGCTGGAACGCAAATGCGCGACCTCAGCCGAAGTTTCCGATGTCTTAAACAAAAATGTCAATATCGTCTGTAATCGTCTAAATGCCCTGCAGCGAATGGGTTTGGTCTGCCGATTGCGCGATGGCTCGGTAGCCGGTGGCGGTCGGCAGTATTATTATGTCTCGATTTTATAAGAATAGCTTATCGGCGGTGGTTTTGGTGTTGGCCTTTGGCTTAGGAGCCTTAGCCGCCAATAAGCGCCTCGACAATTTGTGGAGCATTGCGGAAAGCGTCGAGAACTTCCGCGCCGAACCCAATGGTGCCAAGCTCGGGACCTTGTTGCAGGGTACCGAGATTGAGCAGATTGGCGAGCAGGGTAAATGGGTCCGTTTTCGTGTTGAGGGGTGGATCTGGGGACCTTCTCTTGATGGATACGAAGAGCGGGAAGACCTGGCCGATGATCGGGGAGGCGACGAGCCGATATCCCCATTATTAGACGAGCTACCCCGTCTCAAAAAGCTGGTCAACGATAAATACGGTGTCTTTTATGGCATTGCTCTCGACGAGGATTTGCAGCGTTTGCAGTTGAGGTTGAGGGTGCAGGATATTGGCGATGAGGTCTTGCAGCTTCGCCTGCTGGCGATGCAGCGCGGAGTCTTTGAAATACTCGAAGGCGTTGTTGAGTTTCAAATACTGCGCATAGAGACGAATCGGTCCGACGGCAGCGGTGAAGTCGGAGCCCATATAGCCGAAACGACCGTTGCAGACCTCGCCCGCTACGGGGACGATCAAGAGACCTGGCGAATGCACACGCGTTTTTCTAAGGACGGAGGAGAAACGTGGGCAGAGGTAGAATAGGCTATGCGCCATTCGCGTTCCCTTGGGTGGGGCAAATCCAAGATCGTAAGAAAGGCATCGGCTAATGCCATGTTGGACCTCTATGCAATAAAAACACAGATAGACGATATGGTGGTGGACGAGCGCCGGGTCCAGGAAGATTTCCGCGCCAAGCTCGAGTTAGCCCTAGCCGAATACCGGCGCTGGGAACCCGAATGGCAGACGCTGGCGACTAAGATCAATAAGAGTCGGACCTCTTGGCTGTTGCCAGGTATGGCCGACGGCTTAGGTGGCGGTGTTGAACGGCCTGAACGCCCCGCTGAGATTAGCATCGCGGCTACCGATGGATCACAGATTTTCCCTGACCGTCACGAAGTGTCCTCCTGTTTCCTGATCAATATCGGCTATATCCTCTTGCATTATGGCACGGGCGAAAAACCACTAATAAGCAGCAAGCCGACGCTGTATTATCGCGAAGAAGAGATTTTCGAAGAATGGGGGGGGCGGCGGATGTTCGTCAACCGCGATCTAGTCGGTTTTAAACGCAGCTTAATGGAATTCACCGAGCTTGCAGACCTGGCTTTAGCCGCGAATGCCGAAGGCCATCCGGTTGTTGCCTTTTCCGATGGTACGCTGATTCTATGGAATCTCGAAGGTAAGCCGCAGGACTTTAAAGAATCGTATTTGCAGACGACGCTTGAAGCGATGGATGGCTTGCGGGATGCGCGGATTCCAGTGGCGGGCTATATCAGTCAACCGGGTAGCCAGGAGCTGATCAATGCTCTCAAATTGGGGCTCTGTCCGCTTGAGGTCGCCGACTGCGACCGCTGTCCCTGGCAGGCTGAAAATCAGCTTGGTTTTAGTGAAGATGAAATTGGCGCGCTGCAGGGCGATTTGTGGCGAGGGCACGGTTTACCTTGCAGTCCGTTAGAAGGACTCAATGATGCGGTGTTGGTAAGCCATGTGCTTAGTCCGGGGCAGCGTACGCCGCTCTACTTGAGTACTTCAAAAATTCTCAATGAATATGGGGCGCACCGCATTTATTATTTCTATTTACACGTCGGTGCCGAGATCGGAAGAGTGGAAATTCCGGAATGGGTCGCGACTGATCCCGAATTGCTAGAGCTGGTGCACGCCTGTATGTGCGATCAGGCCGATAAGGGGCAGGGCTATCCGGTTGCTTTGGCTGAGGCGCATGAACGGGCGGTGGTCCGCGGTGCTGATCGCGATACCTTCTATCGCTTTTTGCGCGATACCTTCGTGAAAAACGACATCCAGACCAGTGTGTCGGTCAAGAGTTTCAAAAAACGCTACGTGAGCATCTAGGAGAAGTGACCAGAGTGGGAATCGTCAAAGAAAGAAAACCGAGTCCGCTAAGTCGCTTTATGCCGGATGAGATGGCCAAGCGCGACGATGCCGGGGTGGAGCAGACTTATGTGGGTGAGGTTGTCGAGAGCAGTACGACCGAGTTGACTGCCGAGGCGAGGGAATTGCACGGCAGTCCTTCTTTTGGGCAGTTTATCCGAATCGAGGCCGATCTGCCGGTTTTGGGGATCATCTTTAACGTCTTTACCCATTCAATTGAGCCCAACCGCCGCCCAACCGCCTATGGCAAGACCGAAGAGGAATTGCGGTTGGAGCAGCCACAGATATTTGAGCTTTTGCGCACCGAATTTCAGGCGCTGGTTATCGGCTATCTCGACGGTGGTGCACCGGTGCAGATCCTACCGCCGCAACCGGCTAGAATCCACAGTTTCGTGCATTTATGCACGGATGAGGAAGTAAAATTCTTTACCGACAACGACGATTATTTGCGCAGCATTCTCAATACCTCCAAGGTGCCGACCGATGAGTTGTTAATCGCGGTATTGCGCCATACTTTGCGCGCCCATGAGCACTCGTCAGACTATTTCGTGCGCATGGGCAAGGAGCTTTCCAGGCTTATGGGCGATGACTACGACCGACTGAGTTCGGTCCTCCGACGGGTGGCGAACTAAAATGGCCAAAAGTAAGGGCAATGGCGCGACAGCAAAGACGCGCGGCGAGGCGATCGGCGTGATCACCAAGGGCTCGTTAGTCGAGGGCCTAGAGATGAAGCTGGATTCGGCGCAGAATGTCGAGGATATGAAGGCCGGAAAATTCGTGGTTATCGAAGGTGATAAGAACGACTTCTTTTCGATGGTCACCGATATGCGGCTCGATGCTAACAACCAAGAGGTCTTATTGCATCCACCCGGCCAGGAGGACGATATCCTGCGCAAAGTTCTCGCCGGGACTAGCACCTACAATATAGTCTCCTTGCGGCCGATGCTAATGATGCCGAAAGGGGCTGTCGATGACGACGGCCCGCGCCCGGTCAAAGCGATCCCCAGCCATTTCTCCGAAGTCCAGGAGGCCAAGGAGCATGATGTGGCCAAGATTTTCGGTAAGGAGGGCGATCCGGAGGGCCGCTATTTCAGTATTGGCAACCCACTGGATATGGACACCCAGGTCTGCCTCGATATGATCCGCTTTGCCGAGCGCTCCAATGGCATTTTTGGCAAGACGGGCACCGGCAAGTCTTTTTTGACACGCTTAGCGTTGTGCGGGTTGATTCACTACGACAAGGCCGTCAACCTGATATTCGATATGCACAACGAATATGGTTTCAAGGCCATGAAGGAAAACGGCTCGAGCTCCACATTCGTCAAAGGTCTAAAGCAACTTTTCGGAGAAAGGGTGGCGATTTTTTCGCTCGACCCCCAATCGACCCGTTCCAGGGGAGTGCAGGCCGACCACGAAGTTTATATCTCTTACGACCAGATCACGGTCGAAGATATCGCCCCGCTGCAAGACGAACTCAAGCTCAATCCGACCGCGGTCGAATCGGCCTACCTGGTTTATGCGATCTACAAGGAGCGTTGGTTGCGCACACTCTTGGCGTTAGAAGGGCCCGACGTCGAGGAATTCGCTCGCGAGATCGGGGCGCATGCCGGGTCTTTGGTCGCCTTGCACCGCAAACTCAAACGCTTAGAAAATTTCCCCTTTATGGTCTCGAAACTCACCGATGGGGATGTTGTCGACCGCATTATGGAATATCTCGACAAGGGCATTAATGTCGTGCTCGAATTCGGCCAGCAGACCAGCATGCTCTGTTATTTACTAGTGGCTAATATCATCGCTCGCCGCATCCACGAGATGTATGTGAAAAAGAGCGAGCGATTCTATGCGACCCAGCGTACAGAGGACCAGCCGCGCCAATTGATGATTACGATCGAAGAGGCGCACAAATTCCTCAACCCAACCGCGGCGAAGCAGACTATTTTTGGCACCATTGCCCGCGAAATGCGCAAATATTATGTCTCGTTGTTGGTCGTTGACCAACGGCCCTCGAGTATCGATGATGAGGTCTTGTCGCAAATCGGCACCCGGATCACCGCCTTGCTCAACGATGAGAAAGACATTCAGGCGGTGCTCACCGGGGTCAGCGGAACCGAAGGATTGCGTAGCGTGCTGGCGAGTCTCGATTCGAAGCAACAGGCGCTTATCCTCGGCCACGCGGTGCCGATGCCCGTCGTCGTTAAAACGCGCGATTACGACACCCAGTTTTACAAGGATATGGGCTGCCTAGATGATCTACCCGAAGCCGAGCGCAAAGCCAAAATCGACAAGGGGACCGTCGCCCTCTACGGCGATAATTAAGACTCACATTGTAATAATGTCTTTCTCTGCTTTTTTTTAGGGGATGTCTACGTTTACCGATTCTACTGCTCGCTATGGTCGCTTCTGGTATGTGGGCCTGGCTGGGTTGTGGCTACTGGCTTTGTTCCTTCGCTGGCCACACCCCGAACCAGGTTGGATACATATCGATGAACGGGTTTTCCTGCTCAACCCGCTCAAGCTGTGGAGTGGTGACCTCAATCCGCACTTCTTTATTTACCCGACACTGCACATTTATCTGACCTCGGCGCTGTATTACGCCTACTATCTACTGGGCAGTAGCTCCGGAATAGAGGACTTTGTCGCCTATCATTTTTTTGTTGATGGGTCCGGTCTAATCGAAATTGCCCGTCATTTAAATTCGCTGCTATCAGCAGCAACGGCGGTGGTTGTCGCTTTGGCCGGCCGCCGCCTTTATGGTATGGTAGCAGGCGCGACCGTTGGCATTTTTTTTGCAGTATTGCCGTTGTCGGTTCGTTTTGCGCATATGGCGACAACCGATAGCCCAGCGGTTTTGTGGATTGCCTGTGCGCTGTATTTTTCGATCCGCATCGCGCAAACAGGTGATATGCGCGATAGTCTCTGGGCGGGTTTTTTTGTCGGGCTGGCTGGCGGCACCAAATATCCGGCCGCCCTCGTCGGTTTTCCCGTAGCTGTAGCTTGTTGGCTCTATCGGCCGCGCTTGCGACAGCAGGCGTTATGGACGGCGGGCGCAGTGTCTATCGCGGTCTTCGCTTTGACGTCGCCCTATGTCGTGATCGACGCGCAAAGTGCGTGGCAAGATCTGGCGTTGATGGGGAAAGTCCATTTGGCCTCTGCTGCGGGCAAGGCCGATATTCAATCCTGGCGTTATTATTTGCAATATGTCTTGCGCTACGGAATAGGTTTGTTGGGTTTGTTGGCTTTGGTGGTGGGCTTGGCCTGGCGACCTTTCGCGCGGCGACGGGAGGAATGGGTCGTCGTCGCGGCCTTTACCGTATTTTTCTTCTTGTTGATGGCCGCAGAATCAGTTTTTATGCGCTACGCGTTGCCATTGGCTCCAATGGTAGCCTTGTTGTGGGTGCGGCCATTGCTGGCACTGCGGCCTCTACTAGCGTTACTGGCTGCTTTGGCCCTAGTCTCCGAACCGCTATATGCTTCCTTGCAGATTCGTGCCCTTTTGGCTGGCGATGACGCCCGCGAACAAGTCGAGCGTCGTTTGGCAGAAGAGGCTCCCGCAGGTGCTTGGTTGCTTCATATACCTCCCTTTATCGGCAATGTCAGGGTTGTGCATCCGGGTTTAGCATACTCGCATCAGCGCCGCTTCTTGCTTAGTTATTCGCGCGCGGACCTGATTAACGCCTATGCGTTATTGAGCCGGCGTCAGGATTTGCCTCCGCTATATATTACATTCTCGACAGAAGGACTTAAAGCGCAGCGGGCTGGCGCGGAAGCCACGGTCGGCGGCCATGCCTATGTCTTGTGGTATCAGCATCCGGTGATGCCTGCGCTGACTGATGGAGAAACCGAGATCTTATCATACGACTGGGTCGACTGGGTTGGAGAATATGGAGGTTGGCGAACAGGTGCAGTCTACGAGGCGATCGATTGGTATTTCGTGCCGATGGGTGGTTTTGATTCAGTCGATTTGACCGGCCCCAAGATTCGGTTGGGGAAAGTGCCGGTAAGAGCAAATATGCGCGGTATTGATTCGGCTGTGTTTTTTGGTGTTTTACACGGCATCTTACTGGGGGCAGAGAAAATTGAGTCGGAGGACTGGCCGGCGGCAGTCAAGCTCTACGAAGCGATATGGAAAACGCCCTTGCCGCTCTATCACATTCTCTCCTCTGACTACTATTATAAATATCTCCTTAATTTTGGCATCGCGCACGACAAGATGGGGCGGCCTGAACAGGCGGCGCATATGTGGCTAATGGCACTTGAAGTCAAAGACGACAGCCCGGTGCTGTATCAGAATCTAGGGGTGGCGAATGCTCGTCTTGGGCGATTACAAGAAGCCCGTCAACATTTGCAGCGCGCTCTGGAGTTGGATGACGCATATGAGGAGGCGCATTTCAATTTGGGTAATGTGTTGTATCAAGAGGGAAAAATTTCAGCGGCATTGGCCTCTTGGAGCAAAGTTGTCGAACTAGATGGGCAACATACCGGAGCCTGGCAGGGTCTGGGCAATGTTCACTATAATCGGCAGGATTGGTTACAGGCTATAACCGCCTACAAAAAAGCGTTGGACTTAGCTCCGCAAGATGCGAGCCTATTTTTTAATATAGCCCAAGTTTATCTCGCACAAGAAGATTTTGCTGCGGCGATTGCCGCATTAGAACGAGCCGTCGCCTTAAACCCAGATGATGTAGAAACTCATTTTATGTTAGGTATGGCCTATGAGCAACACGGATTGAAGAAACCAGCCCGCATGCGTATGGAACGCGCACTAGAGATGGAGCCAAAGCATCCACGAGCGCAACAGATTCGCGCTTATTTAGGGCGCAAATAGTGCCGATGTCCCAGGTCAACGGCAAAAGGGATATTCACTGCTATCTCGGTTTATTGGCTCTGTTCTTAGTGGGTCTTTATCTGCGTTGGCCGCTGCCGGCGCCCGAGTGGCAGCATGTAGACGAGCGGGCGTTTATCCTGCATCCATTGGGCTTTTGGAGCGGTGATCTCA
>JACLAC010014893.1_pt1 | contig 42256 bp, 32 predicted proteins | sample 8027881 | NCBI WGS metagenome assembly JACLAC01 (sample SAMN15725517, study PRJNA655200) | protist metagenome | isolation source: fluorescence activated cell sorting (FACS) single amplified genomes of... | place: Spain: Blaines Bay Microbial Observatory, Mediterranean Sea | collected 2016-01-19 | reverse complement strand
AGTCTGATTGACCAGTGAATCGCTATTCAAACTGCAGATACTTTTAAATGTCGCCGGCTGGTCTTACAGCTGTGGAATGTGAATGCCGCATTGTGCTGGGCATCCGGAGACGTCGCGGGGGCAACTGGCTGTGCGGTCATGTTTTGACTATCAGGCTTTGGTGAAGAATCCGGTGGGAGGCTTGCCCGGAGAGTGGCGACTGGGCGGCTTGGTGGTTGCTTCAGGCGCCCGGGCAGCGTTTTAAGAGGTTTGTGATTCGAGCGATTCCCAGCGGTCAAACTTTTCCATGAGCTCTTCTTCGAGTTGTTCGAGTTCTTCGGTGGCGGCTGCGATGTCTTCGCGAGGCTTCTGATAGAAAGATGGGTCTGCCATCAGGGCGTGCAGCTTCTGCTGGCGGTTCTCGATTTCTTCGATCCGCCTGGGGAGTGTTTCTAATTCTCGTTGTTCTTTGAAGCTAAGCTTACGTGGCTTAGCCGTCGAGTTGGGAGTTGAAGGCGGCGAGTTGTCGGAGGCAGGCACTGTCCTGCTGCCGGATTCCTGATACTTCTTCTCAGATTTGGCCAGCGCGGCAGCCTGGTAGTTGCTGTCGGACTTCTGTCTCAGCCAGTCATCATAGCCGCCGTCGAATTCTCGGATGACGCCGTCGCCTTCGAAGACAAACGTGCTGGTGGCAACGTTGTTGAGGAATGCTCGGTCATGGCTGACCAGCAGGAGCGTTCCTGAGAATTGCGCGAGCAGTTCTTCGAGCAGTTCCAGAGTTTCTGCGTCGAGGTCGTTCGTCGGTTCGTCGAGCACCAGGATATTGGCAGGTTTGGTGAATAGTCGGGCGAGCAGCAGTCGATTTCGTTCTCCGCCGGACAGAAAGCTGACGCGGGTTTGCACACGGTCGGGCGAGAACAGAAAGTCCTGCAAATATCCGACAACGTGTTTGCGCTGGCCGTTGATCAGGACATAGTCGGAGCCGTCACCAATATTCTCGCGGACGGACTTATCCTCTTCGAGCTGTGCTCTTAACTGATCAAAGTAGGCCACCGACGTGTTCGTACCGACACGGATCGTTCCACTGTTTGGTTTCAGATCGTTCAGCAGAACTTTCAGCAGCGTTGTCTTGCCGACGCCGTTTGGACCGATCAGACCAATGCGGTCTCCTCGGAAGATGGTTGTCGACAGGTTGCGAATAATTTGCTGGTCGTCGTAGGCGAAAGAAACGTTGTCCGCCTTGCTGACCAGCATTCCAGACCGTTCGGCTTCCTGTAGCTGCATCTTTGCTTTGCCGACTTTGTCACGTCGCTGCTTGCGGACTTCGCGGAGGTCTTTCAACGCTCGTACCCGGCCTTCGTTGCGTGTTCGCCGAGCTTTGATCCCCTGTCGGATCCAGCGTTCTTCTTCTGCTAACTTTTTGTCGAAGAGCGCCTGCTGCTGCTCTTCCGCTTCGAGCATCGCGTCGCGCCGAGTGAGAAACGTGGCGTAATCGCAGGTCCAGTCGAAGAGGCGGCCTCGGTCGACTTCGATGATCCGATTGGCCAAAGCCTGCAGGAACGCTCGGTCGTGAGTCACGAAAATCAGCGTGCCGGAGTATCTCGAAAGGAAGTCCTGCAGCCACAGGATCGAGTCGATGTCCAGATGGTTTGTCGGTTCGTCGAGCAGCAGGACGTCGGGCTCCGTCACGAGAGCTCGTGCAAGTAGTACTCGGCGTTTCTTGCCGGCCGACAGCGAGTCAAATGTCTGGTCTGGATCGAGTGACATTTCCCGCAGCGTGCGTTCGACACTGTGGAGAGCATCCCAACCTTTTTCTTCGGCCCCGATTCGCTCGATGGCCGAATCCATTCGCAATTGCTCGTCCGCTGTAAGCGTTTCCGTATGGGACTTCAGGTCGAGTGTTCGGAATTCGGCGATGTCTCCGCCAATGTTCGGAATCCCGTCGGAAACCTGTGCGAAGATCGATCCGCCTTTGGCGTCGGGCACATGCTGCATCAGCGACGCCAGGCATGCGCCGGCTTCGAGCGTGACGCCTCCGTCGTCCGGCTTCAGTTCGCCGCCGATCAGTTTGAGAAGTGTCGACTTGCCGGCGCCGTTTCGACCGACAAGCCCGACGCGTTCGCCACGTTCGATGTTGACCGTCACGCCGTCCAGAAGAACTGGATGTGTGAACGTAAAGGTGACGTCTTTTATGCTGAGGAGTGCCATGCGCGGGAGTTTAGCGGCTTAGATCAGGATCAGAAGCCGGCAGTTTCCTCGTCATCGCCAGCAAACTTCAGGCGTTTTTTGTAGAAGACCTTGAGACGCTCGATCGAGTACATGCGAATGACCTTGCCTTTGTAGGTCAGTCGGCCATTTTCGTCGGTGTTCAAGTTGATGGATACCTCATCAGAAGCCATGTTTGCGTACAGGGCTCCGAATGTTTCCGGGTCGACTCCCTGGCCAGATTCGAGATCGGCCATCGCATCGATGCCGCCTGCCATCACGCCTGTGACGTTCAGCATTCTGGCTGCCGGCGTGTACCGGCCTTCCTGGTTCAGATTGCTCTTCACGGTCTGCAGGGCAGAATAGGCAGCCGTGATCGACTTGGTGACCTCTTCGCTGGCTCCTGCGTCGTCATTCTGAGCGATGGCGGTCGATTGAGCGGACCACTGCATCGTGCCTCCAAGGAATCCGAGCCCAAAGATGCTTAAGACTGAAACTGTTTTCCAGATAGCTCGCATGGCATTCTTCCTGCAGATTGACAGACCACTCGTGAACAGAGGGGACTTCAGAATAGTGAGCGGATTCAGCAGTGGTGATATGGTGTACGCACGGCTGTGCGGTTTCAAGAAGCAATGCATATTTGAGGGAGTGGCAGGACGGCGCAGTTCTGGAGTGTCAGTCTGGAGCGTCTGTGTCGATTTATGAGTACGAGTCAGATCTCAGTGAAAAGTCTGATTAGGAGCGTCTGACTCGGTCGTCCCGGTTTGAGTTCTGGGGCATCTTCGCAAGCGGCTGACAGCGCAAGAACAGAGTCCACTCAACCCAGTTGGCCGAGTGGACTCTGCGGTCATACCGTTCCTGACGAATCAGGCAGCTTTCCGTTCAGACGAATCGGGATCCGTCTTCTGGACCGGTGCCAGCGGAATGGAACGGCTTGTTGTTTCTTCATTCTGCCCGTGGCGACCAACGAAAAAGCTGATGTACATCAACCCGCCCGAAAAGAGAAGTGCAGCGGCACAGCCCATGAGAGCGATCTGGTCGTCAGCGGCGTTTGTGAATAATTCCATGTGAAAACTCGCTGAAATGTGTCGAGTGGTGTGTTGAGTCACACTTTCCACGCGAGCGATATCTGCTCGATTGGAAGAAGTGAGGGGAGCGACTCCAACGGTAGTGGTTTCGGACAGATCACTGGTTTCACTTCAACGAAGCCCGACAGAATCAGTCAGCCAGGACGACTCCGCCACGGTCTGGTCTCTTGGTGCCGGTCCCGGTGTCTTTGGCTGACTTTTCGGGCAATGCCGGTATCGCTGTGTCGAATTGGCTGGGCTGGAGCCGGTTGTCTTGCTGTATCTGATACTTGCAAAACAGCTTACGGATTGATCCAAGGCGGTATGTCCAGCATCTCGTCTTGACCCTGAAACGCTGTTTTCCGTAATTAGTGGCTCAACTTGGCGGCCGGAGCTGCAGTGTGCGTCTTGACGCAGCTTTAACTCTGCGCTGAGCTTTTGTTGTGTCAAGACACTTCCCGTGTTTTATCAGATTTCGCAAATTCGGCGGTTCCGCCGATGGATTTATGCCGGCATGAGAATTCTGCAGCGATATATCCTGATCGACCTGATCAAGGTGCTGCTGCTTGTGATCACGATCATGACCGTGCTGCTGGTGTTTGTCGGCGTTTTCCGCGAAGTCACCGAGCGAGGTCTCGGTCCGCTCCAGGTTCTGCAGATCCTTCCGTACGTCGTTCCGAGCCTGTTGCCATTCACAATTCCAGCAACATTGTTGCTTTCTGTGTGTGTCGTTTATGGGCGATTGGCCGCTGACTACGAAATCACGGCGGCTAAAGCGGCGGGTGTTAACGTGCTGTCGCTGTTGGCTCCAGCGTTTTTCCTGGGGGGAACTCTGACTGTGTGCTCGTTGCTGCTGAACGATCAGGTGATCCCCTGGTCGATGGCCAACATTCAACGCGTTGTCACGCTGGCGATGGAAGACATTTTCTTCGATGTACTTTCGGCTCAGCATATGGTTGAGTACCCGGACAAGGGCTGGGCGATCACTGTTTCAGGTGTCGACAAAGAAGAACGACGGCTTTACCGACCAAATCTGCGATACATGGTCGGTGGCGAGCAGTACGTTGCACAGGTTCGTGAAGCCGTCCTGCGAATTGACCTCGAGAAAGAACGCGTCATCCTGCAGCCAGTCGATGCTCGGTTTGCAGGTCCGGGGCGAATTTCGGTCCGCCTCAAGGAGGGTGACATCGAGCTGCCTCTGCCGATGAGTGGTCAGAAAGTAAAGCCACGTCATCTGAGTATTTCAACGATCCGTGAGAAGCTTGACGACTTCAGCGACAACTGCCAGGAGGCCGAAGACGCACGGGCAATCAGGACAGCGTTTGCTTTGGCGATGGGCGAGTTCGATGCATTGGCCGAAACGCCGATGGCCGAACAGTCGAACAAGATCATCGCGAGCACCAGTCAGTCGCGAAAACACAATACCGAGCTGCATAACCGATTTGCACTAAGCTGCAGTTGCTTCTTCTTCTCACTGGTAGGCGGTCCGTTTTCGATCCTGCAGGCACGCCGCCAGTTTCTGACGACCTTCTTTCTCTGCTTCCTGCCGATCCTGTTGGTCTATTACCCTGTCGTTTTGCTGATGATGAGCCTCGCAAAGTCTGGCTCCGTCAACCCTGCCTGGGCCATGTGGACTGGCAACGCCATCCTGCTGATCGGAGCGATCTTCGTCCTCCGTCTGACCGTGCGTCGTTAACGACTGCCTTGAGGATGTGCGGCTGCCCCTTGTTTGTCGGTAGCGGGTCCTTAATCGTCTTTCCAAGTTGCCCGGTGGTCGCCGAATTTCGAAGCCACGATGCGACGCGTTGGTTCAGCAGATTGCGAGTCGGCCTGGGCCGACTGTAGACTCACGGATTGCAATGTGACAGGTTTCGCATTCGGAGATGGACCGGGTGGATGTTTCCAGGGGAAAATCACAGTGGACTTCCGCTGAGCGACTTGCTCAGCGAGTGGTCGCGCGCCTTCGAATTGCAGAATATTGTTTTACTTTCAGCTCGACGATGTGCTGGCTCGTCGCTGCCTGTCTGGTTGCCTTGCTGATTCGGCGATTGTGCGGTGTTGGTTCGGATTGGTTTACTGCGGATGCACTCGCTGTGCTGCCGGTGTTCGCCGTGTTGATCGCATTTCGAGCTGGTCATAAACCGACGATTGTGGAAGCGGCTCGAAAGATCGACACAACTTGTGGAGCGAATGATTTGTTTTTGACGCTCGTTCAGCTTCGGTCTTGCGGTGGTGCGTATCAGGTCGTCGTTTCTAATCAGGCCGAGAAGCTTTCCGTTGGAATTCGATCGTCGCAGATCGTGCCGTGGAATTGGCGACGATCAGCAGTTCGTCTTGCTGGCGGAGCTGTTGTACTTGTCCTTGCGGTGCAGTTTGTTCCTCAGTTTGACCCGTTCGGTATGGCGAAGTCTGCCAATACATTCGTTGCTGTGCGGCGGGATTTGGAAGAGTCGCGTCGTGCGACTTCCATTCGCGCAGCAGAATTATTGGCTCGTCGAGAGTCGACTGCTTTGGTAGATGGCTCCGATGAATCCTTGGTAGAACTCGCTGCTGAATTGCGGCGGCTTACGGATGACCGATCGGCTGTAAGTTTGCAGGAACTTGAGAGTCGTCAACGTTTGGTTGAGGCACGCTGGCGTGAGGCGAGAAATGATCAGGGCGTTGCGCGGCTGCTTGAGTATGCTCAGGTCAATCAGTTTCTGGGGCCGACCGACAACGGCAGCCGGAAGTGGGTTGAAGATATGGCAGAAGGGCAGATGGATTCGCTCGATGAAGCGTTTGCTACTTTGCAGGATGAGTTTTCGGAGTTGGCGTCTTCCGCTGACGAAGTTGATCGCCAGGGACTCGAAAGGCATGTTCGCCAGCAGGTTGCCGAGTTGCAGCGATTTAGTGGAAATCAGCTCGAGTCAAAGTTTGCGGAAACGGCGATGCAGCGAGCGATGAGTCAGCTTGATTCGATGCGGCTTGATTCGGGACTGAAATCGGAAGCAGCAACTGCGGCACGAGAATCAATCGAATTGGCCCAGCAGGAGATGCACCAGATTGCTCAGAATGCTAAGGACGTCGCATTGCTGGAAGATGCCCTGAACGCCATCCAGTCAGCAAAGCAGTTGGTGCAGTCTGACTCTGGAAAAACTTCGCAGAGCGACGGGTCGAGGATTCAGAAATTCGTTGACAAGTACGCGAAGTTGGAAGACGAGAATGGGGATGCGGATGCCGGAAACGATCAACGCCGCGAAAACGAAGGCATGACCAATTCGCCAGGGCAGCAGCTTGCTTCGACTGATGGTCAGTCAGAATCAAAAGGTGAAGGTAAGTCGGGGGTCGCGAGTGAGGGAAAGTCAGCAGGCAGGTCGACAAATAGTTCATCCGGGCAAGCAACTACCGGGGAAAACGACCGCGCAGAAACTGTATTTCGGGATGCGAGGGAAAGCTTGAGGCTTGAAGAAACCCGTCGTTTACTGGCGATACGTCGCCAGGGACTTTCAGAAGTGGGTGAGGTTTCTGATGAGTACCGAGAGCTTGTCCGAAGTCTTCAGAGGCGAGTCCTCACAGTGATTGAGGTTGAAGAGATTCCACCTGGTTACGTATCAGGCATTCGTCGCTATTTCGATTCGCTCGAGCAGACTAGCCAGCAAGACAGTCTCAATGGCAGGCCGACTGTGGAATCTGTAGACAGTTCTGATGCAGCTGGCGCTGGCGAGGCTATTAATGACGTCCGGTGAAGGCTCCAGTTTTGCGACCGTGGCGACGTTCCTCTGTCTGGGCATGATTGCGCTGTTGTCGTGGGGCGGTGGGGCTCAGCAGGATGCACTGGTTGTCTACTGCTCGCACGATTCGACGTACTCCGAAGAAATTCTCCGTGACTTTGAACGAGAGTTCGGTATTCGGTTGATTATTCGTTTTGACACGGAAGCGACGAAGTCGATTGGCTTGATGAACCTGTTGATCGCCGAACGTGAAAATCCCCAGTGCGACGTCTTCTGGAATAACGAAGTGCTGGGCACGATGAATTTGCAGAAGCTCGGCCTGCTTCAGTCGTACAAGGGAAAAGGCTTTGCTCGAATTCCGGCTCAGTATAAGGCCGACGATGGGAGCTGGACCGGATTTGCCGCCCGTCTCAGAGTCTTCATTGTGAATACGGATAGCATGGCCGCAACGCACGAGGCCATCTTTCAACGATTGAACGCTTTTGGAAAGGGTGGACTTGCGCGAGTCGCTGTTGCGAAGCCGATGTTCGGAACGACGTTGACTCAGTATGTCGCTTTGTGGGACGAAGTCGGCGGAGAAGAACTTAAACGTCAGCACAAGAGCCTGCGCGATCGCGGATTACTTGAAGTAAACGGAAACTCTGTCGTAAAAGATCTGGTGGCAAGTGGCCGCTGCGACTTTGGCTGGACTGATACTGACGACTTCTTTCTGGCTGTCGACGAGGGGCAACCTGTCGAGATGGTGCCCGTTATTATGACGTGCGAACATGCAATTTGCATTCCGAATTCGGTGTCAATTATCCGCGGGACGCGGCGTCTCGGCGCGGCTCAGAAGCTCGTGGATTTTCTACTGTCGCAGGACGTTGAAACTCGACTGGCTTGTTCGCCGTCCCGTCAGATTCCGCTCGGTCAAGTTGACTTCACGGGATTGCCGGAAGAAGTACAGGATTTGAAGCTGTGGTCTGAAAGAAGCGTCGACCTGAAGTTGCTTGCTGATGCTCACGCTGATTGTCTGTCGTGGTTGAAGAGCGAGTATCTGCAATGAGCTTCCACGAAGCGTTTGTGTGGACGATTTTAAGGTCGGTCGCCGCGACCACACTTGCTGTGCCGATGTCCATTTGTCTTTCGCAGTTGGTTCAACAGGCCACGGGGCGTTCACGATTCTGGTGGATGCTTTTTGTGCTTTGCCCGCTTGTCGCACCGGACTTGATTATTGGATATGGCTATCGTTCTTTTGAGTTGTCGCTGTTGCATCGCCCGGTGCTGAATCACTGCTTCTATTTTGTTCTGATTCTTCTGAAAATCCTGCCAGCCGCTGCTGTAATCAGGATCTGCTCTCCGCCCGCTCCGGTATCAAAGGCGGCGCTCCACTGTGCTCGCCTGATTGAATGCGGAGTGGCCGAAAAACGTCAGCATCGACCAATGCGGTTGAATGCTGAATTGCTAAGGCACATTCCCGTGTGTGGTATAGTCTTTTTGCTAAGCATGCAGGAATTTGAGATTGCGTCCCTGCTGCAGATTCCCGCCTGGACCGTGCACGTGTTCGACGCTCAGGCCAGCGGTCTGAATATGGCCGCGACTTTGAAGTTGCTGTTCGGGCCGGTGCTTCTGCAGGCGGTCATTCTGGTGCCTCTGCTTTGGTGGGGACTTGCGAATTCTGCTGTGATCGTACCGCGGTGGCGGTCGGTAGATTGTGCGTCCGGTTCAAGTCGTTGGCTCGGAGTGATTGTCGCCTCTCTCGCCGCGTTACTGACATGGGTGATTCCGCTGGCATTTGTCACGCGGTCCGGCTTGTCTGGAATTGGCGGAGTTTTGGAGAACCAGGTGCTGCTGCGGTCAACGTTCCTTGACCTTGCCACAGCGATCGCATTGACAATTCCATGTGCAATTTTGTCGCTCGTTCTGGCTCGTAAGGTAATTCAGATCTTTCACGGTTATGACGCGACTCAAAGTAATTTTGCGAAAGCGGTATCGTCGGTACCACTGCTGCTTACCGTAGTACCGGGGCTGTTCGGATCACTTGTCGTAAGTATCGCTATTCTTGTGGCAACGCAGCACGCACCGCTGCTTGATTTGAGAACGACTGCCTGGCCGATGGCAGCGGCACTGGTGATCTGTCTGGTTCCGCGAGCGACTATTCTGGTGGCGTTTTTGCCGGTTTTTCGCAGTTCGGAGTCAGCGTTTCTTGCGACGCTCCTTGGTAAGTCGCGAGGTCGGACTCGGCTCAAGAATGCCGCAGATCTGAAGTGGTGGTGTGAGTGCCGGCCGATGTTTCTTGTGACGGCAGTGCTGTTCTACTGGTGTCTGGCAAATCTGACAGCTGCCGCGATACTGTGTCCTCCAACGATTCCACTGTTCAGCTTCAACGGGAATGTCGTTCCGCTTCCTGTTCGTCTTTACAAATTTATTCATCAGGGCAGAACTGCGGCCTTGTCCGTGATGGCCGTGCTGTCGGTGCTCGTCCCATTCGTGTTGCTTGTTCTGACCTCGCAAGTTGCCCCGCAGGTTTATTTACGAATGACGCGTCATACGCGACCAAACTAAATGTGCTGCTTTACCGTTGGATTGATTGACGATGGGAGATATGTCGAACCCTGTTTGGGATTTGCGACGTGTTACGCTTGCGGGCCGCGATCGGCCGCGTGTGCATAACTTGACGCTGGCGATCTCCGACGGAGTGACGGCTGTGATGGGAAGTTCCGGCGCAGGTAAGTCCTCACTGCTCGGACTTCTGACTGATTTCGAGAAGTCGGATGCAGGCAGTGTTGAATTCGCTGCTCCTGAAACTGCGACCGACCTGCCTCTGTTCTGGAGTCCTCAGGATGACGGTCTGTGGCCGCATCTCACCGTTCAGCATCATATTGAGTTTGTGTTGCCGTCTCAGTCGCAGCTGGACCGGTCATCAGTCGAATGGCTGGAGTTGTTCAGTCTTGAGGAGTTGCAGCACGTACTTCCTGATTCGCTCTCGCAGGGAGAGCGGTCTCGCCTGGCGATTGCTCGGTCCCTCGCGTCCGAAGCTGCCGTACTGGTGCTCGACGAACCGCTGGTACACGTGGACCCACTGCACGCTCATCGATGCTGGCAAATTATCGCGGAACATATCGATCGGTGTGGTACGACGGTTGTCTTCTCAACGCACGATCCAGACGCAGTTCTAAAGTTTGCTCAAAACGTTGTATGTCTGGAGAAAGGAATCATCGCATTTGCGGGTGCGGTGAACGAGCTTTACTTTGATCCCCCGTCGAAAGAGCTTGCCTGGTTGCTCGGCCCATGCAACTGGCTCGGCCATGATGATGTCGATGGAGTGGAAGCATGTGCCGGAATATGTCGTCCTGACGTCTGTGTCCGGCCGTCAAATCTGACCTTGGTGCAGGACTCCAACGCTCGCTTCGTTGTGGAGTCAGTTTTGAATGCTGCGGTTGTAACCGAAGTTAAGCTTCGCGAACGGGAATCAGAACGGCGGCTCACTGTTTTTCTTAGCCAACGTTGCGACGACGTGGCCATCGGCGACTCAGTTCATTTCGTGGTTGATCCGGTCTTGCACTGAAGTTGGGGACGGAATCTGGCAAAGAATCGCCGTCATTCCTATCGAGCCCTGGCGTGATGCGGCATCAGGCTTGAACGATAGGCCTGCAGTGGTCGTCGCAGTGATTTTTCGAGTGCCAGTTTTCGTGCCTGCCATTGGTGTGGTGAGTAGCCGCGAGAATCGTTGAGGCTTGCCAGTTCGGTGAATGCGTTGTCGATTGCGGAAACACTTTGCTCGATATCGTTAAGAACGATTTTCGAAGAACCGGGTGGCGTTTCGCCTCGGTTGTGCCAGCGATCGTGGAGAGTCTGCAATAAGGCATCCAGTTGATCGCCCCTGTCTGCGTCGTTGGGAATTGCCTCCGGGTGCTCGCAGAGAAGTTCGATGGAAGCAATGACGTTGCGGACTGCCTGGTCGTTGCTGGCCGAGAAGTAAATTCTGTGAAGCCGATTCTGTAGTTCGATCTGAAAGTTCTCTGCGCGGTTACGCGTGGCAAGTTCGGCGACTTCCTGATGAAGGAACAGGCTGATCAGCGGGTCATGCGGGCTGGCAAATTCTTCAACTGCCAATAGGTCGTCGGGCGTTGGTACTTTCTGCCTGGCTGCAGCGCCGAGTGCTGTGAAGTAGTCAACTCGTCGTTTCTCATCTTCATGCAGTTGGTGCAGTGGTTCTTCGCCTTTGACCTGAACGAGTTCTGACTGTGGAGTATCTTTCAGACGGTTTTTGACCGTACGGCGGTAGAACCAGTATTCATCTGGATGATCGTGGATGAGTTTTTGTTGCTCGGTCAGTTCAGCCAGGCGGTTGCTGACTTTCGGAGAGTAGGCTTCTTCGCCAATCGTGAATTGAAGCGTCTGTGTAATCGGCCCAAGCCGATCCATGATTGCCGTGTACTTGTCTCCCCAGCGCATTACTTCCCAAGGCAGAAGGCATGTCAGACGGTTACTCGAAACGTCTGAAACTCTGCCGCGAGGTTCTCCGAATGCCGTTGTCAGACCCTGGTCTGTGTAGGTGGAAAGTTGAAGGGGAGTGCTCCAGTCCCAGCCTGTTTGCGCCAGGGCAAATCGCACATTCGGCCGTTGCAGACGTTCAACGATTCCTTTACGAATGATTCCTGCGGGGCTGTTGGTTGCAATGAGCAGCAGCTTTCCGGGAGCGATTTCGATTGCGGCAATCTCTGAGAAGACCGACTGCCACGTTTCGAAGATCACCTGCAAAGCGTCTGGTCCGAAATCGGCATAGTCGAGAGGCTGACAAAAGAGGCCGTCTTCACGCAGCGCTCCAGATGCTGATTCAAGAAATTCTGTCGTAATTGACGAAGCGGCTTGAGGTACACCCTGCTGGTCGGCTGAGGCGATGATGATGTCGGCCTGTTTTCTTGCCGTTCGCAGCTTCAAAAGTGGCTCAGCAATTTGTAGTGAGACTCGTGAATCGTTAAGTGGATTGGGAGTAATTTGCGTGAAGACATTGTTTGAAACGGCGGCGACGACGTTTTCGTCGGGCTCGACACAGACGATTGATTCGAGTGGGAACGCGATACTTGTTTGCAGGACGGCTCCGGAACGGGCTCCGAGTAGCATCAGGTGAGTCGGTCCTTCGTGCATGACCATCGGTAAGATTGTCTGCAGCGATTCAGCAGAAGGTTGTGTGCAGATATTCGTATCGCAACTTACCGACGAGACTGGCAAACCTGACGACCGGACCTGTAACTGCTGGCCGCGATAACGCCAGAAAGTCAGGGTGCCGTGATCTGTTTCGGCAGTCGCGACACAGCGGCCTTCATCCAGGTGGGGGAGGATGTCGCTTCTTGCTTCGTGCTGATGGGCAACGAAGACGGCGGTGTCGAACAGCAGCTTGGCAGAAGTCGTCGGGGCATAGTGATGCGAGAAAATGGAGCTGACAACTAAAACGATCGAGCAGACGGCGAACGTCGGGCGGAGAAGTGTTTGTCGGGGCTCGATGCGGATTATCCTTCGGACAGCACTGATAGCGAAGATGGTCGAGATCGCTATGACGATAGCTTGAGTACTGAATTGGCCAGCAAGCCACCATTGGCTGCAAAGCCATCCTGCGAGTATCGAGGCGATGGTCACGAACGAGGCGAGGCTGCTGAATTTGGGCGATTCTGGCTGATGTTCTTTGTTAGTTCGCCAGGCAGTGGACGCTCCGATCACCAGGCCTGCGGGCAAGACGCACGCCGTTGCGACGAACGCTCGAGCGGTTGCGGCAATCGCGACGCTGGATATTCCAGAGTTGATATTCAGGCACAAGCTTACGACGGCAGGCCAGGCAGCGAGATTTGCGATGGCCCACGCCGCGGCAATCGGCATGAGGTGAGCAACTGACGTCGTCCCGCTCTTAATCAGCCACCGAGAGGCAATCGCACCGATGATGATCGACGAACACTTAAGAATCGACAGCCATGATGAGGCGAAGAATAGTTGCCCGCTGACTCGGCTAAGCGTCGCAAAGAGGACGCCGCTTAGAACTGCGAAGGCAACTAGAGGGAGTATCGCCTGGAGCGATGTGTCAGAAGCCGCTTGAGACATCGTTGGCGACGGGCGCGGTACGACGTCGCCATTCGTGGCTGTGGCGTTTTGGGCTCGAAGAGCAAGCAACGATTTGATGACCGATCCTGCAATGCTGACAGGCAACACAATAAGGGCAATTTCTGATAGTCCGAGCGTACCCGACAGTGTTGTTATCGTGACTGTCGCTGCCGCTGCCGCAATTACCAGTCGGCTGGAACCTGAGAACTCAAAATGTGTCGAACCATGGCTGTTACTTTGGTGACAGAACAGCGTCACGATGGCTGCAAATGGCAAGAGCCATGAAACACAGAGGCCACAACAAAGGGCAGCAATTTGCCCGTTCGTCGAAGCGGGTAGCGATTCTCCAGTGACCACGTCGATGGTCGCCCAGCCAGCAGCGTAGAAAACGTCTGGTAGCAGTACCGTGAGAGCAATTACTGATTGGAGAAAAAACAGTAGCCCCAATTGATTTTTTACAGGGTTACCGGCCTTGATCGAAGTCAAACAGTTTGAAGCGACCAGGCCGAGCCCAATGCCCAGAAGGCTGACGATGGCCAGGGCTGTTTGACTGATCAGCGACGTTCCAAAACCAGCGAGAGCCTGCTGAGTCCAGCACATGGCTAGAATGCCACAGGCGGAACTTGTCAGGGCGGAAGCGGTTCGGGCATTTGTGAACCGCGCAGCAATTCGACTCCGAATAGATTCGAGCGGCATAGCATCCATGCTTTATACGAGAAAATGAGGTGTCTGAAACTCATTCAGAACGAAAGACTTGTAGCGGAATCTGCCGATTTTCGGCAAGAGAACTCATGGTGAGCGGGGGTGGGCAGTGATAGTCTTACGGTTTTGGGAGTTGAACGTCCGCCTTGGTTTTCGTTTTAACGATTCAATATGAGACGAAAGTACGACGTTTCGAGAGTCGAAATGACCGGGTTTTGTTTGGAGCTGACTGTGATGACTGACTCTGTGGTCTTCAACTGTGGCCTGACTGTCAGAATCTTGATCGTTACTGTTTTGGGGCTAACCGTTGGTGAATCGGCGGCACTCGCCCAGTTTGCTGGCGGAGGTCAGGGAGGTGGAAATCAGGGGAATAATCTTGGAGGCATTGCGATTGATGCCGCTGGAGTTGTTTCGCCGGCGTTCGCGAAAGAAACGACGGCCCGGCTGAATCAGAGGCGACAGGAAGCCTTGGCCGCCGAGCATCTTTCTTCAGACGTCAATACGGTTAGTCTGATGCGAAAGGTCTCGCTCGTCAGGCTCGAGCAAGCGAGCCGCGAATTTGCCGGGCAGAACAAGCACGTGCCAATCGAAATGCAGTTTCTGGCGGGGCTTCAACGAATCGACTACGTGTTCGTTTATCCGGAGACGGGTGACCTGGTGATTGCCGGTCCGGCGGAAGGATTTGCTCCCAATGTGATTGGCCGCGTCCTGGGGACGTCGACGGGGCGGCCGCCGTTGCGGCTTGATGATTTGATTGTTGCCTTGCGAACCGTCCCGCAGACGTCGTTAATTGGTTGTTCGATCGACCCGACTCAGCAGGGGCTCGTCCGGTTCAACGACTACTTGAATCGAAACGGTTTCGCGGCGACGACCGCGGTCATTCAGCGACGGTTTCGTGAAATGGCTCAGGCCATGGGGCTCCAGGATGTTTCGGTATTCGGTGTGCCTGCGAATTCTCATTACGCGAGCGTGCTCGTCGAGGCTGACTACCGAATGAAGCTGATGTCGGTTGGCCTGGAGCGGCCGAAGGTTTCAAAATGGAAGAGCCATCTTCAACTGATCGGTTCGGGAGGAAACACTCTGCAACGCTGGTGGTTCACGCCTTTGTATGACGCTTTCAGGAAGTCGCAGGATGGCAACGCATTTCAGATTTCAGGGCAGCGAGTCCAGTTGATGTCGCAATCGGAACAGGTCAGTGCCTCGGGCAAGCGAACTGCGGCGGCGTTGACGGCTCAGTCGATTGAGAAATTTGCCAAACAGTTTACCGAACGCTACGAAGATGTGGCTGAGGTGTCACCAATCTTTGCGGAATTGCAGAACATCATCGATCTGGCGATTCTTGCAGCGTTATTTGAGAAGGAGCAACTTCCGCAACGTGTTGACTGGTCGATGGATCTGTTTCTGGACGAGGCCCAAACTCCCTTAGCTAAGGGGAACGTGCCGATGAAGGTCGCTTCGGTCTGCAACTACCGAAAGGCTGGAAGCCGAATGGTTGGTCTGGTTGGAGGTGGAGTCACCATTTCTCCCAACCGATTGCTGCGGCAGGTTGAGTTTAAACGCGAAGGCAATCGTGAACTGGAAAGCTGCGTTCGCGATTCTGTGCCGACAGACGACTTGAAAACATGGTGGTGGGATTAACTTATCTTTGATGTCGCCGGTCGCAGCAAGGAAAAACGCCCGGGCGGCCATTGGCTGTCCGGGCGTTTCAGGTATTGAGTGATCAGGAAGTTGCGGTCCCGATGTATTACCTCAGTCGGAATGACAGTCCGAATCCACCGATGCGAGTGTGGATGTAAGAGCTGTCAGAGTGCCGGCTGTGTCCGCCAGAATTGGCACTGTTGCGGTTGCGTGAACTGCTTCGACTATCACAGCTACTACGGCCGAATGATGAGATGAAGTTGCGTGACGACATTCGATTCCGTGAGAAGTCGTGTCCCGGTCGTTCGTACGATTCCAGCGGGATGATCTGGTGAGATGACTGGAATCGGCCGTTTGAAGCGGGGGCCGGAGCACGGCCGAATGACGAAATGTGTCCGTGCGAGCTGTGTCGGCTGTGGTGGTGTGTGGCCAGTACTTTCTGTAGATCCTTCCTCATGTCGTGAAGTTCTTCGTCGATGTCACGGATGCGTCGGTCCAGGCTAGTCAGATTTGCTCGGTCGACACTTCGTGGTTTGCACGAAGCAAAGCAACTACTGAATCGGCGGACGGAGCAGTTGCTTTGGGTAGCCCATTCCTGAAGCACCAGAACTCCCTCTTCAACTTCATGAAACTGAACGTCGAGCTGCGAGGCCACGGCGTCAATCGCCAGGACGTTGCCGCTACACCTGGTCAATTCGTGAAGTTCATGAGCCGACTTTGCAATTTCGCAGAGTCCTTCCCTGAGGTATTGGACGATCGACGGTGGAGCGTGTCGAAAGTTGTATTTGACGATGGCGTCAGCACGTTCGGCTTGACGCTCGATATCATGCGAATGGTCATCGATGTGTTCGTAGAGGCCAGCCTGGGCGGTTGCTCCATGCAAAGTGACTGCAAGTCCGAGAATCAATCCGTGAGCGATTTTTGCAGTTGCAGTTTTCATATCCGTATTCCTTCCAGTTTCGGGTAGTGCCCTGGTCGTTTTCCGTATGCGATTTGGTTGGGCGTTGAGTTTTTAATAAGGCAAGCGGCGTGCCAGTTGTTGAGTGATTATTGGTGTTAGTCTGTTCGGAGTGGCTTAAATGAGTTGTTAAGGGTTTGTGTTTGATTGTTTGGTTGTGTTTTGGTACACCGTCCATAGGTTATGGTTGTGTCTATAGAATGATTCTTACGTCGCTTCGGTGTTGTCGATGTGATGTCAGTTCGCCTTGTGGGGTTCTGTGCGTTCAAAACTGTCAATAGGTTTATCTGATGATTTGCGAGCTGCTTGCGGAAATCGAGGTAAGTGAGCCGGTGTTGCCTGCTGTGTTGATCTGCTAGTGTTGGGGCTTCGCCGCCAGCTCTCATTCAGAGATTCGTCGATCCGGAACAGTCGCCTTGCCACGCCAAGATCCAGAGGTCCTTCGGGCCGTCAGCATGTACCAGCTCGGGCTGCCGCGGATGCCGGCGTCCGGTCGGTCTGGCGAGCTGCTTGGACGCGGGACTGGAACGTCGCTCGAATTCCAGGAGTACCGCGAGTACATGCCGGGAGACGACATCCGTCATCTGGATTGGTCGGCGTACGCTCGATCCGATTCGTTGATGGTCCGACTTTATCGCGAGGAGATCAGCCCACGGATGGACGTGCTGCTGGACGTTTCCCGGTCGATGTCGACTTCGCCTGCTAAGATGCAGATGGCCCGGCAGTTGTCGGCCATGTTTTCGATGATGGCAGGCAAAACAGGCAGCCAGCCGTCGATCTGGCTAGTGGGCGACGAGGTCCCGTCTCCTTCGTTGCGTCTTGAGAATCTCGCGACGCTCGACGACGTTCCGTTTCAGGCCCTCGGTACGATGGATGACCTGCTGGCCGATCATGCTGTCCCGTTCAAGCGTCAGGCCATTCGAGTTGTCATCAGCGACTTTCTGTTTCCTCACCAGCCCAGTCAGTTGGTCCGCAGGCTGGCTGGAGAAGCCAGTGTCCTTTGGCTCGTTCAAGTACTGACCGGTTGGGAAGCCAATCCGGCCGCGTCCGGCGGGACGAGGTTGATCGATATCGAATCAGGAAATGAGATCGACGTTTATCTCAATCAGCAAACGATTACTGAGTACAAGCAGCGGCTGCAGAATTTGCAGGAAGAGATTGCGTTGCACTGCCGCCGCCACCATGCAGTGCCTGTAACGTTGATCGCCGATCAGGGGCTGACGGTTGCGTGTCGAGAAGAATTGTCACGTGCCGAAATCCTGCGAGCATCCTGAACGGAGGGTTTGAAAGTGATGGAGTTTGCGAATCCCCTGGGACTGTTGGGCCTGTTAACCCTGCCGGCAATCGTGGCGATTCATCTCTTTCATCGACGATTCCCGCCGTTGCTTGTGGCGGGGCTTCATTTTTGGGGAGCGGAAGTTCGAGTTCCCACTGCCGGACGCAAGCGTGAGCGACTTCCGATTTCGTCTTCGTTGATCCTGGAGTTGCTTGCTGCACTGTTACTGGCAATGGTTCTTGCTCAGCCGCGAGTGAGTGATTCCGGGAAAGTTCGGCATCTGATTGCTGTGCTGGACGATTCAGCATCGATGTCGGCCGTTGGGGCGGCCGAGACTTCTTCTCGTGATCGGGCAGTGGCCGAAGTGGCTCGGCGAATGCAAGACGCTCCTCGGGGAAGCCGGACTACGCTGATTCTTACCGGGCGCCGGCCAGTTATGCTCGCCGGGCCGGCGGTCGAGTGGGACGTCGCCGAAACGGCCCTTTCGAAATGGAACCCGACGCAGCCGAGGCACGACATTCTTTCCGCTCTTGATATGGCAGTCCAGCTTGCGGAGAACGGTGGCGAGGTCGTCTTTATGACCGATGCTCTGCCGGAAGATGATCAGCCATTTCCGACGGGCGCCGAGATTTTCGCAGTGGGGGAGTCGCTCAGCAACGTCGCGATCACGGCAGCACGCTGGACGATTGATTCCGCGACGCTGGTTGGGCGGGTGTTCTTGCGAGTGAGAAACGAAGGGCCTCGTCCGTCATCTGTGACAGTTGAAGGACGATCCGGAAATCAAGTTGTCTTTCAGTCAAAGCTGGAGCTGTCGCCTGAGCAGGAACTACCACTGGAGACCGAGGTCCCGGGGGGCCTCGCCCGTCTGGTCGTGACTGTCAAGGCTGACCGGGACGGGTTGGCGACTGACAGCATTGTTTCGCTCGTTGAACCCAAGGTGCGAACTGTTCGGGTTGCGGTCAATCTGCCAGATGGCCATTCAGCGCTTCGGCCCGTTCGTCGTGTTCTGGAAATCGCGACTGACATCGAGGTGTCCGATGCTGAAGCGGCGCATCTTTTGATTACAGAAGGCGGAACGCTGCCGGAATCGAGAAGGGATCTCTGGTGGCTGGGCGTCGGGCCGATTGACTCGTCGGAAGCCGCGGTGAAATCGGCGAGAGACCTGCTTGGGCCTTACCTTAAAGAAAAACGCGACCCGTTGCTTGAGGGAGTTTCTCTCGGTGGTGTGATCTGGGGCGGCGTTCAGCCTGTCGACATCGCCATGACGCCAGTCATCAGTGCCGGTCAGCAATTATTACTTTCGCGGTTAAGCGGAACCCGGTCGACAGCCCTGCTTTTGAATGTGGACCTGGGACGTTCCAATCTGCCTGAGAGTCCTGACTGGCCAATCCTGATCAACAACCTGGTCGAGCAGCGTCGTAACAGCCTGCCAGGACTTCGACGTTGGAATTACCGACTGAACGAAGACATTCAGTTTCGATTGTTCGAAGGGCTGGTGGAACCGCCTGGATCAGCAGGCCAGACATTGACATTTCAGCAGATTCACGATGCCATACAAACTGATTCGGTTGAGGAATCCCGTACACGGAACCTCGTACGAGCAGCCGTCGTTGAGATACCACCGCTCGATCAGGCGGGTTTCTTTCAGATCAAAGACGGTTCGAACGTTATTGGTGAATTTGCCGCCAACTTTTTCGATTCTGCCGAGTCGAATCTGACCAAACTTCGACCAGGAAATCGCCTGCCCCCGGTCGACGATCAGGGGACCGCCTACACCATCGACAACCCGTTTACCTGGGCCATTTTGACAGGACTCGCGCTGATCATGGTCCTTGCATTTGTCGACTGGTATGTCGTGGGGCCTCGGAAATCGGCTGCTGCCTAGCCTCGACTGTTGCCATGTTGTGGTGGGAAAGCAGTGAAGCAAAGAGTGCATCCAGTTCATTAGATTGAGTGTTGTGACGACGACACACTTCCCGAGCAAGGATGCTCCGATGGCAAGTGTGCCAGATGCGGTGCAGGAGTTGCTGGATTGTTTTTCAAAAGGCTTTACGTCCTCTGTGTGGCAGCGTTTTGCGGGTCTCCTGACTGCGGCTGATTCCCTGGTTAGCTGGCCGATCCCTGGACTATTTCAGTTCTGGTCATTGCGTGTTTTCTCATCGCCGCTGGTCGAGTCATGCGTTGGCGAAACGGCTGGCTGTCGTGTTGGTAGAACGTTTTGCTGCCCAGGGTGTTCTGGAGCTGGTCGGCGATGGTACGGTCAGCCAGCACCGCGGCGACAACGTTCAGGGCAAGGGCTGTCACCGTGATTCCGTTTGGTCGAGTCATCAGCATCTGGTCTATCGCTGGGGACACAAGTGGGTTGTAGTGGCATTGCGCGTCCAGGTGATCGATGCCGCGCGGACCTGGGCACTTCCGATGTTGATTGCTTTGTATCGAACTCCCCAAGAAAGCTGCAAAGCAGGCGTGATTCGTAAAACTCATCCAAAACTGATGCGTGGGCTATTGGCAGTCTGGCTGCGGTCGTTTCCTCAGCGAAAACGATATTTCCAGACGCTGGCGGCTTCGCCACTCATGAGTTGGCCGGCTTCGCTTCACGCCATCAGAACCGCCTGACGCTGGCCAGTAACTTTCCACCAGATGCGGTGTTGCCCGGCCGACCGCCGGTTAGGCAGACCGGTCAGAATGGACGACCGCGTGTTGCAGGGACTCGACTGCCCAGTTCCCAGGATGCAACGGTGGACTCAAGCAGCAATCGTCAGCGACTGACGGTGAAGTGCTACGGCGGAGGGATGAGAAGAATCGAGAGCGGCACGGGGTACTGGTGTCGACAGCGGCTCGTCCTGATACGTTGGATTAACGTGTGTAATCTGACGGATAGTCATCGACACGAGTGGTTTCCAGCACCCGGATTTGAATGAGCGTCACACGCCTTGTCGAAGCGTTCGTCGGCCGCCGGGATGATCGAAGTCAATTTGTGCCGAAATACGAGAACTCCGGGGTGCTGGAAACCACTCGCGGACGCTGCCACAACCCAGTACTTCGCGTTAAGCCGTGTCTGTTCTGTCTCTATACACTGATCGTTTACTGGTTCGGCCATCTGCTCTCGCGAAAGAGAGACACGATTCACGTCAACTGGGCAGGCAATACGTCGATCACTTTCTCTGGCGTCCAGCCAACCGTCCGATACAACGCCCGGGATAAAATCCTTTTCCCACAGGCGACGTAACGGACCACTGTCGAGAAACTCACTGCACGCAGAAAGAAGGCAATACTCAATGCTGTCGCACTTCCGGCCTGCCAGCAAAAGTCGAGGCCAGGAGTGTGTCGGAAGTGATTTTCTGTGGCACGACTCCGTCGCGTCACGCTGACCCGGGCTGCCGACACGAAGTGTCGTGCCACAGCGGGAAAGTTATTTCGGACACTTTTCACAGTACTCGCGGCGACCGCTTTCGACCGACCGCCGGGGTGATCCGAGCAGGCCAGAAAAAGCAGATTCTGACACACTAAGGCGTTGTGGCCGGAACGCACGTTGATTCTCGTTCCAAAACGAGCCTATAATCAATGGCCAAACAATGTCTAATTATTCGTATTTTCTGAATATCCCGCGACTTTCGTCTCCGGCATGGACACCGGCATAGTTGCGAACTCTCAAGGAAATTTCATGTCCGGAATAATCAGTCCGAAGGATCGGAACAAGGGCGTGCAGGAGTTTTTCATCGGTGTCGACGTCGGCGGTACAAATATCAAAGCGGGTGTTGTGACGAGCAACGGTAAACCGCTTTCCAGCATCGTTCTACCAACCGAAGCTGACAAAGGACCGGAGCATGGTCTGAAGACTATTCAGCATGCGGTTGAGGAAGCGATTGAGCAGAGTCCGATCCGAATGCGGAATATCACCGCGATTGGTCTCGCCACGCCCGGCACGCTCGATATCCCAAAAGGGATCCTGATGGAGCCGGCGAATCTTCCAAAATGGAGACACATCCCGATCAGGCAGATCATCAGCGACCATTTCGAGAAGCCAGCTTTATTGCAGAACGACGCGAATGCGGCGGCGTATGGTGAATTCTGGGGCGGAGCAGGGCAGGGAGCACATACTCTCGCTTTGTGGACTCTCGGGACTGGCGTTGGGTGTGGGCTAATCGTTGACGGAAAGATCGTGGAAGGTGCCCATTCGCACGGCGGTGAGTGCGGTTTCCTCTACGTCCAGATTGAAAATGGTCGACCTTGTGCGACAGGCATGAAAGGGACGCTGGAAGCCTATGCCGGAGCAGCCGGATTTGTGCAGCGTGCTCAGGATGCTTTGGACTCGGGAGCTGATTCAACTTTGCTGCGAGACCTGGTGAATTCAGGTTCTGAGCTGACACCGCTCCTGATTGCTGATGCTGCCACGACCGGTGACCCATTGGCTCTGCAGTTGATTGACGATTCAGCGAAGTTCATGGCCTATGGAACGGCTAACCTGATGCACACGATCGATCCCGATGTTGTGTTGTTTGGCGGCAACGTGACGTTCGGCCGAAACGAAACAGAGCTTGGCCGCCGATTCGTTGGCGGGATTCGTGACGAGATCAAGGAGCTTTCATTCCCGGTTCCGTCGTCGAATATTCGAATCGACTATGCGAGCCTGGGTGGCAGTGCCGGGTTCATTGGGGCAGCGGGTTGTGCCTGGAGTCAGTTTGGTGTCGAAGCGGTCGCGCGGTCTCAGTGTCATGCGTCATAGATGCATTGTTGATTTTTACTGGCCCGAATAACAATTTTTCAGTCGTTGAAAAAGGGGCTTGTTCCATCGAGCGCTGAGCACGCAGAGTGACTCGGTCGGCAATGGGGCTAACCCCTTCTTCAACGGAAAACAGACCGGCGTTTCTTGCTTGTCCAAAATTTCCGTTGTGGAGGTCTGATGTCTGTTGAGGCTGAAGTGCCAGATGAATCTGGCCGCTCGGCGAGCGATCTCTCTGAAGACTTGCCGTCGCTTCCTGGTGTCTTTATTCCGGACGAAAAGCTGGCCGCGTGCGAAGCAGCGATCGGGTATTCATTTTCCGATCGAAATATTCTGAAGCACTCGCTGACGCATTCTTCCATTGCTCCAACGAGAGGGCAGTCGAACGAGCGTCTCGAATTTCTCGGTGACGCGATCATGGGAGGTGCCGTTTGCGAGTACCTCTTCGAGAAATACCCCGAGTATTCGGAAGGTGAACTGACTCGGATCAAATCTGCAGTGGTGAGTCGGCAAACGTGCGCAATGATGAGCAATCTGCTGAATTTCGATCGCTTTCTTCTGCTCGGTAAAGGTCTGGCAATTCACGAACGAATCCCGAGTTCAGTCCTCGCGGCAGTCTTCGAAGCGATTATCGCCGCGATTTATCTCGACGGCGGGTGGGGAGCTGCGAAGAATTTCGTTGTCGAAACACTGAGTGATGAAGTCACGAGGGTCGGAAATTTAACCCACGGGCAGAATTACAAGAGTCAGCTTCAGCAGATCGCTCAGAAGAACTTCGGCGAAACTCCGGCCTACAAAATGCTCGACGAAAAAGGTCCGGACCACGCCAAGTGCTTTCAAATTGCTGCGGCGATCGGTTCCCAAAGGTTTCCGGCAGCGTGGGGACCGAGCAAAAAAGAGGCGGAACAGAACGCTGCCCAGAATGCTTTGGAATCGATTGAAGAAGTCGTTGACTGAGTCAGTCGACCTGAGAAATGCCCGGTTGTTCGATATTCTCTTGTCGATCGCCGAATCGATCATTCACGGAATTGTTTCAACAAAGTGCTCGCATGAAGAGTTACCTCAATCAGCTGCGACTGGTGCCGCACCTCCCGATTATTTCCGTGATCGCCGCGTGCTTGCTCATCTTTCTGATTCAGGACATTTGCAACGCTCGGTTCGCGCCGTCGTTGGGTGCCGTGCCGCTTGAATTTCGGAACGGCCTGGCCGCTGCCTCCATCAATGGAATGACGGCAGATTTTCTGGCAACGGTGGCGCGACTTTTTACGCCAATCTTTCTACACGGTGGTCCTGGGCACGTTGTCGGCAACATGGTTTTCTTGTGGGCTTTCGGTTCGTTAGTCTCGCGGCAGCTCGGTAACTGGTGGGCCTTGGGGCTGTGTCTCTTGTGCGGCGCGATTGGAAATCTTACGCAAATTTACATGTCGCCGAATTCGATAATTCCAATCATTGGCGCGTCAGGCAGCGTCGCGGGTCTGGAAGGTGTCTACTTCGGATTGGCTTTGCGATGGGCGATGCCCTGGCCGGATGTATTTCCGCTTGCCCATCCGATACCGCCGGCCCAGTTGGTGCTCTACGCTTTGGTTGGGATCGGATTTGACATTTATTCGGTCGCTACGGAAACGGCAGCAGGCATCGCTTACGGAGCTCATATTGGTGGATTCGCATCCGGGCTGTTATTCGCTCTGCTGCTAACCAGCGTGTATGGTTCGATGGAATCCTGGAACCCTAAACGGGCATAAATCAGGCTTGTCTTATTCAATTGTCAAGAAGGTCACCATGAATGTTTCACGAGTGTTTCTTATCGCTTTTTTACTGATGTTTGCTTCAACGATCTCAAAGGCGGAAGATTCAAAGTCGGGCGAGTGGATTCAGTTGTTTAACGGCAGGAATCTCGACGGTTGGATTCCGAAAATCAGGTATCACAAAGCTGGTGAAAACTTCGGCAACACATTCCGAGTTGAAGACGGTGTGATGAAGGTCGGCTACGACAAGTACGACGAATTCGGTGAACGCTTTGGCCACCTGTTCTATAAAGAGTCGTTCTCGCATTACCGACTGAGAGTCGAGTATCGCTTCATCGGCGAACAGGCAAACGGCGGTCCGGGTTGGGCGTTTCGAAACAGTGGCCTGATGCTGCATGGTCAGAAACCGGAAACCATGTCGATCGATCAGGATTTTCCTGCATCGATCGAAGTGCAGATTCTCGGTGGCAATGGTAAGGATGATCGCACAACCGGAAACCTCTGCACGCCCTACACGCATGTTGTGATGGACGACAAACTGGTGAAACGTCATTGCACCAGGGCAAAATCCAAAACTTACCACGGCGACCAGTGGGTGACTTGCGAGGTCGAAGTGCGAGGCAACGACGTCATGCGTTGCTCGTACGAAGGCGAAGTCGTTCTGGAATACAACAAGCCTCAGCTCGACGACTCAGCAGACGTTGGTAAGAAGCTGATCAAGTCCAACGGCGGCGTAATGCTTAGCGGCGGCACAATTTCGTTGCAGTCAGAAAGCCATCCCTGCGAGTTCCGAAAAGTCGAACTGCTTGTGTTGAAGAAATGAGCCATCATGCGTTTTGTTATGGTTTATTGACGGTACTGTTCTCAAAGCGTGGTCAGCAACGGCAAGCTGTGCAGTAGTTGTGCTTGTTTGACGGGCACGTTCCCGAGGCTCTAATCGTCGCATCCGACTTCTATTCCGACGAGAAAGTAATCTGCTGTATGCCCATTGCAGGTTCTGGGGCGGGTACATCATTTATTATCGCCGTGCCAACGTTTCTCACGCGAAACGATTTGACGCTGCTTTGGCTTATTTCATGACTGGTTGGAATTCTTGACAATTCATGAATTGGTACGTTTGGGCAGGTCTTTATCAGTATCGAAAAGCGTGGTATCTGCCGCCGTCGAATAATCTTTCGCAATGAGAAAAGCCCGGCACTGAGTAGTGACGGGCTTTTTTCGTATCGATATGTGGCGATCATCCTATGTGATATGAGCGCCTTTGGTTTCGGTGTAGACCGCATAGAGTGACTGACTGCCGGTCATGAAGAGTCGGTTTCGTTTTGTTCCACCGAAGCAGACGTTGGAACAGATTTCCGGCAGGCGAATCTGCCCGATTCTCGCTCCGTCTTCGGCGGCGAAGATGTGGCAGCCGTCGTAGCCTTCTCCGACCCAACCGGCGCTGGACCAGATGTTGCCGTCTTCATCTGCTCGGATTCCGTCGGCCTGGCCGGCGACGATTTCTCCATTCAGCTCAAGCGCCATCGAGGTGAACTGCCGACCGTTCTGGAGAGTCTTTTCACCGACGATATCCCAGACTCGGATATTTTTTGTCGCTTCTTCGTAGTGTGAAGAACCGGTGTCGGCGGCGTACAGTTTTTTGTAGTCAGGTGAGAAGCACAGGCCGTTCGGTTTGAATATGTCGTCGGCGACTTTGTACACCTTGCCGGTTTTGGCGTCGATGCGGTAGATGGCTTCCTTGATGTAAGGGCGAGGCCAGTCGGCATCTTTCGGTGCTCGGTGGCCTTCGTAGTTCATCAGGCTGCCGTAACCGGGATCGGTGAACCAGATGTCGCCATTGGGATGGACGGCTCCGTCGTTTGGAGCATTCAGCCCTTTTCCCTCGAACTTGTCGGCGAGCACGGTGATCGTACCGTCGTATTCGTAGCGGACGACTCGGCGAGTGCCATGCTCGAAGGAAATCTGCCGACCCTGAAAGTCGAACGTATTGCCGTTGCTGTTGTTCGACGGGTGTCGAAACTTGCTGACGTGTCCGTCTTCTTCGAGCCATCGATACTGTACGTTGTTCGGAATGTCGCTCCAGACAAGGTACTTACCCGATCCGTTCCACGCTGGGCCCTCTGCCCAAAGCATGTCTTTGCTGTGGAAGAGCCGTTGGATTGGGGTATTACCGAGTGCGTACTTCTTAAACCGATCGTCCAGCACGACGATATCCGGGTCTGGGTAACCGGCCGGCTGGGCGTTCGGGCCGTAGTCGCGGGCGGATGCCGATCCAGCAAGGGCTGCGGCTGCGCTGGCAGCCACTCCGACCGTAGCACTGAGGAAGGACCGGCGGCCAACGACGTTGTTTGTGGATTGATTGTTTTCGGATTGATCGTCGCTGAGTTTCTGAGTTGATTGTTCCTGCATCGCGGAATGCTCCTGTTGGCATATTCGTTTGAGTTAAGGCTTCTCTCTGTTTGCGAGATGTCGAGCGTAGTGAACACAGATCGAAGATCGCAACACAACGCACGTGTTCCAGAAACAGGGCTAACTCGTTAGCTTCCACATTCGCACTGATCCGAACGAAACAGAGCCATTGATTCAGCCAGAGGAGCTACCGGAGTGAGTAATTCAGACGGAGCGCAGCAGGAACTAAGCCTCGCGAGAATGCAGTCGTTGATTCAGGGAATGTACGGAGACAAAGACGAGGCTCGCGGAATTCCCGGCACGTTTATGTGGCTAATGGAAGAAGTTGGCGAGCTGTCTTCCGCACTCCGTGAGAACGAAGCTGCCGGCGGACCGGCGACGGAAGCGCTGGCGTTCGAGTTCGCCGATGTTCTGGCATGGCTGGCGACCATTGCTAACGTTGCGGGCGTCGATCTTCAGGCAGCATTCCTGAAGAAATACGGCGGCGGCTGCCCCGGCTGCGGAAAGATTATCTGCGACTGCGACGACAGCGAGAAGCCGTAAGTCAGATTATCGCCAGCCGTAGCGGAAGAAGCATGATCGGGCGATACCAATCCAGATTCCGACCAGTGCCAACATCATGATCAGCTCTGGTGTGTGGGAAATTGTGACGGGTCGATTCATCGTCGCAAAGAGAATGGGGAAGGTGTAGTTCTCAAACGCGAGCTGCTTGATAAAGGCGAACGCTGTGAATTTGGTTGACAGATAGAACAGCACCGTTCCACCCAGCATGTAGCATAAAGCCAGCAGCGCCGCCGATGCCTGAGTTTTTGCCAGCGTTGCGATGCAGGTGCCGACGCACATGAGGCCAACGCTCGTTAGCAGAATGACCAGCCACAGCACCGGCTGCGTCAGAACGATTGGTTTCAGAATCGCAACAATGCCCAGACAGCCACTCAGAGAAATCAGCAGGTGGAATATGAACTTCGCCAGCAGAATCTCGGAAGTGTTCGCTGGGCTCAGAACAAGCGCTGCCAGCGTTCCACGTTCACGGTCCTGAGCCGTGAATGAAACCAGCAGGTGGCAGCAGGCGAAGAACATTACGATCAGTAACAGCATCGTTGCGATCAACTCGTTCGTGATGAGGTCTGCGACGGAAGTGTCCTTGAGCGAAGCAGGTGTGTCGGAAGCACTCGCGTCGAGCGGCTCTGTCGATTGTTCGAAACGCAATCCCTGTGTGTGATATTCGGTCAGTGCCGGCCAGAACCAGTTCCAGAAGGGTGCGAGTACTTCGGCGTCTTGACCCGGATATCTGCCATTCAGAATTACTTTGCCGAAGGCTGAGCCCTTTCTTGTTTCGAATTTTTCGCCATACACAACTTCTACGGCGGCGTCTTGCGGAGGCAGATTCCACGTTCCGTTTACGATGGGAACCCGGTCACGCTGTACCATTCGAATCGTTGGTGTATCTGGCAGGTTTTTCGCAAGATGATCCAGCCACACAGATGGCTGGTCATAGATTATCCACACGTCGATTGCTGCTTGTGCCGCTCCGCCAGAACCCTGCGGATCACTTTTGTTCGAAACCGGGCGACTGGTTGCCATCAGCAGAGCGACTGCCGACAGCAGACCAAGCAGCATTAGTGCTGACGGATTCTTTCTTAGTCGGCGGAACTCGCGAGCGAGTAGGATCTTGATCATTTCGGAGCGAATCATGTGTAGGTCTGCCCCGTGATTTTGAGAAAGACGTCCTGGAAGTCGAACTCCTGTGAGTGAACTCGGACGCACATTTCGGTGCGAATGATTTCAGCCAGTCGCTCCCGTTGATCATCAAGGTCCAGATTGAGTGCCTCTCGAACGACTTTGCCTTCCTGTTCGAACTGAGCTTTCACGATTCGGATTGCGTGACGAGTTACAAAGTTCGTCGGTGTATCGCAGTCGACGAGTTTGCCGCGGCAGAGAATCGCGACCCGGTCGCAGATTTGCTCGACCTCCTCCATGTTGTGGGTCGTCAGGAAGATCGTTGTACCTTCCGATGCAAGATCACGCAGCAGTTCTCGTACCAGTTCAGTCGAGTGAGCGTCCAGGTTCGCGGTTGGTTCGTCAAAGTACAGAATCTTTGGTCGGTGCATGATCTCGCGAGCGATCAGCAGTTTGCGACGCATGCCTTTCGAATAGGCACTTACAACGACGTCCGCGGCTTCTGACAATTCCAGTCGCGCGAGCGATTCTTTAACCGTCGAAAGGGGCATGTCGTAAAGCCTTGCGAAGAGTTCGAGATTCTCGCGACCGGTGAATTCTTCAATGTGGTTTTCTGTATCGGGCACGTAGCCGAACTGCTGTTTGACGCTTTCGAATTCGGATGGAATCTTGAATCCGGCGACTCGAATATCTCCTTCAGATGGTCGCAGGCTGCCGATCAGTACTTTTATAGTCGTTGTTTTTCCGGCGCCATTTGGTCCGAGGAAGCCGAATAGTTCGCCTTCATTAACCGTCAACGAAAGCCTGTTGACCGCTGTGAAGCGACCAAACTTGACAACCAGATTGTCGATTTCGATGGCTGGGGCTGACATCTGGTCGTTCGGCGTGGAAGATCGCCGCTTTCTTCGCGAGAGTGAGCATTGCTGACCCCACCAGGGGCGTGCATGCGTAACGTGACGAATTGATCCGACCGGCATGTAGGGAAACGTCTGCCTGGACAACCGCCTCAACTATAGACCGAGTTTGCGACACATGCTGAAGCAACTGCATCTTCTCCGTGACGTCTCAGCGCTCGCACTGATCGCGGTCACTTTGCGACTCTGGTTCGCTGCGTCGGATTTTCCAGCGGTCCCGTTCTTCAGTTTTCTGACCGACGTGCCTCGGCTTGTTGATCGTATGCTCAGTGGTCTTATTGTTACTTCGCTGCTGATTGATTCCGTCGTGACTGCCCTGCGGATTTTTCGCCGCTGCGATTCGGTAACGCTCATTCAGCTTGGACGTACATGTGACCTGGTATTTGTCCTGTCCGCTTTGACATTGATTCTGTTGAATCAGCATTGCCTCCAACCGTGGATGTATCATTTTCTGATTCTCACACCGTTGCTCTCGATCGACGCCCGGCGGTTAGATCTCGCTTCTGATTTGGATCATTCTGAGAAGGGACATTGTCCTTCCTTCGACGCAAGCGGCTTTTCACGAAGGGCGATCATCTGGTTGACAGCCTCAATCTACATGTGGTCTGCCTGGTGGAAACTCGATGCCAGCTTTCTGCACTCACACGGCCCGAAATTGGTTAGTGCTATTTGCGAGGCGACAGGTCTCTCAACTCACTTCTGGTCTGATGATACCTGGATGATCGCCGCGGCGCTGTTGCCGGTTGGTGAATTGCTCGTTGGAGTTGCCTTACTGTTTCGCAGGAGTCGAGCTTATGGTTTGGCGGCGAGCCTGGCGATGCATCTGCTGCTAATGGTCGCGGTTGGACCGTGGGGACTGGATCACGAAGCGGGAGTGCTGCTTTGGAACGGCTATTTTATCGTGCAGAACGTAATTCTGTTTGTAGCGGAGTGCCGATCGGGTGCCGGGTCGGGCCAGCCCAGCAACGAATTGATGGTTGGATCGTCCCCTGCCAGATGGTTCAGCAGGGGCACTCTGCAGTTGGACGTTCTTGTGGTATTGGCCGGGACCATCCTGTTTCCTGCAACCCGGTCAGCTGGCTACTGTGACGCTTGGCCCGCGTGGGCCGTCTACGCGTCCTCGCCGGCTCGAATTCTCGTGCAGGTGCGACATGACAATGTTGAGCGCCTACCGGAAACGATGCAGCAGTATGTTGAGCGTCGCCGAACCAACGATGGATGGTCATGGTTGAGAATCGACTTGTGGTCACTTACTGCGACCGGAACTCCGATTTACCCGGAAGATCGTTTTCAACTGGCCGTCGCTTGCTCTGTTGTTTCAGAGTCTGGCATGGACGACCAAGTACGTATCATTCACGAAGGCGAATCCGACCGTTGGACCGGAGAGCGAGATTTGACTGATTTGGTCAGTGAAGCGGAGGTCAGCAAGCTGGCAAAGCAATTCTGGCTGAATACGATACCTCGATGATCGAATCTTTCCCGTTTGATGAATCATCAAGTGAGAATCGTCAGTTTTTGTTCGGCCAGCGACTGACTTTCGGTGCGACTTTGCGTTCGCTCTTTGCATCGAGTGTTGAGATTCCTTCGGCGTAAACCAGCTTGCCGGTGTAGCCGTCATAAAACTGCACGATGACTTGTGGCTCGTCGTAGGAAACGTATTGATAACCGACGCCCTCGGGTTTTGCGGCTTTCATCACGTTGTTCACTTTGACGACGGCGTAGAATGTGTTTCGTTGTCGGCTGTAGTGAACGTTGTCGGGGAACCCGGCGACCCATTTGATTTTGACTGTGCGACCTTCGCTGTCGAACCAGCCTCCAAACGGTGGCAGACCAGCGGTGCCGATTGGGTGGCCGGCAGAGTTCATCGGTCCGCACATGAATTCCCAGACGTTGTCGGTTATCTGAACGGCTAATGAGTTGTGCACATCACCTGTAAAAATGAGGACTGGCTTTTCAATGGCGTCGAGTTCGGGGATGAGCATCTCGCGTTCGTGGACGTAGCCGCAGAAACCGTCACCTTTCGAGCCAGTGCCGCCTTCCGGTTTTACATGGTAACCTGAGTGGTAAATCACCCATGGGTCGGGCGAGATGACGAAGATGAAATCAGCGGTCGTTTTCTTAACGCCGTCAAGGAACCAGCTTCGCTGAGTTTCTCCCAGGATAAAGCGGTCTTTGTCGTGAGCGTGTTTTTCGCCTTTGAATTTTGACCGTTCGCCGCGAGTGTCGAGAAAAAAGAAGTGGCAGTTGCCCATCAAACGGTCGTAATAGTGGTGCGTGCCGATGCTATAGGGGATGTCACCGTCAGATTTGAATGGAGGCGTGACTCGCAGGTGATTCCTGTCAACGATCTCTTTCAAACCATAGACGCCGATGTTCTTTCCGCCGCGATCTTTCAGTGATCGACCGTCGCCTTTCATGAATGGCCCAATATGGATCGTGCTGACCTGCTCCGGCTTGAGCGTGCTGAAGTCGGCATCCAGATCGATCAGGATGTCTGATCCGGCTTTGGCTAGCCCGCTTCCGAATCGCAGGGGAGCCTTGCGAGGCGTCTCGTCGTTCGCCCACGCGGCGTAGTTCTGCCATACGGAAAGAGCGTCGTCGCGTTTGAGATAATCGCCATTGCCTAATCCAACTTCTCCGCTGCCGTCGAGGTTTGAATTTACCTCGTGGTCGTCGTACATCGTCAAGTAGGGGACATATCGAAACAGGTTGGACATGTTCCGGCCGCGTTCCAGGTAGAGCTTGTAGTTGGCGGCGTAGCCGGTTCGCGTTCCGTCCAGAACTTCTTCATAAGTGAAATCACCATTCACAATGTGGAAAGCGATTTCGTCACGATGGTTCTTGAACAGGTTCAGGAATGATGGTGGATTGGCATAAATCCCAAGCGGAGCATTCGGCAGAAACTGCCGTGAGCAACAGCCAATCGAGAACGACAGATTGAACTGCCCATCCTTGTTGTTCATCGAGTCGACAAAACTGTTTGCATCCGGAAGCGTCCGGAACGAGGGCCATGGCCGGTCGAATTCTATGCGCGTGTCAACGAGACCGATCATCGTCACAACTCCGTAGTAGTAACGAGTATTCGGTTTCAGATCGGTCAGATTGACAAATCCGGTGTTGTCTTTTCCGGCGACGGTCTCACCGGTGACTGATTCACTTTTCAAAGTAAGCGGTTTTTTCGTGTCGTAAACAATTCGAAATTGGGCAGGGTCTGCGGTCCGAACCCAGACTCGCATCGATGTCGGCATCGGTTTGCCAAGCATCGGCCCATGAGTCAGCCCACTTGTGTGATAAGGCATTACGTCATGCGCGACCGGGTCTGGCCAGTCCGCTAATGATGCTGACGGGTATACCGCCAGAAAAGCGTTAGGGATAAGAAGTATAAGTCGCGTCAGAAATGGAAGCTTTGGTAGTTGCATCGGGAATGTTTCCAGGTTGGAATTCGGAGGAAGCGGATTCCGATGTAGTCACAAAAGTGCGCAAGAGACACAGGATCAACAGGGTGCTTCGTTCTTGCGTCTCTTGTGCACTCGTGCGGCCAATAGTTAAGAACTGGCAGGCTCGGCCTGACGTACAGATATTCAGTCTGACGCGTCGCGGGCTTCTTCGAGCATTTTAATCCACGGGCCGATGTACTGGCCGTTGTCGTGGAAGGTGCGGCCGCTGACCATGTTTCCGTCGATGACGCAGGCTTCGTTGACGAAGGTCCCGCCGCAGATTTCGAGGTCGAACCTGCACTTCGGGACTGTCGCCATTTTGCGGCCTTTGACGCAATCGGCGGCGGCGGGGATCTCGACACCGTGACAGACGCTGGCGACTGGCATGTTCTCGGCGAAGAAGTATTTCGTCACTCGCATGAGGTCTTCATCGTAGCGGATGTACTCGGGGGCACGGCCGCCGGAGAAGAAGATGCCGGCGTATTCTTCTTCTTTGATATCGGAGAAAGCGACGTCCGCGTCGATCGTGTAGCCCTCCCACTCTTTGGTGATCGTCCATCCGGGCTTCACCTCGTGGAGAACCATCTGGTACTTGCGTTTTTCAGGAGCGGCGACGACTGGTTGGAAGCCGGCTTCGATCAGACGGTAGTACGGGTACATCGTGTCGAGCGTTTCCGTTGCGTCGCCGACGATGATGAGAACTTTGTTGCTGGGCATCGGGCAGCCTTTTCAAAGAGTGCAGTTGATCAAATGGTGTTGAGGCATTTCGTGATATATTTGCGAGACCTGTTGATTTCGGCAGTGACTTCGGCGGTGGTATCAAGAATCGGGATGCCGCGAGGAACAGGGTGCATGAAGATTTCCGTCCAGCCTTCGTACTTGATGTTCTGCAGAGCGGCGAAGAGTGGAACGAAGTCCAGGTCGCCTCGGCCCGGCATCTGCAGCAGTTCCTGCTCTTTTGGAAGTTTGACGTGACAACCCATTCCGTGCTGCCAGGCGTAGAACATCTTGATGCTGTCGCCGAGTGTGCGAATTAGATCGGACTGAAGTTCCTCGTCCTGCTTTAGATGGTAGGGGGCAAAGGCGATGCCCAGATTGTTCGAGGTTCGAAGTTCGGCCAGCCACTTCAGCGAGTCTGGCGAGTCAATCAGGTTATTGCCGTGGTTTTCGATGGCGAGCGTTACTCCGGTTTCTTCGGCTACCGCCAGGTGCGGTTGCAGCTTCTCCACGAACGCCCCGATTGCCGCTTTCAGTTCCTTGCCCTTCAGATTCTTCGGGCCGGAGCCTCCGCAGATGATCATTTTGCAGCCCAGTCGTTGAGCGAGCTGCATTTCCTCCTGCAGTCCAAACGGGCCAAGCTTGTACTGGGTAATGCTGCCCAGTGTGACGTCGTACTGCTTAAGCAGGGCGGCGAATTTCTCTTCGCCCATTGCGTCGAGCTGTTCTCGCTGGTTGCCGTGCACCTTCGGCCAGATGTCGAGTGCTGTTGCGCCAACCTTGGCAACTTCCGGGACGATATCGTTGACCCTGGTGTAACCGTACATGCACGACCCGAGGATGTATTTCGGCTTGAACTTCGGTGCGGCAAGTGCGAGGGTCGGTGTCGTCAATGTGGCAGCTGTGACCGCAGATGCAGCGAGAAAATCACGACGACCGATCAGAAGACTGTTGTCAGGCACTGTTGGTTCCTTGTCTCTGGTGAAAGGGTCACTGTCATTGCCAGTGTTGAGCGTTTTTATTTGTTTCTTAGTTTCAGCCCATCGTTTAGAAAAGGGACGCCGAGGTGCATGAGTTCTTCCGAATTCTTCGCGTGAATCAACTCGGGAGAATACTGCGTCACGTATGCTCGACGCATCTTATCGGTGGTGTTGGCTCCGCTTCGATGGAACGTCAACGAGCTGAAGACGACCAGGCTGCCTGCCGGGACAACGGCGGGGATACCAGACTCTTTGCCGAAGTAGCCGGTTTTGTCGCCGGTCTCCGGATCGCGAATGTGCTCGACCAGAGTCTTCACACCAATCGTTGAATACGGCATGACGAAGGCCGTTCCGTTTTCGAGACTCATGTCGTCAACGGCGGCCCAAACGGTGACGTAGGGCCGGTGCGGAAATCCGAGATAGCCGCTATCCTGATGCCACGAAAACTGAATGCCCTGCTCGGCGGCCTTGGCGACGTACTGGTCGTAAAAGAGGAACGCGGTGTCGCCGATGGTTGCCCGGCAGACTTCAGCCATAAGATCACTGAATACGTATTCCGAAAGTCGCGGAGCCTGTTCGTACTTTTTCGCTATGTGATAACGCTTGCCGCGATGGCTGATGTGAATGTGGTCCGTGCCCAGCCGATCCATCTTCTGATGCATCAGCTCGATCAAATGATCGCACGAGGCACGCATGATTTGCAGATGCTCGTTGGGGATCACACGTTCGAGGATGAAGTAACCCTCGTCGGCGTATTGTTGCTTTTGCTGATTGGTGATCATTAGTGAAATCCGTGGTCGATACGGAAACGTTTTTTTGAACGCAGAGGTTGCAGAGTTTAACCCCCAGAGTCAAAGGAAATGAGGTCTCCGCTTGTCTGCGAGTCCTCTCAGATTCAAAAACTTAAAATTTAAATCAGGCGACTTCGAAGCCCTTTCGTTGTTCACGGTTGAGCAACTTGCTGGCGGCGGCATCGCCAGGGAATGTTTCGCTTTTCGGGTCCCACAAAACAGGATGACCGACCTTCATGGCGATGTTGCCGAGGTGGCAGGTGGATACGCTGCGGTGCTGGCTTTCGACGCTGGATACCGGAATTTTTCGAGCCTGAACGCAGTCGAAGAAGTTGCCCATGTGGTTGATGATGGCGTCGAGTTTTCCCATGCGAGCCGGGCGGTCGAGATTGTCGAAGTCGTAGGCTCCAAAGTCTTCTCGACGCAGTGGGTTGGTTGTCAACTCTTCGACAGGCTTGCCAGAGATCGTACCTCGGTTCACAAAAATTCGGCCATGTGTTCCGGTCAGTAGAATGCCGTTCCGGCCAGTATCGAGTACCTTCATCGTGACGCCGTTGGCGTAGCGATAGTTGGCTTCAAAATTGATGGCGACGTCGTAGCCACCTGGTGTTTCGGGGTACTTCGCTGTCGCCGATATTTCGACCGGATAAGAGTTGATCGCCCATTGAGCGATATCCAGGTGATGGGCGCCCCAGTCGGTCATCTGGCCGCCGGAGTAGGCGTACCACCAGCGGAATGTGTAATGGCAACGCTCCTGGATGTAGGGCGTGTCCGGGGTCTGTCCCTGCCACAGATCCCAGTTCAGGTTGGTCGGCACGGGAACTTTGCGAAATGGCCCACCGATCAGATTTTTGCCCAGTACGACTTCGACACTTTTCAAGTCGCCAATCCTTCCCTGGTGGACCATTTCGACAGCTTGCCTGAATCGATGATCGCTGCGCTGCCACGATCCGACCTGGACGACTCGACCGGTTTCTTTGACGACGTCTCGAATAAGTTTGCCTTCGTCGATCGTCAGGGTAAGTGGCTTTTCGCAGTAGACATCTTTGCCGGCTCGACAGGCGTCGATGATCATTTTTGTGTGCCAGTGATCCGGTGTGCCGATCAGGACGACGTCGATGTCGTTGCGTTTGATGAGGTCCTGGTAGTTTTCAAAATCGCGAGGAGTACTGCCGAACGCGGCCTTTGCCTGTTTGCGAACGTGGTAGTCGACATCGCAGACGGCTGTGATGTCTCCGTACATCTTCGCCTTGTGAGCGATCACCGAACCTTGATACCGCAGCCCAATCGCCCCGACTCGAAGCCGTTCATTCGGTGACTTCGGTTTGTTCTGAGCCGAGGCAGGGGTAACGAATAATCCAGCTGCAATTGCTGCCGAAGATGTTTTCAGGAACGCACGTCGTGAATGGTCTGATAATCGTGCCATGAGCTATTCCTTGTTGTCTGAGTGTCAACGATTTGAGGCTGCGGAGAGTTACAGACTGAAGAACCACCAATTGACACGAATGCAGGTTTGGGGTCGTGTTAATTCGTGGTTCCTGACGTTGATCGAGTCGTTCGAGATGGTTGATGCTGAATACTGCTACGCTGCAGTTTTTCAAATACTCAGTGAAGTTGCAGGTTGTAGAACTGGGTTGCCGTCTCGCCGAAAATTCGAGCATTTTCAGCTTTACTGAGCGGCCCGACTGTCTGGACGAGAGCTGAATGAACCTGCGCGTAAGTTGCGGCGAGTTCGCAGACCGGCCAGTCTGAACCGAACATCAGGCGTTCGGGGCCGAACGCTTCCAGAGCAGTTTCGACGTACCGTTTCAGATTGTACGGTTTCCAGTTGACCCAGTCCGCCTCAGTGACCATCCCGGACAGTTTACAGTAGACATTCGGAAACTTTGCTGCGGCTTTGAAATCGTCTACCCAGTCGTCGAGGACCTGGTCTTTGATTCGTGGCTTGGCCAGATGGTCAATTACCATTGGCAGGTCCGGCAGCTCTCTGGCCAGCGTCGCGGCGTGCTTAAGATGCTTGACAAAGAACAGCAGGTCGAACGGCATCTGGTACTTCTGCAGGACCTTCATGCCGCGGATGATTTTCGGTCGAATGGCAAAGTCGTCATCAGCTTCGTCTTGAGTAATGTGGCGAATTCCGACGAATTTGGGGTTGTCTTTGAACTCGGACAGTTGTTCTTCGCACTGTTCGCTGGCAAGGTCGACCCACCCGACCACGCCGGCGATGAATTCGTGTTCTTCCGCGAGTCCCAGCACCCAACGGTTTTCCTGGACGTCGTGCTGAGTCTGCACGAAGACCGTCTTGTCGACACCAACCTTTTCAATTCGTGCGGCCAGATCGTTCGGGAGAAAATCGCGTTTTATCTTGGCGAGTTCCGGAGCGTCCATCCATGAATAGTCGAACGGCTGACTGAACTGCCAGAAATGCTGGTGAGCGTCGATGAGCATTGTTAAGGCCCCTTTCTATAAGTTTTGAACGTAGAGGTCGCAGAGGATAAAAACGCAGAGGACGGGAGAGTGCTCTGCGTTTTTTCTGCGAGACCCTGGCGATCTTCGTGCTCTGTTCTTTTTGTTTTATGGGAAGCGGTGACAGACGGAATTGTCGCGTTACTTCTTTACTGGCAACAGGCGGATCTGTCGGATGTCGCAGGCGGCACCCTTTGCCTGCATGATCGTCCGGATTTTCAGTGGACACTCGCCGGCTCTTGCAACCTGGACTGTGCCAACTTGTTTTGCTTTGAAATTCTGGAAGTGGCCGGTGTCTTTGATTACGAACTGGCACTTGCTTCCGGAAAGTTGGAGCTCGATGGTGTTTCCCACTGACCTTTGCCGCAGACTTGAAGAATCTCCACTTTGAATTCCGTGGGGTGAGCAATTTTGACGCGCCACTCGGTCCTGTCTTCGACGTTTGCCCTGTGGGCATATTTTGTTTTTGTGAGGCTGCGGATCGTACCGCAGCAGTTTTCCGTGAGTGATCACATAGTGAGCCCCCAGTATAACAGACTGATTCTTTTGATTGTTTGACGACGAGTGGTTTCGTTGCCGGTTCGATCGGTTCGATTGTTTGAAAAATGATGACCGACTGGGCATCTGCTGGTATGTCGTCTGGCAATGTCACTTCCCAGGTGTTGAGTTCTGGATTGAATTTAAGCTGCGAAGCCTTTTCCGTTTGCTTGGCAGCCGCAGTGATTTCATGCGATTGTTGATTCCCGCGGGAAGAGTACCGAATGTTAGCGAGCAGTCGGACGGAATTTCATCGTTACCGACGTTGTTCTTTGGAAGGGCGTGAACACTCACGCCGAACAATCCGATTCAGTACGATAATACGTTGATTCAGTTCCCGTTTTAGTGAGAACTCACAAATGACGCCTGGAGATGCCTTGAAGAATTATCTGAGGCTGCGTTCCGCTTTTTTGTCTGTGTTGACCGTGCTGCTGAGTACGGTGGCAACGTCAGTGCATGCGCAGTCTTCCGGCACTGTAGATTTCGATCGAGACGTCCGTCCGATTCTGTCCAACACCTGCTACACGTGCCACGGGCCAGATGCTAATAAACGCGTAACGGAGCTTCGATTTGACGTCGAGATGAGCCTGTTCGATGATCATGAAGAGCCCGTCGTAGTCCGTGGTAAACCAGACGCGAGCGCATTAATTGCCCGCATCACGAGCGGTGATCCGGATTACCGCATGCCCCCGATTGACGAAAAACAGCAACTCAGTGAACAACAGATTGATCTACTGAAACGTTGGGTGGAGCAGGGGGCTCAATACACGGGACACTGGTCGTTTCAACCCGTGGTACGTCCTCAGCTTCCGAAAGTGGATCAGGCCGACTGGCCCCGCAACGGCATTGATCATTTTGTCCTGAGTCGTATGACGGAGCGAAAGTTGTCCCCATCCGAGCGAGCTTCGAAAGAAACACTCATGCGGCGAATCACTCTGGATTTAATCGGGTTACCGCCGACTCTGGATGAAGTTGATGGATTCCTGGTGGACGACTCTCCGCAAGCTTTCGAGAAGGTGGTCGATCGGCTGCTCGGATCCGATCGGTTCGGCGAGCACTTTGCGACAGCGTGGCTCGACGCCGCCCGGTACGCAGACTCAAATGGTTATCAGCAGGACCGTACTCGAACGCTCTGGCCGTGGCGGGACTGGGTGATTCGGGCGTTTAACGACAACATGCCATTTAATCAGTTTTCGATTGAGCAACTGGCCGGTGATCAGCTTGAAAATGCGTCACTCGATCAGCAGGTTGCGACAGGCTTTCATCGGAACCACATGCTGAACGGCGAAGGCGGGCGCATCGCAGAGGAGTCGCGTGTTGAGTACGTGATGAATCGAGTGGAAACGACGGGCGCCGTGTGGCTTGGCCTGACGCTCGGCTGCGCCCGGTGCCATGACCATAAGTACGACCCGATTTCACAGCGGGAATTTTATCAGTTCTATTCGTATTTCAATTCGATTGATGAATCTGGACGGGTCGATGCCGGCGGGAATGCGAATCCAGTTTTGCCAGCGCCAACGAAGACGCAGTCAGCCAGAAAGGTAGAACTGGTTCAGAAACTGGCTGACCTGCAGAAGAAGCTTCGATCCGTCACGACTGCAGAGTTACAACGGTCATGGGAAACAGCAAAGCTTGCTGAACTGTCGAAGGGTGACAAGGAGTCTGTCTGGGAGTTGCTGAAACCTGATCGGTTTGTTTCGGAGCAGGGGCAGACGATGACTCTGCAAGCCGATGGTTCAATGTTGCTGACCGGGAAAAATCCCAAAAACGACAACTATGAAATTGGATTTGAATCCAGTTTGTCGAGCATCACCGGAATTCGAATCGAAGCCGTTCCTCATTCTGAGTTCACGAAGGGCGGTTTTGCTCGTAGTGACAGTGGCAATTTTGTGCTGACCGACTTTTCGGTTCAGGCGAAGCGTTTGAATGAGAAGGATTTCTCTGCGGTCAGGATTGCATCAGCAAAAGCGAGCTTCGAGCAGGGTGGCTTGAGCATTGAGAAATCGTTTGATGGAAATTCTGCGACGGGCTGGGCTGTACACAATCCGTCGAATATGAAGATTTCCAGGCAAGCTGTCTACATCTTCGACAAACCGATTGGCGGCAGCAAAGGCACGTCGCTGATTGTCCGGATGAAGCATCAATCGCCGCATGCGTTTCACAATCTGAGCCGATTTCGAATTCTTGTGACGATTCAATCAGAGCCGAAACTGGGTTCGTCGGAAAGCGGACGTGAGGCTTTGGTTAAGGCTTTGCAAGTTGAACCAGAGAAACGAAACGAAATGCAGAAGAAACTGGTCAGCGAAGCTTTTCGCAAAGGCTCGCCGGTAGTTGTCGCCGTTCAGAAAGAAATCGACGCGACAAAACAGCAGCAGGGTACTCTGGATAAGCAGATCGTCCGCACGATGGTAATGCGGGACCGTAAGGACGCTCGCGAGACATTCGTACTGAATCGTGGAGTCTGGGATCAGCCTGACAAAGAACAGCCGATTCAGCCGGGGACTCCCACATGTCTGCCTGGCCTGCCAAAGGACGCACCGCAGAATCGAGGAGCATTGGCGAACTGGGTCGTATCAAAAGAGAACCCGCTGACGCCGCGAGTCGTTGTCAACCGTTACTGGCAGCGGTTCTTTGGGACGGGCCTTGTAACTACGACCGAAGATTTCGGTTCGCAGGGCGAGCGGCCGACGCACCCACGATTGCTTGACTGGTTGGCTGCCGAATTTTTGGAAAGTGGCTGGAACGTCAAGCACATGCTCAAGCTGATTGTCATGTCGGCAACGTATCAGCAGAGTTCGAAAGCGACACCGGCGATGTTGGAAGTAGATGCCTCGAACCAGTGGCTGGCTCGTGGCACACGCTTTCGTCTGACGTCCCAGGCGATCCGCGACCAGGCTCTAATGGTCAGTGGATTGCTGGTCAATAAGCTCGGCGGTCCACCTGTGAAACCGTATCAACCACTGGGGATCTGGTCAGACCTTTCGCTGGGGAAGATTAAGTACGTGCAGGATCACGGCGAGAGCCTGTATCGTCGAACGCTGTACACGTTCTGGCGTCGAGCGTCGTCTCCCACCATGCTGTTTGATGTGGCTTCGCGGCAGGTCTGTAAAGTCCGCACTAGCCGAACCAACACTCCTTTGCACGCGCTGGTTCTGATGAACGACAACACGTACGTCGAGGCGGCCCGCAAACTTGCCGAACGAGTCATGCTCGAAGGCGGTGCGTCTGATGAGGAACGCCTTGCTTACGGATTCCGGCTGGCCACCTGTCGCCACGCTACTGACGCGGAACGGGCAGTCCTCCTGGACGTACTGACGAAAGTCCGAGCTGATTACATGTCTGACAACGAAAAAGTCAAAGCCTTACTTGCTCGCGGCGAGTCACCCGTCAATGAAAAGCTGGACAGGACCGAGCTGGCCGCTTGCGCTGCTGTCATGAACATGATCCTGAATCTTGACGAAGTCATTACAAAAGAATGATTTTATCGAAGGTTAGGTGAGCATCGCTGAGCTGCACATGGATATTTCGGGAGAACGGTCGGATGTTGCGCAGGGCAGCGGCGTTTCTGATTGACCTGATTCCCCTGGCTATGATTGCGGTCGTGCAGAATCTTCCAGAGTTTCCCGATAACGAAGTCGTCGGGTTTATCAGTCTGGTCTTGCTGGTGGCCTACTTCGCGGGAATGGACTATCTGTATGGGGGGACCGTCGGCAAGAGAATCGTGGGGCTGCGCATCGCCTTGCCGAACTCTCCCGGCGTTGGGTATCAGTTGATGTTAAGAGCCCTTGTGAAAATTGTTTGTATCTTCCCGCCAATGCAGACTGTCTATGCGCTGGTCGCGATCTGGCGGAAAGACGGACGATCGCTCGCCGACTTTGGGACAGGTTCGACGGTCGTTGACGTGTTATCCCTGTCACCGCCTGAACCTGCATCATTTGTTGAGCAGGTGGTTGCCTCGATGCTGGTTATTGTGGCTCCGATCATAGCGTTACTAATCTTCATGATGGTCTGTGCAACTCTGTTTGGACAGATGGTGGTTCAGTAGAGGCCCTGAAGATTTTCGCGGAAGGGTGGTCTGTTCCCTGGTGTCATCCCGTCGGTCAGGTAGTTTTCCAGATGCGGCGAGTCTCGGCCACGAATCGCTGTGGTGCTGATCTTCGATGGGCAAAGTTTAAGACCGTTGATATTTAAATCGTCGATCTTCGCGGTGCGATCAATAACAAAGATTGACGCCACCACTTCGAACG
>JACLAC010012870.1_pt1 | contig 42269 bp, 32 predicted proteins | sample 8027881 | NCBI WGS metagenome assembly JACLAC01 (sample SAMN15725517, study PRJNA655200) | protist metagenome | isolation source: fluorescence activated cell sorting (FACS) single amplified genomes of... | place: Spain: Blaines Bay Microbial Observatory, Mediterranean Sea | collected 2016-01-19 | reverse complement strand
TATGCCAAAGGAACTGTTTCGGTGTAACCAGAATCTTGGTGCCAATTGAATGTTTTACCAATTTTAGGTGGCTTGACTGCGGCTTGATTCCAATATAAATCAGCGTCAGCACCAATTAATTTCTGGCAAGCTTCTAGATAAATACCCGATTTGACAAAATCTGCAACAATCTGGCTCTTTTTGTGAACCTCGCCATAGGATCGACGCCCCTCAGCTGCTTTAACATTATCCAAATTTCCGCTGGATTTTGCTTCCTCTATGCCTTCATGGTACAACTGGTCAAACTCTTGACGAACCGCCAACAAGCGATCTCTTTCGATGACCACATCGGTAATAAAATAACCTAGTTGATCAAATTGTGATACATCAGAATCACTAATCATACCCATAATTTTTCAACCTTTTTCATTTACTCTAACACGAGATAGTGAATAAAGATATGTTACTTTGTATAACAATGTCAAACGGTTTTGCCTTTTTTGTTTGTCTTTGGTAGAATCAGCCAATTCAATCTTGATAATGGAGTACTAACTGCTCCTGTCTGGCCCGAAAAGGCTGTTAAAAACAAAAGATCATTTGACGGAAATAATTTTTCCTAATAAGGTCTTTTGATAGGGTTTCAAAACATTTTTAGCTTAGCTTATCCATTTTTCAACTATCGCGTGTGATTAGGATTTAATAGTAAGAGCAAACTGGATATTGCATAAGATGCAAGATTTATTATTCGTTGTTCGGTTCGGTATGTTTGAAAAATACAACAAATAACGGTGATGTAAGAATAGATTTAGAGATAGGAAAGCTGCACTTGGTAAATCCTAAATGAAGCGCCTGAGAAATCAAAAATCTAGATCTAGAAGAAACTTCTCGTTTAGGGGCAATTATGCCCGATTATGCTAAGCCCATAGTTGAACATTATTCAGATTATTGAAAAATGAACCAATCTTCTTCTAAAAAGTTGGCTGTTCTAACTCTTATGCACGGCGTGGTGGACACCTACGCCACCCTTCTACCGCATATCCTACCACAACTCTTGATTCAACTTGGAGCCGTGAGCGGACAGAATCGGTTAGCTGGTATTTTAATGGCTGCCGGTAACGCTTTTAATTCTTTTAGCCAGCTAGTTACAGCTCGATTTGCTGACCAAATTCGTTCAATTCATTTTTTGACGCTAGGAGTAGCCTTACCAGCTATAGGAATATCCTTACTTGGACTGTCTCCTTCTCTACCTTGGTTGATTTCCTTACTGGCTATTGCTGGAATCGGTGGAGCTATTTTCCATCCTGCTGCTACCTCTCAAGCTGGACGACTTTCTGGGAAAAAACGGGGCACAGGCGTTTCTATTTTTATTACCGGTGGAAATATTGGACAAGCTGTTGGCCCATTTCTAATTATTCTGTTTTTAGAAAAGCTTGGTTTAGATATTATCTGGTTGACTATCTTAGTTGTCCCTGGCTTACTAGTATCTGTTTTTGGTGGATTATCGCTAAAAAGCGTAGTCGAAGAACCGATTCAGTCTTCTTCAATAAAGTTGCCTCTATGGCCAGAAATAAGGCAACAGTGGTTCCCGTTGATATTACTCTATTTAATGTCAATGTTAAAAACGGTAACAGTTATTGGATTTGTTACCTACCTTTCTCTTTTACTGAACAAACTAGGATATTCACATACTAAGCGGTCACTTATTCTGGCGGGATTTACATTTGCAGGTTCAATGGGGATTCTCGCCGGTGGAAAATTGTCTGATATTTTGGGTGGAAACCTTGTGTTATTGATTTCGCTAGCTTTTTCTACTCCACTTCTCTATCTTTCTGCTTCGTCTATATCTGACAGTCCGATTGTGTTTATTCTTTTGTTATTTGCTGGAAATTTTGTCCTAGCTAGTTCTGCATCTGTAAACATTGTTATGGGCCAACAACTTCTGCCCAATCATCAAAGTATAGCTTCGAGTTTTATGATGGGAGCAGCCTGGGGTTTAGCAGGCCTATTCAACATTCCACTAGGTGGATTAGCAGACGAGATAGGTCAGGAGAGTATTCTACGTGGATTGTCGATTATCCCTTTTTTGACGGCTTCCTTGCTTTCCTTTTTGAAAATGCCAAAAATCTAGTTTGGTATAAGTTGTTTTATAGGCCCAATTGACGTTTTATTTAGCCCGTGCTATAATCGTCGGGTGATCAGAGTGGCTTGATTTGAATGCCAACAGACAAATAGGTAAGGAGATTTTACTATGCCATTAGGCAGAAAAATACGTTATGGAATGGTGGGTGGTGGACCTGGTGCTTTCATTGGTGAAGTTCACCGAAAAGCAGCCGCCCTAGATGGCGAAATTGAATTAGTGGCTGGTGCTTTTTCTTCTAATGCAGAAAAATCCCGACAACAGGGACAACAGCTGTTCTTAGATCCGGATCGTGTTTATGATTCCTACCAAGAGATGATTGAAAAAGAAAGTCAGCTACCGGAGGGTGATCGTATCGACTTCGTTTCGATCGTTACACCCAATCATGTACACCATCCAGTGGCTAAAGCAGCTATTGAGGCTGGGTTTCATGTGGTTTGCGATAAACCGATGACTATGACTGTAGAAGAAGCAGAAGACCTTTGTCATTTAGTCAAGAAGCACGATGTCGTCTTTGCTTTGACTCATAACTATACCGGTTACCCTATGGTAAAGCAAGCACGTGAACTTGTAAAAAACGGTGAATTAGGTGAAATCCGTAAAGTTGTGGTCGAGTATCCTCAGGGATGGTTGGCCGAATTTTTGGAGGATCAAGGTGAGGAAGATGCTAAACAAGCTGTTTGGCGAACTGACCCTAAACGTGCTGGGGTTTCCTCTTGTATTGGGGACATCGGGTCGCATGCTGAAAATTTAGCCAGATATATAACTGGGTTAGAGCTAAGTGAAATTTGTGCTGACTTGACAACTTTTGTGCAAGGTCGTTTGCTCGAAGATGATGGAAACATTTTAGTTGGATTTCAAGGTGGTGCTCGGGGTGTCCTACACGCTTCCCAAATTTCGGTTGGTGAAGAAAATGATCTTAACATTCGTGTCTACGGTACAAAAGCTAGTTTAAGATGGAGACAGGAAGAACCTAACTATTTGCAAGTCAAATACCCTAATGGTCCGGAGCAGTTGTACAAGCGAGGTAATGACTACTTATCTGAGGTAGCTCAGCATTTTACGCGTATCCCATTTGGCCACCCAGAGGCGTTTATTGAGGCTTTTGCTAACATTTACCTTAATGCAGCTCGAACTATTTCCGCTAAGTTGGCTGGAGAGGAACCAAGCGAATTCGATACCGATTTTCCAACGGTTCAGGATGGTGCTGTTGGTGTTCATTTCATTCACAAAGCAGTCGAAAGCGGACAGGCACGAGCTTGGGTTGATGCTGGCTATACACCACCTGAATAACAGATATTCAATCGAATTTATTTAACAAGAGGAGAATAACTTATGGGAAGACCTGTTACTCTTTTTACTGGGCAGTGGGCAGATCTCGATTTTGACACGATATGTCAGAAAGCTAAGAGCTTCGGTTATGACGGTATTGAGTTAGCCTGTTGGGGAGACCATTTTGAAGTCAATCGAGCCTTGTCAGAAGATGGTTATGTACAAGGTCGATGGGACACACTCGATAAACATGGTTTGACGGCATATTCCATCTCTAACCACCTAGTTGGTCAGGCTATCTGTGACAACATCGATGAGCGACACAAAGAGATTTTACCGGATTATGTTTGGGGAGATGGAGAGCCTGAAGGCGTTCGTCAACGGGCAGCGCAGGAAATGATCGATACTGCAAAAGCTTGCCGCTTGTTCATTGATGCCCGTCCTGGTGGTGAAGAATTCCCGGCTGTTGTCAATGGATTCACTGGTTCCAGTATATGGCACTCAATCTACGCTTTCCCGCCAACGACCCAAGAATATTGGGACGAAGGATTCGCGGACTTCGGTCGACGATTTATCCCGATTTTAGATGCATTTGATGCCGTTAATGTCAATTTTGGCCTAGAGGTTCATCCGACTGAAATTGCTTTTGATATTGCTTCCTCTCAGCGCGCTATTGATGCCGTTGATGACCACAAAAGATTTGGGTTTAACTATGATCCATCTCACTTGGGTTATCAGGGGGTTGATTACGTGAAATTCATCCGAAATTTTTCTGATCGTATTTACCATGTTCACATGAAAGATGTTTGGTGGGGACATGGAGATGGGACTGTTGGTGTCTTTGGAGGGCATACCAGTTTCGGTGAAGCATCTCGGTATTGGGACTTTCGTTCCCTTGGACATGGTGATATCCAGTTCGAGGATATTATAGTTGCTTTAAATGACATCGGTTATAATGGACCACTCTCTATCGAATGGGAAGACAGTCGAATGGACCGTGAACACGGCGCTGCAGAGGCTTGTGCTTTTACGAAAAAAGTTGACTTTCCAACTTCGGATATTGCCTTCGACGCTGCTTTCGAAGAATAATCTAGCTTTAATTACTTACTTATAATGAAGAGTTGGGCAATTATCTTGTTGCCTAACTCTCCTCTTCTAGTTATTCACCTTTCAACCTAACCAGTTCATCTTCTAGTTCACTAACTCGTACTTTTAGTTTTTGTATGTCGTTAGTCAACTGATGAATTTGGAAGTTTGGTCCTTTAATGGCCGTTGCGATTCGCCTAGCGTTCAGCTGGTATGTAGCAAAAATAGCAATCGATAGTAAAAAAACAGCAGCTAATAGAAAAAATTCCACAGTTCTATTCCTCCGCAGTCCTCTCTGCGTTTAATTTGTTAATTTATCTTATTGAATTTGGTATTCGTTTCCAGCTTCAGCCGAAAATGAAACGGTACAATCGTCGACGACTTGAGAGTTGATCATTTCACCGGATCTGTCTTTGACGGTTAAGTGTCGGTCTGCTCGAATTTGGCAAATTTTAGCCTTTTGAGCCTTAATAAAGGCATACTCTATAGATCGGTTCGCCCAAGAAAAATCGACCGTAAATCCTCCTCTCGCACGTAAACCGGCAACTCTACCTGTTGGCCAATCCACAGGTAGAGCGGGCAAAAAATGGACAGCATCGTTGTGGCTTTGAAGCAACATCTCAGCTAAACCGGCTGTGCCGCCGAAATTACCGTCAATTTGGAAGGGAGGATGAGTATCTAATAAATTGGGTAAAGTACAGCGTGTTAATAGGTCCAGGAGATTCTGATAGGCCAATTGACCATCTTCTAATCGAGCAAAAAAATTAACGAGCCAAGCCCGACTCCAACCAGTGTGCCCACCACCGTGTGATAGTCGGTAATCTAGCGATTTACGGGCGGCTTCTGCTAGTTGAGGTGTGTTCCTCAGAGTTATTTGGCAACCTGGATGTAGCCCATATAAATGAGACATATGTCGATGACCTGGTTCAGGCTCATCATAATCTTCGATCCATTCTTGAAGTCGACCAGTTTCGGGGCTAATCTGTAAAGGTGCTAATTTAGATAAAGCATCACTCACATCAGATTGGAATTCTATCTCAAAACTAGCATCGTCCTGCTGAATTTCGGAAATAGCTGATAGGCAATTGGTAAATAGGTCATGAGCAATCTGCAAATCCATTGTAGCACCATACGTAAACTGAGAGATGGTACCATCCTTTTTTCGAAATTGGTTCTCTGGAGAGTGCGAAGGGTTAGTAACGAGTTTCCCCGCAACGGCAGTATGCTCAGGTGCGGGAATTAAAAAATCAAGCATAAACTCAGTTCCGCCCTTAATTAATGGGTAAGCTACTTCTCTCAGGAATTGACGATCTTGTCCAAAGATATATTGTTCCCAAGGATGCTGACAAAGCCATGCCCCACCTACTGGCCAAATCCCCCAAATACCATCAGCAGGCACAGTGAAACCCCAGATGTCAGATAAATGATGTACAGTCCAACCTTTTGCCCCATAGTGAATTTTTGCTGTTCGCTGACCTTCGTGTACTAGGTTTTGCATGTAGTCGAACAGCGGTCGATGGCATTCCGCCAGATTGCAGACTTCGGCTGGCCAGTAGTTCATTTGTAAATTAATATTGGTATGAAAATCGCTGTTCCATGGAGCTTTCAGGTGGTTATTCCAGATTCCTTGTAGATTAGCAGGCAAACTACCAGGCCTAGAACTGCCCATCAACAAATACCGACCAAACTGAAAATAAAGAGCGAATAGTTGAGGGTCATCACCACCATTTTGTAAGATTCTGAGACGTTCGTCGGTCGGCAAACCCGGGTCTTTTCCTAGTTCAATTTCGACTCGACGAAATAGATTTTGATGATCAGTCAAGTGCCGTTGACGTAGTCGATTTTCGTCACTACCTGTTAGTTTAGATAGTATTTGTTTGCAAATTTTCGCAGGGTCAGCAGATGTATCGTCCTGATTGATGTAACTGGTCGCAGCGGACACAACTATCGTACACTCAGTAGCTGATTGTATTATCATCCGACCATCTTTATTAGTACTTATTTCTCCGTTAGTGTTTAGGACGTGCAAATGACTTGAAAAGTGTAGTCCCTTAGACCCAATTTGACCAACTAATCCAACTGTCGTATCGTTAATTTCAGTGGCCTGGGCGTCTTGCTCTCTACTGAGCCAAACCTGAAAATTAACCGTAGTATCATTCAAAATATGGATTACCATCACTTGGTCTACTGCCGAAATATATACATCTCTCTGACAGCTAATATTTCCAAATTGATAACGACTAGTGGCTATCCCAGTGTCGAGATCAAGTTCTCGCCTATAATCAATTGTTTCAGTATCTAAATTGGTAAGCCCACTAAATTTTAGGTTGAGGTCACAAAAGGTTTGGTAAGAGTCAATACGGCATGGATTACCCAGCATTGTTTCAGCTGCCAGCTTTGCTGCTTGTTCGTTTTGGTCATCAAATAATAACTGTCTTACCTTTGGTAATGCCTCCAGTGCTTTCGGGTTGTGTCGATCAAACTTACGTCCATCCCAAAGAGTTTCTTCATTTATCTGAATTTGTTCCTGAGCAATTCCACCAAAGACCATCGCTCCCAGTTTACCATTACCGATCGGTAACGCTTCAACCCAGTTTTTAGCTGGTTGCCGATACCAAAGTTTGAGTTCACTTTTATCCATCACTTTCTGACTCCATTGAGATATATGATTAGCCAAATCCTTAGAGCAATCTAATTATCATCTACAAATTTGAATTACGCAAGAATTACGGGTTGCGAGATCCTTTTCCAGTTGCTAAAATGCCAGAGTGTTGAACCTTCGATTCAATTTTGTTCATTCAGGTTTTTGCTGTGGGTGGTTTCAAACAACATTACATTAGTGGTGTGGTGGTTTATACCGCCTTCTTTATTATTTCAATGGCTATTTCCGTAATCGGCTGGCTACTGTTTGAGTTGCCACGGGACTGGAATCCAACGATTCCCATGGCCATACTACCTGCATTGTTTTGCTTCACAATCTCTTTTTTATGTAGTTTGTGGCCGGATGTAGATATCAAAAGTAAGAGCCAGCAAATTTTTTATACGCTATTTGCCACAATTAATCTGATTTTGATTTTCAAAGAATTGTATCAGATTTCTGCTTTTTTGGGACTGTTTGCCATGCTACCAATGCTCAGTAAACATCGTGGCTGGACACATTCACGCCTAACCATGATCATTTTCCCAACCCTGTTTGTTATTATTCCACTTTACTTTGAGTCAAGAGTTGGCAATATGATTGATTTCTGGCAGCAACTCAGAAATTTAGATTGGCCGACTGAAGCTAAAAGAGGTCTACCTGCTTATTTAGCAGGTGTCATTGGCTATGCGACTCATCTGCAAGTTGATGGTATTCTTTATCGGTTACCGAAAAATCGTGCTTGATTTATCCCCGATCGCTCCCAACATCCAACTGCTGCTGCAGTTTACGAAATCTCAGAAAGAAAAATTGTATTTAGTTGGTGGATCAGTCCGTGATCTAATGCTCAACCGATCAATAACAGATCTTGATTTTGTAGTGGATAAGAATGCCATTGGCTTAGCAAAAAAATTTGCAGGGTCAATCAATGGAACTTTTATTCAGTTAGAAACAAACCCGCCTACAGCTCGGGTTATTCACAAGCAATCACAATTAGCAACTATATACGATTTAGCCCAGTTTCGTGGCCCTGATTTGGCCACAGATCTAAGTAGACGAGATTTGACCGTCAACGCTATGGCTTATGATTTAGACAAACAAATTATAATTGACCCGTTCGGTGGGCAAAAAGATTTGAGGGACCAAGTAGTACGTTTCATTAATAGGCAATCAGTTATTGATGACCCTCTCCGGATGCTACGCTTATTCCGTCTGTCAGCACAACTTGGTTTTCAAATTCCAACTGATTCAATCGGCTTAGTCAAAAGTCTATCGAATCATATAAAGCAATCGGCCATAGAGCGAATACGGGATGAGTTTTTGAAAATGTTAGCAACAAATTCATCTGCACGAATTCTTGATCAAATGCAAGCTACTGGCTTATTAGAACATGTTTTACCAGTCAATTGCTACAAAACAATCTCGAAGCGTATTCATGATTTTGAAGTGAAGCCCATTCCATCTTTACTTGCTGATTATCTAAGTCAAATTGATCCGTCAAATAACTACTTTAGTAGAAAAGTTGCCGGTAGTTTCAATCGATCTACGCTGACCAAATTGAGCTTGATCGCACCACTAGAACAGCTGAAATCACTGTATCTAGGTCGAAAAGTTGAAAAAATATTGAAAGGATGGTTTTCGAGTGACCAGTTTTTCCCCAAGTTAGGCGAAGAACCAACAGTTTTTTTACGTCAGACCAAAGATGAGTGGTTAGGTATAGTTGCCCGACGCTTCGCATCTATGACAGGACCAGTTACCACTTGCTTCGACCCCATTGTACTTTCAATTGCTGCGTGCTACTATGGAAAGATGAGGTTTATATGGCAAAATGGACCTTTGATGACGGGCAAGCAGCTGATAGAGAATTTTGGAATCCAAGAAGGACCCAAAATTGGGGAAATTTTGGCCTACTTGGAAAACCTTCAATTTTCTGGTTCGATAGAAAGTCCTCAGCAAGCACACGAAGCCGTAACCAAATACTTAGACCATTAGTTAAGACTATCAGCTAAACACACGTTGATATTATTTTTTGTCTAGTTCATTTCGAAGAATTGTTTAGGAGTAAAGAAATGTCTGAATTTAAGCTCCATCTCAGAAGCCAGATTCAACCCTTCAAAGGTAGCGATGAATGGCACGCTATTAGCCTAGATCATTCAGCTCCTATACAGCAAACGGCATTGTTATTGTGCGATATTTGGGATAAACATTGGTGCCAGAGTGCAACCTATCGTTGCGGGGAAATTGCGCGACAAGCTAACCAAGTAGCAAAGTCAGCGCGACAAAAAGGAGCACAAATTATTCATGCACCGTCTGACACGATGGAATTTTATGAGAATTTTGAGCAACGTCAGATGATGCAGAATTTAGCTAATTCAGAAATGCCTACACCACTTGATTTACCTGATCCACCCCAACCTATTGATGCTTCAGACGGTGGGTGTGATGATGACCCGCAATGCGAAGCCGTTGGGGTTTGGACTCAGCAAGATCCCATTATTGAAATTGGAAAAAGTGATGGTATTTCGGATAATGGCCAAGAGGTTTATAATCTTTTGCGGTTAAAAGACATTAGCACTTTACTAATTATGGGCGTTCATACTAACATGTGCATTTTGGGTCGGTCATTTTCAATTAAAGCTATGACTCGCATTGGTGTTAACTGTATTTTAGTTCGTGATTTAACGGACGCCATGTATAATCCGAAAAGGGCACCCTTTGTTAGCCATCAAAAGGGTACAGAGTTAGTGATCGAATATATTGAAAAGTATTGGTGCCCAACTATTCTTAGTCGAGACTTGCTAGGATGAGTAGTTAGTCTTTATTATTTATCTCTAAGCCTAATTCTTGTTCTAAGGTTCGTATTTCAGCTAGTGTATCAGTTCGAGGGTCTAGACTATAGGCCACCTGAAAAGCTTCGAGGGCTGAATCTGGTTCCTCGAGGAAAGAACGGTAAATTTGGCCCATAGAAAGCCAGGCGTCAACTTCTTCTGGATCTAAGCTAACGATTTGCTGGTAAACTAGCAAGGCTTGATCGTAAAGTCTCATATCCCCTTGACCACGTTCTAAACCGGAGGCTTTTCCATACAAACGCGAAATCAGCTCTTGTTTAGCTTCTACGAAATTTGGGCTTAGATCAACAGCTTCAACTAATAGTTGGAGAGCTGAATCAGTCATTTGATTTAGATTTTGGATTTGTCCATCTGTCAGAGTCTGATCAGAGTACTGCAGTTTCTGACTTTTTCGGGAGTAGGTACGGGCCAACTGTAGTCGAGATAATAAGCCATAAGCAATGGGAATGTTTGCTGATGAATTTAGGTCTACATCGCTATTGATAGCTTGTTGGTAATGATTGATTGCCAAGTCGAACTGATTTGCACCTTGATAAAGAATACCCAACTGATAATGAGCTTCTGAATTATTATTAGATTGCTGTAAGACTTTTAGGAATGCCTCTACAGCCAATGCTCTTTCTCCCTGATCGATGTACAATTTACCTTTCAGTAAATGAATTATAATATTATCAGGAGCGATGTTACTCGCTTTTTCCAGATGTTGAAACGCATCTTCCACCCAACCACTTTGAAAATAGATGTCAGAAATCCGAACATGAGCATGTAGTAGTCGACCTCTGGCTTCCTGGAATTGATTTTCCATAGCTTGTACACCTTGCCAGTATTTAAACAAAGCTAGACTCATATCTCGATTATTGAATGCATCATCAGCTTGAGTTACCAGCTCATTTGGGGACAACAGCACTGATCTTTCGTCATTACTACTCTTCATGTACCATATGGATAGGCCTAGAAAGGCTAAAAATATACAAGTTTCGCATGAAATCTGAACTAGGAGTACTGGTGATAAATCAATTATTTTGTTAGAAATCAACCGTTCAGACATCGTTTATTTTCCCTCGGTTGAGGATTTATACCAGTTCATCTTTGATAGGAGAAAAATAGGCTAAGCCGATAGTTAAACCAGTAGTGATTAGTAGCAAGTCTAAAATAGCTTCGACAAGAGCAATATTGATATACGGATTTCCCTGACCTGAAGTCCAGGCGACTGCCAGCAGAGCGGCCAGTAAATAGACGTGCTTCGCCCATCTTTGTAACATGAATAATCCTACGTATCCTACAATACTTGAAACTGCAACAACAATCATTGAAATGATATCGCGTTGGTTTATATCCAACAGAACTTCTTCATATTCTTTGTCTAAATTTTCCGATAAAGCAAAGACTGCAAAAGCTAAAACAATCAGCGCCCAATGAGCGGCGATTATCAAGCGAAAGATTTGTTTAAGTTCCACAATATAAATCTCCTAAAACATTTTGATTGGGAAATTTCACCAAAAGCTAGATTTTTTATGAACAGTTGGATTGTGCATCACAGTAGGAAGTCATCTCACAAGTTTGACAAATTTTCTCTGGTCGTTTAGCCATGTCGAAATCTCTAGCTTCAATTTTTTTCACTATTTGATTGAATGGTTCCATATTCAAGTCTTTATCTCGTCTTTGTAGTGTGAGTATGGGATGCTCGTTACGTGAAGTCAAATACAGGCTTACTCTTAACACTGGTCGTTTCTTATGGTCTTGATTTTCGACTAAATAAGCGTAGATATCTAATTGGCGTTGGTATTGCTCCAATTTATCCGTATCCAGCTCAAGTTCTTCTTGTCGAATCGTTTTAAAGTCAATAATCTCTAACCCGTTTTTATAACGTCGAACCAGATCTACCTTTCCATTAAGGATATAGTTCCCTTCTGTGCTAGATACATTTAGCTCGGACCATTCAATTAATGACCAATTTTTTTTCTCTCGTTCGACGTAACGATACACATCTTGCCAAGCTTGTTCCAAACGTCTTTCTTTTAGACTAAGCCCTTTTTGATATTGTAGAACAGTGTAATTGTATTCTAATCGACCCCTTAGCCAACCTTCATCAATCGCTGGAATTTGACTGTTTTTTTGTTGCTCTAAGATGTTTTGGTGGATATCGTCGATTGTATGATGAACCAGTGTGCCAAATAGCCATGGTTCTTTTTCATAACGAACGAAATTTAACTCCTGAAAAAATTGGTACTGACGAGGGCAACTAGAAAATAAGTTAAAGTGTTCAGTGAAGTTATAGGGTTGTATTAATTTCGATTTTTTGACTGACCTTAACCTGCGTTTAGCTACTGGAAGAGTCTGTTCTATCCCATTTGGAATTTGGGATAATAGGGGTTCAAGTTTCAAATGCGGCCTTTTTTCCCAAGTCATGACCAACATCTCTTGAGCTCGAGAAAATGCCGTGTAAAGCAACCGCCAAGTATCAAAATCAGAAACCTTCCATTCAGGTTCTTTACCAGAATTTGACACTTGTTTAATAAATGATTCTAGACGAGATATTTTTGGGGAATGGCCTAAAGTGTCTAACGATGTCAATACTACAACTGGAAATTCTAGACCTTTGGCTTGATGAATAGTCATAAAAGTAACACAACCACTCGGACAGACAACCAATTCATCTTCATACTCCGACACATCGTTGTACAAAAAGGTCATAAATTTATTGAAAAAATTCTGAACTTGCGTGGCCAAATTGTCACGATTGAAAGAAACTACTCGGTGGTGACGTTGAAATGATTCCAGAATTTCCGACATTTTTGCCAAATTATGAGCTGAACGTCTTTCTAATTCAGTATCAGTTTTTTTAACATATTGTGCAAACAAATCGAACTGTAGTAACCCATAAAATGACTTAACCAATGTTTGATCGGTATCTTTTTCTAAATTTTGAAAAAAATCGGCTTGCTTTTTACACCACTGGGCCAATCCATGGTTCTCAGTCTTATCTAACTCTTTTTGAAAAAGAGGTCGACATTGATGATCGTAGTACTCCCAAATTGCGAGCTTCGCCGTTTGATTCCACCGTCTCAGTTGCTCAAAGTCAGCAAATAGAGAGATTAGTCCACCAATTATTAATTGAATCTCCCGCCGTTGAAAGAACATCCTGGCACGTGGGGAGTAGACACCAATGCCCTCAGTTTCTAGAGACTTCTGAAGCCTTTGTACTTCTGGATCTCTAACTGAACGAGATAGAAAAACCACTTGATTCCAATCACTAATGTAACCTTTTGATTTCAACTGTTTTAGGAAATGTGGGATATTTAATTGACTATTAGGAACTTGGAATACGGATGGTTGTTTTCGGTCAAAGTCGTGCTCACTAGATGGAACAATCTCTTTCTCGTGCCGGAAAGTTTGTCCGTTTTCGTTCCAAGCCCCCTTTTTCATCCATTCGTTATAAAATTCGATGATACTAGGATGTGAGCGAAAATTAGTTTCTAAACGGATTTTCTTGCAGGCCCCTGGTTCAAAGCGATTAGAAAAATCTAAGATATTTTCAACTCTAGCCGAACGGAATCGGTACAAGCTTTGGTCATCATCTCCTACTACGCATATATTCTGATTTTTTCCAGCTATATCGAATAGTAAACGTTCTTGGATGATACTAGTGTCTTGGTATTCATCGACCATAATATACTGAACTTGGCTTTGCAATTCTTCTAAAACAGTTGGATGTAGACGAAATAGCCGTAGGGTTTCTGCTTGCACACTACTAAAATCGACCACCTTGGAGTCAACCAAATGCTGGCGGTATAGTTGGTAACAATCAGCTAGACCATGCAGTTCTTGTTTTGATGTGTTTTTCAATGAATTCAGATCTATCATCTCTTCATTGATCCGATTCATCCAATACTTTATATCGGCTGCGTAGTTCCAGCGCCGAGCTTCTGGAGGTAACGGATGACTTGAACGAGATTGACTATCTATCCGGCTATCAGTCTTGGCCCATATGTGTTTAGTGTGCGCAATCTTCTGGTATTGGTCAAGACGTTCATATATGAAATACTGTTGATCAAAATCGTCTAATTGCACCACTTGCTTTGCAAATTCAGTTCGGTGGATATACTTACGCAGAATTGATAAACAAATGGAGTGAAAGGTCCCTATATACATGTCATCTAAGCGAAAAGCTATCTCAGCGTTAGCTAATTGAGTGGAAATCCGTGATATTAATTCACGAGCAGCTTTATTAGTAAATGTAACAACTAACAAGTTTTCAGGCGCTAACTCTTTCTCACGAACTAAGTGCACGACTCTCTCAACTAAGGTAAAGGTTTTTCCTGATCCAGGACCAGCGATAACTAACAGGGGCCCTTCGATATTGGTGATAGCTTCTCTTTGAGCGGATGTAGGAGTTCGAGAGGTATGAAGTGGAGAAGAATTTACCAGATGGCGATGTGGTGTAGCCAACGGCCTACGAGACCGAGCGACGGGAATATCCGATTCAGGAAAAAGGTATTGGCTTATTTCGTTTGACACCGATTTGAGTACAATTCTAATACAAATTTACCTTACTGACCGAATTATAACTTATAAGGTCTACTTAATCTAAGAGTGATAAATCTGAGTAAGTCGGAAAAAGATAAAAGAGACCAACTAAAATTTTCAGATCAAAAATCGAATCAACCTTGTCCTAACGATGATTATTCGATGGTTCCGCTCAGAAAATAAGTCAATACGCTATCTGTTGTAGTAATACGGTACAAATTTATGATTTCTTGATCAGAATAGCATCTTTTTGGCAAATAAGATCGAGTGCTAAAATCTTTTTAGCAAAGTATTTCTTAACTATTCTAGATTCGAGGCATAATATTTTTGGCAATTCTGATCTTAATACCTTTAGCAAGCACCAATTAACATTGAAGCAACGTATCATCTTCTCTGTTAATGGAAAGTCTCAACCCAATTTCGTTTCTACCTTATCTAAATTGCTATTTGATTTAGGGATAGAAAAAGACTAGAATGAAAAATTAAGAATCTAATCTACAAAGTAAGCCTAGTATAAAGAAACAACGAAGAGGGCGAATAAATGAGTGCAGGGAGAATAAATGAACCAGTTAGAGACTCAAGCCGAGGGGAAATCTATTTTGACGACCCACCGATCAATGCAATTCAAAATGAGGATTTGATTTATCATCAACTTTGTTTAGCAACGGACTTTGATGAAGTAGAAGGTAAACCATTCAGTATTGACGGCACTCATCTCGGCGTGTTCAAATATAAAGATAAATTCTATGCCGTCGATAATCGATGTCCTCATATGGGTTATCCAATGTCGAAAGGCAGTATCCGAGACGGTGTGCTAATTTGTCACTGGCATCATTGGGAATTTGATTTGAAGTCAGGTGGATGTTTCCAAACATTTGGCGATGATTTAAAGGCATTTCCGGTTGAGATTCGAAAAGATGGTTATCTCTATGTTGGTCTCTCTCGTGGTGAACGGGAAGCTACAAAGCGTAGAATGATTGACCAAGGAAAACGAGCATTAGAAAGAGGCTTGAAAGATAGAAGCAATTTTTTTATTGCCAAGGCAGTCACTGCTCTACGAAATTCAGGTGCCACTCCAAATGAAATTATTCAACAAGGCTTGTATTACGGAACTAATAAAAGTAGTGATGGATGGTCATCGGGTGTGACCATCCTAGCTCTAGCTGCTAATATGTGGAACGACGTGGATAAAAAAGACCATAATCTGTTTTTGGTCCACGCTTTATCCCAAATCAGCCGCCGTACAACAGGCAGTTCTAGAACTTATCGATCTCCTTTTCCTCAGAATGGCCAAGAACACGATCTACCCACTCTTAAAAGGTGGTTCCGCTACTTTATCGATAAGCGTCATGACGGCGCGGCTGAGCGAATTCTGCTAACTCTCAACGACCGAGGCCATTCCAAGTCTACGATTGCTGATTTCATCTTTACTGCCGCCACTGACTACTATTTTACAGGTGATGGTCATGCTCTTGATTTCGCGAATAAAATGTTTGAATCTTTAGATTACGTAGAATGGGAAGGCGCACACGAAATACTTCGCCCGATTATCATTGATTTAACTAGCCGAACTAGGCACGAAGAGACTTCCCGCTGGGCAGATGCATTGCCAGTTTTAGAACCTATTTTTGCCCGAATCGATGATATTTGGCAAGACAACCAAGATAATCAATCAGAATTAGATGTTGCATCTTTTACCCAAGTGATGTTGGAAGACGATTTTGTACCAGTGTTGGATCAAATTGAGAAGAAACTTAGGTCTGGTGTTACACCTACTGATATTTGTCGAGCTATGACCTACGCTTCTGCTATCCGAATCGCTCGTTTTCACCTGAAAAATGAGGGAGATTGGCATGATGTAGCAAACATTTATTCGTACGCTCATGGTCTCTATTGTGCATTCCAATATACCTCTAGTCCAGAGCTACTACGTGGTATTTTTCACGGAGCTGTATTTCTAACATATCTTCGTTGGCTAAATATGCCATCAGCCCGGATTCCGAGAAATGGGCAGCATTTAGCGGAAAATTTCAATAATCCCAAACAGATGCTTGAACGCTTAAAAGAATTTGCTGATTTTCAAAAAGTTTTTGAGGCTGAAATCTTAGTGAACCAATATTTGCAAGAGGGCTATGATGTTCAACAATTGAAATACACATTGGCACATATACTTCTCAGAGAAGACGCTGAGCTTCACATGTTCCAAGTGTTAGAAGTAGCTTATCGACATTATGAAATCACCAAAGACATTGAAGAAAAAAGGATGCACCTGCTAGCCGCTACTCGTTACATTACAGCCCAAAAATTAATGAAAAACATCCTATGGTCAACGGAAAATGCAGAACGATTAGCACGTGGTGAGCTGCTTAGTGAGAGAGATGACGAAGATTAAGGCTCGGTCTGACTTTCAAGGTTAGTATCACTAAAGAGACGGCCTAAAGGGGTTTGCTGTAAGACCATGTTGCTCGAAGCTACTAGTCCCCCAGAAATCAGAAGGCGCATGGCTGTTTCGGCTTTTATATCAAGCTCATAAACAACATCAGTATTACAAAAAAGTAAAACACCGGTTGTAGGGTTTGGGCTCGTGGGAACAAAGACAGTCAGTAGAGGCTGGGAATTACCTTGTTCTTGGATTTCCCCAGTTACAAACCCAATTACCCTAAACGGTGAGTCTGGGGTCTTGATGGAAACAACACGCTGAAACCGGCTCGAATCTTGTGGATTAAGCAAGACGTTAACAAATTCTTTGACCGGAGCATAAACTTCCCTTACGATTGGGATTCGCGTCAAAACTTTCTCTGCTGTAGATATTAGACGCCGACCAATGATGTTGGAGACAATCAAGCCCGTGAAGTAAATTACTAGGAACGTTATGAGTAATCCTAGTATAGTTTGAACTGTTGGTCCAAACAAAAGTGGATAATCACCAGCAGGAAAAAATTGAGACAGAAGGTTCGGTAGCCAACCACCAATCTTTCCGAAGAGAAAAGTAACAACAAAAAAGGTAACACCGAGAGGTACAAGTGTTAGAATTCCTGCAATCAGGGAGCTTCTAAGGTGGTCTTTAAACTTCTCTCCCATCCCCTAAGCTCACCCCTTTATGTTTTACAATGATGCCTGTTTCCACCAATATCGTAACGATTATCAATAATATCATCAAGCTAAGTCAAGCGTCAATGGCATTGACATTGACGCGAAAATTGTGGCAAAATCGTAATCGGTATTGGAGTTCTTTCTTGATTATATTCCATTTAAAAATCCAAAATAGGCAAACCCCACATCGTACCACATGAAAATTTACACAAAAACCGGGGACCAAGGAACAACAGCTCTTTTTGGTGGCCAACGCATTAGAAAAGATGCTGATCTAATTCAACTCGTTGGTGAAGTAGATGAGCTGAACGCGTGCTTGGGCCTAGCAGTTTCAACGACTGAAGATCAATTAATTGGCCAAATTTTGCAACGCCTTCAACACGAGCTCTTTAATTTAGGCGCTGAAGTAGCTACTCCATCAGCTCAACTACATAAGCTAGACAGTTTGATCGATTCAAAACAGGTTGATCGCATGGAAGCTGACATAGACGAACTAGAATCTCATCTGTCACCCATCCGCCAATTTATTTTACCTGGGGGGGGGCTAACAGCTTCTACTCTTCATCTGGCTCGTACAGTTTGCCGGCGTTGTGAGCGTAAGGCTGTTTCTTTGAATGGAGAGCAACTGGTTTCACCACCCATTCTTCAATATCTCAATCGTCTGTCAGATCTTCTGTTCATTTTAGCTCGTCGGGCTAATGCAGTCTCTGGTCAACCAGACATCTATTGGCAACAAAACCTCTCCACCAAACTCTAGAAAATATTTGCGTGTAGAACAAGTTTATATGAGGCTAGAAAATAAAGTTGCGATCGTGACAGGAGCTGCCAGAGGAATTGGTCGGGCCACAGCAAAACGGTTTTCAGAAGAGGGGGCCTTTGTAGTGATAGACGATGTGGATGTAGAGAATGGCATCCAGCTGGCCAGTGAAATTATAGAAACAGGTGGGAAATCTCTTTTTATTGCTGCTGATGTTTCAAGATCTTGTGACACTATTCGGCTAGTAAACCAAACGCTAGATCACTTCGGCAGAATCGACATCTTGGTTAATAATGCTCTGTGTAGTACTGAGAATATACTGGAAAATAATTGGGATCCCATCGTCAAAGTGGCCTTAAGAGGTACAGATAATTGTACTCAAGCTGTGATTCCGGCTATGTGTAAAAACGGTGGTGGAAGTATTATTAATATAGCCTCAGTAAATGCTCTAATCGGGCTGCAAAATATACACGCATATTCGGCAGTAAAAGGAGCTGTTGTAGCTTACACTCGATCTATGGCAGTTAGCTATGGCGTAGATAATATCCGCATTAACTGCGTTTGCCCGGGGACGGTTGAAACAGAGGTTTGGTTACCAATGATTGAAAAAAATCCTAATATTTTTGATGACTTGTTACCTTTCTACCCACTCGGGCGAATCGGTCAGCCTATCGACATTGCAAATGCAGCTCTGTTTTTAGCTTCAGATGAATCTAGTTTTGTGACTGGTTCAGTTCTTGTAATTGATGGTGGATTGACCGCAGGTTTGCCACAATTTCCGATTTAATAACCAATTTGTGAAAACGAAAACTTCAAAATCTTATATTGCTCTAATATTATTATTTTTAAACTATTGTCTGGCCATCTGTTGGGCTAACCCTATTGTTACGCCATCAGTTGATGGTTTAACCATTAGTTTTGAGCTAAATAATCTGAAAGTTCAATCTGCCTCTGCCTCGGGCAAAACAGAACAAGACTTAAGTAGATACAAACAAATTACATATGGGCAATCGCCAGCTACTGGTCGTTTAAGTGTAGCTGGTAACCCCCAACTACCAGTGTCGAGATTCATTATTGGAGTACCTGTTTCTAGCAATCCAACGATCGATGTAACCCAAGTTACTACGAAAAGACAATATGGGATTCAGGTCCTACCCACGCCACACCGGGAAGTTGTCATCAATCAGTCAAATGATTCACTGAAGAACGAAAAAATTCTGAATCATTACAGAGAAGATGGATTAGCTTACCAGAGTACAGCTAATTATCCTCGGAAACTTGCCGAAATTGTTTACGACGGTTACATCCGCTCTCAACGGGTTATCTACCTTGAGTTACACCCAATTCAGTATAATCCATCCTCACAAACTTTACTCACTCATTCTCGTTTGGTAGTTCGGCTTCGTTTTGACCACAGTTTATCGAAGCCATCGTCAATACGATTTGACAGTACACCATCCACAACTTCTGATCAAGGACAGTTCGGAACGTTTTCGAACGTTCTAGAACCAAATGTTTTTGAACGACTATTCGAACATAATTTGATCAATGCCGAGCAAGCCCGACAGTGGCGCCGACAAGAAAAACAGGCTGGCATAGAGTCTGAAGCCGAACTAGTCCAGACGGGAAAAAAGAGATACAAAATTTGTGTTAGCCAAACAGGCATATACCAATTGAGGGAAGTAGATCTGCGTACCCGTTGGCAAATTGACCTGAGGCAAATTGACCCACGCTTATTTCAGTTGCATCATAAGGGAAAGAATGGTTTAGAACAAATACCCATCTATGTGAAGGGAGAGCAAGATGGTCATTTTTCTTCGGATGAATACATTACTTTTTTAGGTAAGAAGACTAAAAACAGATATACTCGCTGGAACGTCTACTGGTTGAGTATTGGCAAATCAGCTGGACTGCGCGTGGCTGAGATTGATGCGAGCCCAACAAACCCGGGGGCCACCCAAATACCTGCATTTCGAGCCAAAAAGTCTTTCGAAGAGGACCATCTGCATAGTAACCTGCAGCATCTAACCCCAGACTCGGTTGTACCAAGCCGATCAGAACAAAATTATTCTAACTCACGTTTGTTGTTAAACCAGTCTTATGGCTCAGTAGTCGATACTAGCCAAAAAAATCGGTGGTTCGAATCGGTTGAAAGTTGGTTTTGGACTGGGGTTAGGAATTCTGGAGATTTTAACCAGATCGACTTGGATTTCCCTCTATTTGACTTAGCCAAAAGTTTTGATCCGCCACAAATTGAGGTCGAGTTACAGGGGGGAACACCAACAGATCACCAAGCCCTCGTTTCAGTGAATGATATTCGGATTGATTTTGCTAGCTGGAAAAATCAAGACTCGTTTCGTGTTAGCAGGTCTTTGCGTTTATGGAATAACTTAAAGGATGCAGGCAAAGGCGAGATGAATGCTATTACGCTTGCGCGTGTTGATACTACCACTGAGGACAATACAACTCGGTATCCTTATCACATGTATATTAACTCTTTTTCAGTCGAGTTCACCCGATTATTCAAAGCCGTAAATGAATTCATTGATTTTTCCACTCCTTCCTCGGATAAATCGTACGAAGTTCGTAGTCGTCGTAAGGTCGAATATCAATTGGAATCCTTCTTGTCACCTAGCATTGAAATTTTCGAGCATGATGGTAGTCGGCTAGTTGCCAAACTTAGCAATGTACATGTGAAGGAAGATCAAATGAATGTCGCTGATCAGAATCGGTTGAGACAAATAGAGGCTGTTACTGAATATGGATTAATCGATCAGCAAATACCAGAAATTGATTATACCGCCACCTTCCAAGTTTCTGATGCTCATGATGGTAATTACATGGCTGTTTCCAGTCGTGGAATTAAACATCCAGATCGTATCGAGATTGTTGCACCAAGTGATTTACTCGATGTAACTAATGGGGCAGATTACATTATCATAGCTCACCCAACTTACATGTCTGAAGCTAAACGATTGGCAAATTGGCGACAAACAAATAGGGGTGGAAACTATAGAGTGAAGGTCGCAGATTTAACGGAAATTTATGACACATTTGGTCAAGGTTTCGTTAGCCCGAAAGCGATCAAATCTTTTCTGAAATACGCCTATCAGAGCTGGCAACCACCAAGTGTATCGTACGTCGTTCTAATGGGTGACGGTACTTGGGATTTTCGAGGTTTTGACACTGAAACCCACGTTGAACCACCTGAGACTGTCGGTTACATTCCGACCCACTATATTTGGACTAGTCAATTCGGTCAAACATCGACTGATCACTGGTATACGACGGTCAGTGGTATTGATGAACTTCCTGATTTTTACTTAGGGCGCTTATCGGTTGAGTCGATTGATCAAGCTCAAGATATTGTAGACAAAATTATCGGTTATGAGTCTAACAGACCCAATGGAAAGTGGAGAAAGCAAATTGTTTCTGTAGCTGATGATGAAGTCAGTAATTCTGGAGACTTTATCTTTCGCCAAAGCCTAAACGAAATAGCCTCTGGACATACGCTACTCGGCTACGAAACTACCAAAATATTTCTGGAGGATGTAATCAAGGAAGTTAAATCTGATCCAGCAAAATACAACAATGAGCTACCAAGACGAGTAGCGAAAGACCGAGTGATTGAGGCTTTAGGGCAGGGAAGTGTTATCGCCCAGTATGCCGGCCACGGTGGCCGTGTCGTTTGGGCACACGAGGCCATTTTTGATAACACGTCAATTGATCAGTTAGCTGAAACTAAGCATCAACCTTTTATGCTGGTACTCAGCTGTTATAATGGTTATTTCGATAAGCCCGGTGAGCCTAGTATGGCGGAGAAACTTTTACGACACAGAAATGGGGGCATTATTTCTATGCTTAGTGCTACTCGGCTTACTTATGGTAGTGGAAATGATGCCCTAAACCGAATTATTTTTGACTCCATATTCAAACGAAATGTTCGAAATTTTGGCTCCTTGAGTTATGATTCGAAAGTTGAGCTTTTGGCGACGGAAGGTACAGGACAAATCGACGTGATGCTAGCTTATACACTTTTTGGGGACCCAGCAATGCAACTGGCAATAGCAGACTATGAAACCCAACCACGGCTGGCTAATCGTACCACTGCGCCAGGTGAAATATTGAAAGTTGAAGGCGGACAAATTTTCAGAATTGATTATGATGCAAAAAAAAGACGGAAAAACTATTACCCACTTAAAGATTTTAATGGTCGGTTAGAAGCTCGAGCTGTTTTCCCTGGGACTTACAGAACAGCCCAGACAGAAGATGGTGTCATTGAGGTCTATAACGGCGATATTGTTTCCAAAGTTTCTACGTCCGTGAATGACGGCCGTTACGATTCTTTTCAAATTACTGTACCAACCGATGTTCGAAAAGGTACGGCTCACTTGGAAGTTTACGCAGAGTCTCTTCAGCATATTGCAGTTGGTGGTATTTCGTTTAGCATCAAAATACCTCGCATTGTGGAAATTAAACCCAAACTCGTTTCCGAGACAACGTTTCAAATTTCTGCGTTAATCTCAGACGAACTGACTAGAGGAAAAAAGACAGGTGTGGAGACAGTTACGTTGGAATGGAGACACCCAACAACTCGAGACTGGTCTAGTGCCAAAATGATTGCGGATGATAGCCAAGGGAGAGGTTGGTATAAGACTGAAATTCCTTTACCCTTAGCTAAGAATACGGAACCTATTCGTTACCAAATTGTTGCTACTGATATCGATGGATTGCAAACTACTTCGGATTTACAACAGTATCGTCCTTATACTTTACCTGATTTATCCCCAATTGATGTGAGCTTTGACGTTGGCGCGCTGATCTATCAAGTTTATTCTGCTAAAGGTGGGTGGGAATTACGAGCAGACATTCAACAATCAGAAGATTTCCAAATTCAACAAGATATCAAAGTTGTATTTTTTAGCGGAAATCCAGATAGAGATGATGATGGCATGATTGACCAGTCCGTAAAAAAAATTGGGCAAACAGTAATCCCACCGGTTACTTGGAAAACACGAAAGGAACACACCATAGAAATGGGAGAAAGTATTAACTCTCCCTTAGCTATAACCAAGGACCCACTCAATTTGAACCAAATAGCAACCGCCAGTATCCGTTATCAATTACCAATCGGTGAACAAGTTATCTTTGTTTGGGTCAATCCACCAAACGATGAACAGCAAAGTGAAGTTAGTTATAGTAATAATATTGCAGCCAAAAATCTGGAACATAAAGATTTGCAAGTGGGACAAAAAGATATTAATTTCTCACCTGCAGGTTACGCATTTAGTTTGAGATTGCCGAGGGCGAGTTTTGGCCACACTTCTATTCTTCGGTTAGATTCTCTACCTAACCCCCCACCTATGCAACCCAGCTTGAAATCCATTCCTCTTGGTGGTGATAATGATTCGGCGTTAGCTTATAATTTTCTTCTAGAGAAGCCTGAAACCAGTAGTTCTTCAGTGAATCTAATTTCTCCGGTGACAATTGAACTTTACTTTGACTGGACAGCTTTGAAAGCCGAACAAGAAAAAATGATTGGTCTGGAAGAAGGAGAAATCCCAGACCAGAGCCAGTTAGAAATCATAAAGGCTGGCGCCAAACAAGTTGCTGGCCAGGTACGTGTCTATCGGTGGTTGAGTGATATGGGAAAGTGGTTACAACTGGCCGAATTTCCGGGTCAGTCAACCGAGGTCACTCAGTTTGAGACATTGGCAACCAATGTTCGATCAGAAAATAAGGGTGATGGCCATATCAAAACAGTCCGACTTGATGCAAATGCCAGTGTACGTGAAGGTAAATGGGTCCTGTTTTTTACTGGTAGCGATACTTACCGACTTTATTTGGGCCAAAAAGAAGACGATGAGAAATTCGATTCACTAGAATTAATCGACAACAGTTTAATAATTCCTTCTGATTTGACTGAAAATACGGTATATCGTTATGGTATGGACACGAAAATTATCAAAGGAAATATACCATTCCAATTTGGTGACATCCTCAATTTTGAAGTGTTAAAGTATAAGTTGACTGGACAAAATGAGATGCGCCACTATGCTTCTGCCATTCGTCGCAGTAATAACGGAAATGGTGTTTTGCGACTGTTGGCTAGCAAAAAACAGATACCACCTGATAGTTGGATTGTACTTTTCTTAACCGAACAGACTTTTCAAGTGGAAGGAAAATCAAGCGGATTGCTAGCCACAAGAGGTCAGCTCGACGAAGTATACCAAGATTCAAATACAGGGCTAAGTTTCGAGATTACTAGCGGTCTCGATATCTTTGATACCGGTGATAGCTTTTTATTTCAAACGAGAGAAATTGGCCGTGTCCAAGCCGAAACCAGTACTCTAGGCACATTTGCCCTGATGCACAGCTCTGACCGTACTAATCCCGACATTCAATTGACGGTCGGCAGACAAAATTTTGTTAGCGGTGATCCGGTATCTGACACACCATTGATACAGGCGACTATTAGCGACGATAACGGTATTAATCCCGAGTCGATCAAATTAGAAATTGGACAAAACAATCGTAATTTTCGCCAACTGACTGATGTAGAGATAAGCCAACAATATGGGGCTAACCAAGTTCTGGTTAACTATCAGTCAGAAGAACTGAAGCAAGGTGTGTATCAAATTCAGCTATTTGCCAAGGACCTCGATGGTAACAGATCAGAAACAAAGATTGAGTTTCAGGTTAATAAAGGTCTACAGTTACTAAAAGTACTGAATTATCCTAACCCATTTAATTCAGAGACGGATATCACCTACGAATTACCTAGTTCTGCAGATGAAGTCATCGTTAGTGTCTACACAATTTCTGGACGGTTAATTTGGCGTAGAGAGGCCAGTGGAGTGGTTGGTTTTGACTGGGTTCGCTGGGACGGTCGAGATAGCGATGGTCGAATGGTTGCCAACGGTGTCTACTATTGCAAGGTAATAGCCCGAAGTGAAGGTGAAGAAGAGCGTAGTGAAATTATCAAGTTGATGAAGTTGAGGTAGCCTCTGTTGTCCGGTCAGCCAAATTCTCTACTTGCCATTTTGGGGCCGACAGCCAGTGGGAAAACGGCACATGCTATTCGGTTAGCAAAATCTATTGGGGGAGAGATTATATCAGTCGATTCACGCCAAGTCTACCGGCAAATAGCAATTGGTACGGCTAAACCAACTTTGGAAGAGCAACAGTCAGTTCGACACCACCTGATTGACACTGCCGACGTGGATGAAAAATTTTCTGCAGCGGATTTTCAGAGACTAGCAGACCGAGCGATTCAAGACATTCGTCAAAGAGGAAAAGTCGTTTTGTTGGTTGGTGGTTCAGGGCTATACTTTCGAGCATTAGTTGATGGCTTATTTTCGGGTCCAGCTGGTGATGAAAATTTTCGACATCAGCTGAAAACACAAGCGAATACACATGGCCCCCAATATTTACATCGAGAACTTCAGAAGGTTGATCCACACACAGCGAACAAAATACATCCCAACAACCTCGTACGTGTGATTCGAGCCCTAGAAGTCTACCATTTGTCAGGCCAAACAATGTCAGATTTTCAGCCTACGTGGGATTCGGAGCCACGATATAATTTTCGGGCGTACGTCTTAAAATTAGATCGACAATACCTGTATCAACGAATTGAAACCAGAGTAGATAAAATGATCGAACATGGTTGGGTTCAAGAAGTTCAAGATTTACTAAATGCTGGTTACTCACCTTTAGCTCAACCCTTACGAAGTTTTGGGTACAACGAACTCATCAATTACCTTGATGGTAGAACTGCCCTCGATACTGCGGTAGAACAAATTAAACTTAAAACAAGGCGCTATGCCAAGCGTCAATTGACCTGGTTTCGGGCAGACCAGCGGCTAAAGTGGGTTGATCCTGAGCAGCTGGAAGACCAAGTACTCTCAATCAGTTTTTCCCAATGATGAAAAATAAGGAAGTTATAAAATGGATCGAATTCAGGAATATATTTCTCACCTGCAACAAGTTTTGAGTCGATTATCAGTACCCGATATTCGAGCCTCAATTGATCTTATCGTGAAAGCTTATGAAAATGACCAACAGATTTTCATTATTGGAAACGGCGGAAGTGCTTCGACAGCGTCACACATCAGTTGTGATCTAAATAAGGGTACTGTTACAATACCCGGTGGTGGAGTTTTGCCTGGCCTTAAACGATTTCGATCCATTAGTTTAACTGATAATGTTTCAACTATGAGCGCATGGGCTAACGACACGACCTACGATGATATTTTTGTTGAACAGCTAAAAAACTTAGTTTGTCCCAATGATTTACTATTGTGTCTTAGTGTTAGCGGCAATTCAGAAAATATATTGCGGGCTATGAGGCTAGCTAAACAAATGAACTGTAATTTGATTGCTTGGACCGGACAAAATGGAGGAAGAATGGCTGAAATTGCTGATGTTACTGTTCGTGTTGAGAGCGATCGATACGGTCCTGTTGAAGATGTCCATCTCATTTTGAATCACATTTTACATGATTGGATTTCAACAGATAACCAAGCTGATATTGGCTGACAATTGTTTGACATGACTGGATTTGGTCGATATAATTCAGGACGGTTAAGGGGGTTACGAATGCTCGTGTCCATCCGATTTTGTCTCTTTTTTCTACTTGCTCTATTCTGCATTCCCATCCAAGCTGCACAAGTCTATATCATCCGAATCCGTTCAGAAATAGGAAATGGACTTCGGGTTTATATCAAGCACGGCATCGAAGCGGCCGAAGCAGGAAACTCAGACGCCATCATTTTCGACATCGACACACCTGGCGGCGCGGTAAACGCCGCTAAAGATATCATCGACGATATACATCAAACAAACATCCCCACTATAGCTTATGTCAATAATGAGGCTATATCGGCGGGTGCGATGATCTCTCTAGCCTGCGACCAAATAGTTATGCGGGGTGGTGGTACAATTGGCGATTCGGCTCCAGTATCCTTACAGGGACAGGAAGCGGGTGAAAAGATTGTTTCTTATGTCAGAGGGAAAATAGAGGCTACAGCTGAGCGTCAAGGGCGTAACCCTGATATTGCCAAGGCAATGGTTGACAAGAAACTATGGTTGGTAAAACTCAAAAACGGTAATATCGTTGCATTCAGAAGCGACGAATATGAAAAACGAAGAGAAGCCGACGAAATTGAAGAGGTGATTGCTTCTGGCGGTGAAAGCGAAGCTGAACTGTTAACTCTGACTACGGAAGGTGCAATCAAATATCAGTTGGCTGAAGCCGTAGCTGAGAGCTTAGAAGCATTACTTGATATATATTTGATCGTTGAGGTCAATGGCACTCGCCAAGCTATGACTAGAGAAAAATTTGAATCTATGGATAAAGATTTACCATTTGTGGCCCTGAAAAATGCGAACCAAAACGCAGTTGAACTTACTTTAGCCGACCGGATGGTTATTTTTTTGACCAGCCCGATAATTGCGGGCCTACTCTTGTCTCTCGGCACCGCTGGTCTATTTATCGAGATCCGATCACCTGGGTTTGGGGTTCCTGGCTTATTGGGTCTACTGTGTCTGAGCCTATTTTTTGGCGGCCATTTACTCAGTCATGTTGACGCTGAGTACGCGCTGCTCGCTTTTGTCTTTGGGGTTTGTCTTCTACTTTTAGAAGCTTTTGTCATTCCTGGTTTCGGTATAGCCGGCATTTTGGGCCTTGGGTGTATTTTATTTAGTATTTTCTTCATTTTCAGTCAAGCCTACGAAACAGGACAAGCTATCACAACTTTGTCGGTTTCAGTCTTACTGACCGTTGGTCTCTGTGTCATCGCAGCCTACTTTTTGCCCAAAACAAGAACATGGAATAACTTCGTTCTTCAGGCTGAAATGGTCTCAGATCAAGGGTTCCATTCTGCCCCTCGCGAAGACTTTCAACACTATATTGGCCAACTTGGTATAGCTCTAACAACACTAAGACCGTCTGGCACCATTCGTATTGGGGAAGATCGACTTGATGCGATTAGTATAGGAAATTTTGTTGATCCTGAATCCACTGTAAAAGTCGTACAAGTTGAGGGTGCAAATGTCTATGTAGAGGAAGTCTTAGTTTAATACAAACCTTTCCATATTCGTACAACAAACAAATCTCAAGGAGTTTAAATTGAGTAAAAGAATTGGTGTCCTAACTGGTGGAGGTGACACCCCTGCTCTAAATGCTACGCTAAAGGGTATAGCCCTGAAAGCCGAAGAACTCGGTTATGAATTAATCGGGTTCATGGAAGGTTGGGCTGGTGTTTTGACTGGTGGTTCCTACGTTCGCCTCAATCCAGACATGGTTGATGAAAATCGAGGTGGAACACTGTTGCAGAGTTCCAGAACTAACTTGCGTGCTTCTAACAAATTAGGAGAAGCCGTCGACAATTTGAAAAAGCTAAAAATTGACGCACTAATCCCAATAGGTGGAGATGACACCTTGAGCGTTGGTTCAGCACTGTCTGAACACTTCACTACAACTTTCGTAACCAAGACAATTGACAACGATGTTGGAATCAACTGCCCAGCAGAAGAGGCACTTGATTATACGAAGATTGTTAATTATTTTTGTCCTGGCTTTCCTAGTGCTGCTCACCTCGTTGCAAAATACGTTCATGACATCCGTACGACAGCCTATTCACACAACCGTGTCATTTTCGTGGAAGCCATGGGTCGCTATGCTGGCTGGCTAACGCTTTCCGCTGCCTATGGTGGTGCAGACCTAATCCTAATTCCCGAGGTTACTTACAATCCTGATAAAATGGCCGAAGTAATAGAGAAACAGTATCGGGACAAAGGCCACCTGGTTGTAGTTGTTTCAGAAGGGATTAGTGATGCTAATGGTGATCTACTCACTGAATCAGCAGAACTGGACAGCTTTGGTCATGCAAGGCCTGGAGGTTGTTCAGAAATCATTGCTGATCATATGAAAAATCGAATACCTAGTTTATCTTCATCAGTATTTCGACATCAGATTCTCGGTTATATGCAGCGCTGTGGTAGCCCAATACCAATCGACCGAGACACTGCCATCAAAGCTGGGAAATTAGCAGTCTCTGCTGTTGAAAACGGACAAGTAAACCACGTTTCTACTATCATGAGAACAGGTTTGGGGCTAGAACCGCATTTGCTCAATTTGGATAAAGTCTTGAAGCGCGGAGAGGATGGACACGTAATCCGGAGAGACACAGATAGTCGTTTCTACGAATCTGAGAATTTCAGCATTTCGCCCGCTGGTATTGGTTATTTTCGCCCAATTTTTGGCGATATTCCTAGAGATCATATGGGGTTAGGTCTAGACAAAACAACTATAGAATGATAATCTGGCAGGCAAAAATTCATATCGTACAACTACTTTACTCTGGTTGAGTTGGTTTTAATGCACGTAAGAAACCAATCGCCAAATTGCCTGCCCCCCAAATGAAAGCAACGGCTAGAATGGGGACACTCAGCTTGTTTTCAAATAACTCACGAATTGTCTTACCCCATTTTGATTGTGGGTCCATCGACAGAAACGTAATAGCAGAGGAGAAGGCTAGCCAAATTAAACCTCGTAGTAATTGGGTTTGGCTGCTTTCTCCAAACCCTCTGTCGGGTAACTCGGAATCTCCTTCGATGTAACTGTTCACCTGCCAATTATTTTCTTCCACCATTCGTTTCACATGATCTGACAGGTCAGCCTGGTCGATCTGGGTAAATATAGGCTGTATTTCTTGGAGTATGGTTGTCTCGCTTTTACCTTCGTTGATTCTCAAACTAACTTCTGCTACTAATTGATTATAGAGTTCAAGCAGATGGTTATTATCTTCCGTAGGCCGATCTGGCTGTGGGTTAGCACTTTTATCTCGGTTGAAGGTTGCCAAACAATTATCCTATCCTTTTATACCTTGAATCAATTCTGTTGCAAAATTTCCGACACTCTCAATTATATTAGTTTCATTTCCAATATTCGACTCAATTTGGTCGATAATAGCACTTCCTACCACCACACCATCTGCTATATCCGCAATCGATCTAGCTTGCTCAGAGTTAGAAATGCCAAACCCGACACATATAGGTGTCTTCGTATGTCTTCTCAATTCAGTAATCATGGGAACTACATCTGTTGAAATCTCTCTTCTAGTACCGGTTACACCTGTTACCGAAACGCAATAAATGAAGCCACCTCCGGATTTAGCGATTTTTGTCATTCGTTCAACAGTGCTAGTTGGTGCTACCAAGAAAACGACCTTAATATCATACTGTGCTGAAATTCGTTGGATGGGATCACTCTCTTCGATTGGTAAATCTGGGATAATGATGCCATCTACCCCAACTGAACGAGCTTTAGTAAAAAATTCTTCTAACCCCATTACAAAAATGGGATTATAATATCCCATTAAGACTATTGGTACGTCAGTCTCTGTTCTTATATCTGCTACCAGTTGTAATAGTTGACTCAGCGTTACCCCATTCTCTAGTGCTCGCTCACTCGCTTTCTGAATAGTTGGTCCATCAGCAATAGGGTCTGAGAAAGGAACGCCGAGTTCAATAATATCTGCTCCCGCTTTATCTAGGGTTAAGACCAACTTTCGTGTAATATCAAGGTTAGGGTCTCCACCGCAAATATAAGGTATAAAAGCGGATTTCTTTTCTTGCTTCAACTTGCGAAACTTAGCATCAATTCTGTTCAAGAGAAACTCCTAAATAGAAATACCAAGAGCTTCAGCAATGGTATATACATCTTTATCACCACGACCAGACAAACACAGTACTATAGTTTCATCAACGGACATCTGTGGAGCAACTTTAGTCAGATAGGCTATAGCATGCGAAGTTTCTAGGGCTGGAATAATTCCTTCTTGGTGTGCGAGGAGTTGAAAACCTTCGACTGCCTCCTGATCCGTGATAGACACGTATGTTGCACGTCCACTATCGTGGTAAAAGCTGTGTTCAGGACCAACACCCGGATAATCAAGGCCAGCAGAAATCGAGTGGGCAGGTGTAATCTGTCCCTTGTTTTCTTGCAACAGATGACACTTGGCCCCATGAAATACACCGACACTACCAGCACTCAAAGAAGCAGAATGCTCCCCACTGTCAAGACCTCGCCCACCAGCTTCGACTCCAACTAACGACACATCCTTGTCTTGATAAAAAGGATAGAACATACCAATTGAATTGCTTCCTCCACCGACACAAGCAACAACGAGATCGGGTAGGGCCCCCGTTAATTCCTGAATTTGCTGGCGAGTTTCTTGACCAATAACAGACTGAAAGTCCCTAACGATCATTGGGTAGGGGTGAGCCCCGACAACTGATCCAATCAACAAATGAGTGTTACGGACATTAGTTACCCAATCACGAAACGTAGCATTGATCGCATCCTTCAAAGTTCGAGAACCGGATGTGACTGGTGTTACTTTGGCTCCCATTGTGCGCATCCGAAATACGTTGAGAGACTGCCTATGAACATCTTCTTCACCCATAAAAATCTCGCACTCAAAGTCAAATTTAGCACATACTGTAGCGGTAGCCACTCCATGTTGCCCGGCTCCAGTCTCAGCGATAATTCGTTCTTTACCCATCCGTTTAGCTAATAATATCTGACCGATGGTATTATTGATCTTATGTGCTCCAGTGTGATTAAGATCTTCCCGTTTTAGGTATATTTTTGCCCCTCCGAGTGTTTCTGTCAATCTTTCTGCGAAATATAGAGGGTTAGGACGACCAACATAAGATTGCAAACAGTGATGGAGTTCACTTTGGAAATCATCATCGTCTTTAAAATGGTGATAGGATTCTTCCAACTCTAGTAAAGCAGGCATTAAGGTTTCAGGCACAAATCGGCCGCCAAATTCACCGAATCGGCCTGCATCGTTAGGTAAGTTTGTAATGGAATGTTCCACGTAGTTTAACTCCTTTTTTAATTCTGTCTTATTTAGGCTGGATTTGATCCGATGAAGTTTCGAGTCGTTGAATTTGCTTATGTAAGCGCGTATATTGTTGTTTGAGCCGGAACAGATACAGTATCAAAATTAACCAAACAAAAAAATAAGCGGTTATCAGGTATTTAATTCGACGAGATTGACCTTCATTAAGTAGTTCGACGACTTTCACTACGATTCCATAGACTTCAGCCCGGTCATACTTGATTTCGCTGCCTAAAACATCTGAAATAGCAGTTTCGATACGTTCTTCCGGAATTAATGTGTCAGGGGATGGAGTGAGTTGGAATATAGCTAAAAAAGTAGCGAAAACGAGAAAGATTATGATGAAATCCACTTTCGGCATGGAGTCAAATTTAACGATCAGCTTGCATATTATTTAATCTATGCAAGATAATTCCTAAGTCAGTTCTCATTTTCAGTAAGACAATATATATCAAAGTTAACGCGAACCAAGAAATTAGCCAAGCCGACCGCATACTTTCAGCTAGATTCGATCGAGTGGTAGTCGGTGGGTGCAGGCTACTTGATTGCCACAATTTCACAGAATAATATACGATTGGTACGTTCAAAAAAGCAACGATACCAAATACAGCAGAAAATCTCTTTTTTTGGGCCGAAGAGGCTGAATTTCTTAAAATAAAGTAGCCTGCATAGGTTAACCATAAAATCAGAGTGCTGGTTAAACGTGGTTCCCAATTCCACCATGTGTTCCAAGATGACTTTGCCCAAATAGGCCCAGTTGTTAATACGATAGTTGCAAAAACCAACCCTAGTTCGGCTGAATTAGCTGCAATCAAATCTGCCTTGAAATTTCGTTTTACCAAGTAAATTATGCTACACACACAAGTAACAGCAAAAGCTAGGAAAGAAGTGAAGGCCGAGGAAACATGAAAGTAAAAGATTTTCTGAACTTCTAACATTGTCTTTTCGTAGTCGGCATACCCAAAGACTAAATAAAGAGATAAGAAAAGTATAATTACTGTTGCAAGAGGGAGAGGAGTCTTCATCACTATTTTACCCCTCAATCACGAACTCAAATAACAAGTAAGAACTTGATAAAAACACTAACCCATAAGTTACTAGGAGAGTAAGCCAAAATCGGTTACCAAAGGTATTGGTGGTCAAGATGAAAGTTGTACATCTCGCCCCCGCCATAATAACAGGAAAGATCAACGGAAACAAAATAACCGTTAGTAAACTTTCACTGCCGAATCGTCCAGACATTGTTGATAAAGTCACTCCAACTGAACAAAAACCGACCGTCCCCAATGACAAAACCGCTATTAACCTCAGAACCGCTAACCCGGAAACTTGGTCCAAGGCTTCTGAAAAGAGTAAAGCCAATGGGGTTATTATCACTTGAACTCCAGTTAACCATATGACGCTACTAACTACTTTAGCCAGATAAATTAATCCAGCATCAATTCCAGTAAGACGTATGGCTTCAAGGCCACCATGTGTTCTATCAATTTCGACCGAACGATTTAAGGTGATTGTGCCTACAAATGCAAAAGCCATCCACAGAATGCTAGAGGCTAAACGTCCTTGATTGTTTGGGGATAGTGGCGCAGGACCAAAAGCAAAGTTAAAGACTAACACCACTAACAAGCTAAACACAAAGACCTGAGCTAGGAGATTCTTCGATCTAAAATGAAGTGAGAGGTCTTTTCGAACTAGCCAAGTGGCTTGGCTGATATAGTTTGGAGATGCGGACATATTGGGTCGGATACTTGAAAGTTAGAGGATTCGTATACGATACCATACCCAGCCTATTGATTCAAACTAGAGTTGCCCAACGTTAGATATATTTTTCAACAACTGACTGAATTTCGGCTAAACTGTTCCACTCACTACCAGCACTATCGAAAATTAGTGAATAGGGACCGAAAAAGTTGAATTTTCTAGTCAATTCCAAACACTGATCAAAATCAATGCGTTCCATTTGACCAACTTCAGGGTAATTAGCTTTCGCATGCACGGAGGTCGCATGGGGTAAAATTGCCGCTATCTCTTCGTACTTTTCATCACCACGGAAATTACCAAAATCAACACACAGCCCAATATTCTCTTGGCATTGATCTAAAATAGCCAAAACCGTATCAGCGCGCTTAGTTAATTTGTGAAAATTCTCAGTTATAACGTGCACTGACTTTTGATGAGCGTAGATACTGAGTCGATCGAGGTTCTGGGCGCTTTGTCGGGTAACCGGATGGTCCACGGGATCCTCGAGGCCAATGTCAGTCATACCAGCAATCACCCGAACACAACTGGCCCCACACTTACTAGCAGTATCAATCCAGTTTTCTATGTTCTCTAATTCTTTTAAACGCTGATCATCATCTGGATGTGTAATATCCCAGTCATCAATCAAAATACTGTATAATTCAACGCCTGCTTGGTCTAGGGCGGCACGCAGTTGCTCGATGTAATCATCATCAATACGAGGAAAATGGAAGTGACAAATCTCAAGTGTTTTAATCCCTTTTTCAGCAATTCGATACGGCAAATCGAGTAGGGAAATATCACCAGTCTCTGATTCACGGTCATCAAGCTTGTGAAAAATAGACCCAAGGGCGCGGTGCAGACTCCAAGATGAAATAGACAATCTAGATGACATAAAATTCTCCTCTCAACTATTTTCTGATTAATAAAACTATGGAATCAACTGAACCTTAATTGAATCGGTACCTTTTTTGACCATGTCGAAGGCGATTTTATAATCCGATAAATTAAATTGATGAGTAGCTATCTTACTAACATCAATCAGTCCACGGTCAATGTAATCAATGGCTAAGGGATAACTGTGGGGGCCCAGATGTGCACCGTGAATATTTAATTCTTTTGTGTCTCCAATGATGGTCCAATCGACAGTGACTGGCTCTTTCATAACACTAAACTCCACAAATGTACCAGCTTTCCGAATCATGTGTAAACCTTGTTCTACGGCGCTTGGATGGCCAGTAGCTTCAATGTAGACATCGCAGCCATAACCGTCAGTCATCTCCAAAATTTTTGCTATTACATCAGTTCTCATAGGATTCAGAACGACATCAGCTCCCAAGTCCTTAGCGATATCTAGTCTTTGATCAACTAGATCAATTGAAATAAGTTGGCTCGGGTTTTTTAACCGTGCAGCACCAATCATTCCCAGTCCGAGTGTTCCGGCACCAGCAACAACAACAATATCGCCAAATTCGATTTTGGCTCTTTTTACAGCGTGGATGGAACAAGACAAGGGCTCAACCAGAGCCGCATGTATCGGTGAAACACGATCAGGCACTTTGTGAACCAAAGATTGAGCTGGAAATTTCATATACTCTGCCATACCGCCTTGCACTATTTTTTGAAAACCGAAAATATGATGAACTTGACACAACCAATATTTACCAGTTCTGCAATAACGACAATCCCAGCACGGAACAATCTGCTCGGCAATTGCAATATCATCAACCTGTAAACTATGTTTTTCAGCAGCGCCCTCACCCAAACTAACCACACGACCTATGAACTCGTGGCCTGCTACGACTGGTCCATCGACATATGGTTGTCGGCGTTCGTCCCCCCAAAATAGCGGAGCACCTGTATAACACTTTATGTCACTAGCACAAATTCCACAGGCTTGAACTTGGATAACAACTTCGCCAGGGTCAGGCTTTGGTACAGGTAATTCTTCTAATCTATAATCATAAGGAGCATGACAAACCACTGCCAACATGGTTTTTGGTAACTCTGGTCCACTCATATCTGTTCCTTCTATAGTATTCGATTATCTATTGTGAGAAGTCAGCTGCATCTTCACAGTCAAGAAGATCAAGAAAATTCGTCAAATCCATTCGATTAATAGTTCGGCAGCGTTGATTGAATACTGTCTGTACTTCAGAATTCCAAGGGCCGCGCAATCTACGATCCTGATTCCATTCAGCTACTTCTTGCTGACTTTTACTAATTCGACTTCGTAACCAAAATATTAAATTTAACTAGTTACTATGCTGAGCTATCCCATCGAGTAATTCGGCTTGGTTAATATCGATAAAATTCATTATTCCGACATCCAAACTAGATGCATTACCAAACTTATAGTCTCCGAGTTTACCATTCAGAACGCTTGTTGCCTTGCTGATTAATCTTCCAAGGCAACAAATCCCCAAAATAGCTCCGGAATGAGGACTGATTGGTGGCATAAGTGTTAAATCAGACGGAATTCCAAACTCGTAGGCGTCTTCAGCGTCTAGCATATCGGGTAAGGTTTGGATTTCCGGTTGGCCCACAACCTGTCGACGGAGCTCAAAACTTTGATGGTAGGATTCACCAGATGGTTTTTTATTTCGCTCATGAAGATTAAAATCTTTGATTTTTTTCAAGCTGAGATCAGTTTGAGAGCGCAACTTATTTGAAACAAAAGAATCACTGATTCGACATTCAGCAGAACTGTTGTATAAAGCATTTTCAACTATATTCAAAAAATCTTTTTCTGTTAATCCGAGAGTAGATAATGTCCTGCAATCACGATTAGAATTCGAACCAAACTTGTATTGTCCAATACTATCACTCAATCGGGCTATGGCTTTATCCGTCATCCGTTCTAAATTCATCATGCCAAAAACTCCGACGTTATATGGGCTACGGGGTGCTCGTTTTTCCAAATTCATATTAATTATTTGCCATAAGCTGTCGAAGGTAAACCAAATCTTTAGCGACTAAAGTGCTAGCTGATTGTAAAGAAAACAAACCATTTTTATCATCCAATAGTCCATCTTGTAATCGAACTCAAGCTGGCTGAAATATGAAACAACCGGTTTCTCTATCTACCAAGTAGTCTTTGCATTGGGTTCTGAGATTTACTCTGTACGATCAACCGCCTAAAAATCCAATTGATTGTTCAGCACATTCTATAGATAGTTCAGAACGGATAGGATCCTGTTGAACTCCTACTTGATTTGGGGTACTTGTCTAGAATTTTCAAACAGAATCTTGACTTCTGATATGTTATCACTGTGTTTTTGTATTCCGTTTAGCATTCCGTGCTTTTCTAGAAAAGACTGTACTATATATTTCGAATAGCAATTTCCAACATTTTTTGAGGGCGTTGCATTTCGCAATATGTTAACTATTCAGTCACGATTATCTTGCCCTTAATTTCATTAACAGTTTCCAGTAATTTCTCATTTTCGTTGTTAGCTCTTCGTAATGCTATAACGGTTGGTTTTCAAATTAAGCCTTGGCCTGCAAACTACTTAGTTATGGCTTATTCTAATGAGCCTATCCGATGAGCTACAGGCAAGTTGGATCGACAAGAGAAATAAACACTATAAAAGCCAAAATTCTTGATATTTTTGCTAATTTCAAGAGAAGCAAACTTTTACACCATTTATGAAAATCAATCAACTATTACAATTGTGATGAGTCTACACGCAAGCATGCGTACAATTCATACTAAAATACAAACGAACAAAAGTCAACATCGTTAGATTAGTTTCGGCTTATTAGGATAAGATTAGCAAAAATCACCACTCTTTAATACGAAAATCATGAGAGTTGATTCAAATTAAGCAGATAGTATTTGAGAAATCCGAGTGCGAAATTTTCAAAGAATAATTGTTTATGATAATCCACTCTACCTTTGTCCGTTTTTTCTTCTTTAACTTCGACCACCAATTTAATATTGTCGGTTATTGAGAGCGGTGTTATAATTCTCCCTTTCCTAGGAGATTAGAACAAAAATGCGGGTTTTTCCAGCAATTGATCTTCGAAATGGCAAATGTGTCAACCTTATTCAAGGGCGAGCTGAAGCCGAAACAGTTTTCTCTGAAGATCCAATTTCAGTGGCCGAGTCGTGGGCCGATCAAGGAGCTGAGTATTTGCACTTAGTTGATTTGGATGGTGCCTTTCAAGGAGATTCAGCTAATCTTTCAATCGTACAAGAAATTGTACAACGTGTTTCCATACCAACTCAACTAGGAGGAGGTATCCGAGATATGGATCGGATTGAACATGTACTAGACCTAGGTGTCAGTCGACTAATCTTAGGGACTGTCGCCCTTAGAGACTGGGAACTAGTCCAAGATGCAGCTACCAAGTATCCGAAACAGATCGCGGTTGGAATTGATGCCACAAAAGGCCTAGTTGCCACAGAAGGATGGGTTAATATTTCTGAACGAAAAGCTACTGAATTCGCTAAGGAAATGGTATCTCTAGGAATTGAAACAATTATTTACACGGACATTACAAGCGACGGAATGTTGGCAGGTCCGAATGTCGATGCAACAGCCGAAATCATTACATCCTTAGATTCGTCAATTGAGGTAGTTGCATCGGGCGGTGTAACCACACTCGATGACCTGAAGAACTTGAAAGCTATCGGGTCGGCTGGCGCAATTATTGGGCGGGCTCTATATACGCAACAACTAGACTTGAAATCAGCAATCAATACCGTACGTAACTCTACTCATCGGCTCTAATCCAACTAACTACATCCATGCCTTCGCCAGCCCCTCCCTCAATACCATCACTACCAAGAGATACTAAATCGTAACCGTTTGGGTCTCGAAAACCAGGTCTGGCGTAGAAATACGGGTTGCCCCATGGGTCATTAACAATCGGATCGTCCAAGTAGGGCCCTTTCCAATCAATGGGTAAAGGCGCAACCTCTGGGCTCTCCCATAAAGCGACCAGCCCTTGTTCAGTAGAGGGGTAATCTCCGTTATCTTTGGCGTAAGAATCCAATGCAATTCCAATTTTCTCGATTTCGTTACTTGCTTGTGCCTGTAGTGCTTTTCCTGATTGACCTAGCAGACGAGGAGCAAAAATGACCACGATAATAACACCAACTACTAAAATAGCGACTAGTGCTTGTGTGGAAGATACTCCCGATTGCCGCCTCCAAAAGTTACTCAAATTACGCCCCCTCGTCCATGCTTATAATCAACCAAACTTAACACTCAGACCTGCAAAATCACCCACCATTTTAGCATAATCACCTTGGTCTGACAAGCCCCCAACCCGCATATTAGCAAAGGATATAAAAATACATTTGAAGGTTGTATTTTGGGGGTGGAATTGCTATACTCGGCTCTGATCTATTACAACACTAACAAATCATATAATTTTGAGGTAAGAATATGTCAATGAAAGCACTAGTACTAGAAGAATATAACAAGCTAGTTTACAAAGATGTTCCCAAGCCTCAACTTGCATCTGACGAAGTCTTGATTTCAGTTAAGGCTTGTGGTATTTGTGGAAGTGATATTCATGGACTAGATGGTAGTAGTGGTCGAAGAATTCCACCACTTATCATGGGACATGAAGCCTCTGGGCAAATTGCTGAAGTAGGTACAGATGTTAGTGATTGGTACGTAGGGGATCGGGTTACATTCGACTCAACTATCTATCGGTTAGATGATTGGTATACCCGAAAAGGTCTTTATAACCTGAGTGACGGACGAGAGGTTGTTGGGGTATCCCCGGGTGAGTATCGACGAAACGGTGCATTTGCAGAGTATGTGGCCGTTCCTAGTCATGTGTTATATAAAATACCGGATCAAGTCTCCTACACTCAGGCTGCAATGGTAGAACCAGTTGGTATTGCTCTACACGCTGTTCAAATTACTCCTATTACTGTCAACGATACAGCTGTTGTAGTAGGAGCTGGTATGATTGGCTCATTTATTGTCCAAGCACTTAAGGTCGCTGGCTGTGGAAAAGTCGTGGTTGTTGATTTGGAGCAAGATCGTATCGATTTAGCTGTTCGATTGGGTGCAGATCTAGGATTATTATCCCACGACAAAGTAACAGAAAACATTCGGGACATGACCAGTGGTCGAGGGGCAGACGTTGTTTTTGAAGCTGTAGGTATTGACCCGACCGTGCAAATTGCAATTGATTGTGTCCGTCGTGGGGGTAATGTCACATTGGTTGGTAATATCGCTTCAGATGTTAATTTACCACTCCAAAAAGTCGTGACACAAGAATTGCGATTGCAAGGTAGTTGTGGTATTTGTGGGGAATATCCAGCGGCATTAGATTTGATTAATCGCGGCAAGATTAACGTTGATGAGATACTGAGTGCGGAAGTAAACCTAAGAAATGGAGCAGATTGGTTTCGTCGGCTATACCAAAAAGAGAAAGGCTTAATGAAAGTAGTACTCAAACCGGAATAGATGAGTACTAGATTTTTTCTTCTAGAATCTGCCTAATTTGCTCAATTCGAACACCATCTTGGATTTTGCTGCCATCGCTTTCAGTGACATAAAAAGTATCAATGACAAAAGTTGGTTGAGTGAAAATCTTTGCTATTCGCAGATCAAGTCCCAGTCCAAGTAGTACGTCAGTGATAGTAAACAGTAAGCCTACTCTGTCTCGAGTACGGATTTCCAAAATAGTACATTGATCGGATTCTTCATTGTTGATTTGAATACTAGTCTGATGAAGTCCTGGCTTGCTTCTTTCGGAAATGGGCAACGGTTTAGATTTTGCCTTGTCTAACAATTTATTTACGTCCGATTCTTTACTCCAAATTTGATTGAAAATTTTGGCTAATTCAGCACAACGTTGAGTGGAAACTGCTAAGTGTTGTTTACTTTTTGGATCTATCTCGGAAATTGTTAACAAATCAACGACAATATTATCCTTTCGGGTTTCGAGATCAGCACTAAGTATGTTGATATTCTCGGCGGTCAAGATACCTGCAATTCGACGAAATAGTCCTATTGAATCTTGTGTACAGATCCCAATCTGGGTATGTTGTTCTCCCTGTTCTAAACAGACTAGAACAACAGACAGTACATCCCTTAATTCAGTATATTGTTCAACTAATTCAATTTGATTAGCGATAGCCACTGGATGGTGACTTGCCAAAGTATCCATTTGTTCAAAATGTGTTCTGATTTTCTCCATCGGCACTTGATAACTTAGCTGCTTATCTACTGACTGTTCTAGCTCAGACAATCCGATTTTTTTGTTATAATTCTGCATGATTGTCAGTGTCCGTTCATAGAGTTGCCACAACAAGGTAGCATGCCAGTCATTCCAAACAACAGAGTTAACAGCCCGAATATCTGCATAGGTCAACAAATACAACATCTTTAGTTTATTAGTATCACCTGTGAAAATATCAGCGAAAGATTGAATCACTTTTTCGTCATCTAGATCACGGTGACGTGAGATATAACTCATAGTTAGGTGTTGTTCAATCAGGAACAGAACTAGCTGGGATTTCGCCCCTGTAATACCTAAACGCTCTAAGATGATTTTTGATAACTCTACACTCTTTTGATCATGACTCCCTTCATTTTTGAGACCTTTTCCAATATCATGGAGTAATGCTGATAATCGAAGCAATTCAGGATGTTCCAATTCATTTAAGAGATCGATAAATACTTGACCTCCTTTAACCTCTACTAGTGTGTTAGTTTCTAAGTTTTCGATAGCATAAAAAGTGTGCTCATCAACAGTATATTGATGAAAACCATCGAGTTGAAACTGAGCTCTCAAATGTGAAAATTCGGGTAAATAAGCTTCGAGAATTTTCCAACGGTGCATTCTTCTAAGTGTGCGGGCCACATTATTGGGTTCAGCTAAAATGGACAAAAAATACCCGGCAATTTTCGAAGAACAGCGAAATTGATCATCAATTTGGTCTAAGCTATTAGCAAGACTATAACGGACCTCTGCACTAACACGACAGTTAGTCTGTTGACGATGCATAAACAGTTTAAAAATTCGTTCTGTTTCTTGGTTAAAGTCTGCTTTTCCTTTTTCAAATACGATTTCATTGCGAACGATTCGAAACCCATCAGCTAATTTTTGTCTTCGAAATACATCAAAGATTATAGATAAACTTGGATAGCCATAGCTAGCTCGATCAATAATTAGTTTAGCAAACTCGAAGATATTTTCTGCATGCAAAAAATAGTCCTGTAATAATTGTTCTTCAGAAAAACTATTACTTTTGTCCTTATAGCCTAGATTTTTTGCGGTAGACTCTTGCATTTCGAATGAT
>JACLAC010014892.1_pt1 | contig 42315 bp, 37 predicted proteins | sample 8027881 | NCBI WGS metagenome assembly JACLAC01 (sample SAMN15725517, study PRJNA655200) | protist metagenome | isolation source: fluorescence activated cell sorting (FACS) single amplified genomes of... | place: Spain: Blaines Bay Microbial Observatory, Mediterranean Sea | collected 2016-01-19 | reverse complement strand
TGCCCGTCGCCTTGATGTTACGGAAATCGACTCCGACGAGTGCGTGCGGGGATTCTTCTCATCGAACGCTACTTTGCCACCGAGTTTCTTGATTGCCGCAACGGCAGCAGCTTACGAGTCGTTTACTGTCGGCGTTTTTGCGTCGTGCAGCAACGCCGACCACACGATGACGGTCTTGTCAAAAATCGCCGAGGCCAGTCACTGCCCGTCCGGACTGAATGCCACGGTATTGACCAGTGTTTGTCCTTTTAATGCGAGTGCCTAATTCGCTTTCTTCACCGAAGGATGGACCGCGGCCGTTGGTTTCGCGTGAACCACATCAGGGCTAAGCGGGATCATGCAAAGGTCATCGAACCACGCTTCACCTGTCGCGGTGCTGGAACGAAATCCCAGACGGGCGCGAACGGTTATTTCGTTGAGCCGATGTGAGTCCAAAACCAGCGTGACATAACTCCAGCCGTTGGTGCCCTCGAAGGAACGACTGCTTACTTCACCGATTGAGATAGTTGCGCCCCGTTTACCACCTTTCTCTACAACAACTACATCCTTCGTCTTGATCCAACCGCTCACTAGATACTGCGTGTTCGTTTTGACAGAGACCGTCTGCTCGTACCGGGCATCGTCAGCAATGCGCAGCGAACGAATGAGCACCGAATTCTGTCCATGATTGGCCTCGTTGCTCACAACAGCGAACGCGGCCTTGTTTCTCCGCCATGTAGTGCCCTTCCAAGTCCCATCACTGCCGTCCTCGAATGTTCCGCCGATGATTAAATTTCGTTTTTGGCGTTCTGGTGTGAGAAACGCGGGGAGGTGGATGGCAGTTTCAAGCGGCAACTGGGCGAACGGAAGATCGTCAAACACATTTACGCTTGCCAGACCTGGCTTTTTCCAATCGATGGACTTAAGCGCCTGCCAGACTTCGGGCTCAAGAGGAAATCGCCAACGATCACGAAACGATGGCGACAAATCTTTTCCTGCCGCTAATGAGGCAGCGACTACCCAGTTTAATACCTGCCCTTTGGCGATGCCGGGCAACTTGTACTGACGCCAGACAACCTGAGGGCACTCGGACAAATGGCGATAAAACCGCTTGATATATGCGTCGCCGCCGTTGTCCTTCCGGACTTTCAGCAAACAGGATGCGAACAACAGGTTAAGGTCACTCGCTGCAATGGCATTGCCGTCGATGTCCTTGATTGGAACCGGTTTCTTTGCACCAAACCGTGGAAACGCCTCTGCAAATGTTGCAGTCGATTGAGCGAAGGAATTTTCAAAATGCTCCACCGCCTTTTGCGACTGAGCTTCACTGGGACTGAGCTTGAATTCTTCATTGCAAAGTTGCCTCAGCAACAACGCCGACCCATTCCTTGCCAAGTTCAATCGATCCATTGGTACAGAGTGGTTCTGACCAATTAACAGGAAATAGTGGTCGGGAAACGACTCGGGATCTTTGCGGACTCGCTCGTAATCCCCTTGCGGGCCGTAGAAACCAGCGACTTCGATTGCACCCATTCCGTGTGGCCCGAAACCGAATCCAGTTCCGGTGTTGATGGTGAAGGATGCGTCGGGAACAGCCGCAATCGTGACCTTTCCCTCGTAAGGTCTGATCAGGTACGGCGATTGCCCAACGAGTTCACCGCACCGCTTCCAGACTGCATCGAGTCGTTTTACGAACACAGCCATCGTCTTCGGATCTAAGTCGTCAGTCGTCGTAAGAAATACGACTTGCTCCCCTTCCCAGGGGAACAACTGAGTCGACTGATTCTTTGCTCTCCAAACATCAGCGAGAAACGGCTGATACGCGACCGACTTTCGGCTGCCATCTGCCGAAACAGCAGAAACTTGCGAGTCGTCTGCAAATGGTGTCGGAGACGATTCTTCAACGTGACTTGCAGATTGAATCTGGCCGTGCCTTTTATTTGCAGATGAGTCGAAGGCATTACGACCGTTTGGCTCATCAAAGTGGTATAGAGCGAGCGTGTGAGCATCGGCCTTTAGTCGGCGAGACGGCGTAAAATCACTTTGATACCGAGCAACATTTGAAACGCAGACTTCATCAATCGTCCCTGAAAAGACTTTGATGACTGGATGGTTAATCTCAGGATTTGCCCCAATATGCAGCGGCAACGGAGACAGTTTCGCTCGACCTGTAAATGCAGTGCCAGCTCCCTGCCGCTTTCCTTCAACGAACAGATTTAGGTGGTCTCCATCAAACACGCCCGCAACATGGATTTCCTTCGCCGGTACCGCAGCCTTGAGCGCTCGAACAGACTGATATGTACGACCATCGTGCAGAAGAAACTTGCAGACGCCGCCATAAAAACCGAATGCCAGTCCAGCCCCATGAGCATCACAGAGGAATTCTCTGCTACCAGTCAGAATCCTTGGGCGAACCCAGGCTTCGACAGTGAATGACGCAGTCCAGTCGGGTTTGAGCGTAGGAATTACGACGTGACTTGAAGTACCGTTGCAGTAGAGCGTGAAACTGGGACTCTTGTCGCCCAAGGAAGTATCGCCGCGTGGCAACTTAGATATTGTGGCAGTTGCATCTTTCGATTCATTCACTGTCTTTGGCTGCTCATGAGACGTGACTGCTTCACTCGACGTTTTGAGGGTCGGTTTGTCACTGTTCTTGGCAGAGTGTGGAGCTCGATCTGTCACTTCCGGGATGTGGAATGCGTAAAGCGTGAAGCCGAAGGTGTCGGCATGAAACAACCGGCCATTGACTATTGTGGGCGAAGACCTCATCGGGTATTCGCGGCCAGGAGTGCGATGATTCCAAAGCACTTTTCCAGTGGCCGCATCGAATGCGTAAATGTCATGGTTACCGGCGGCGGAATACACGACGCCGTTTGCAACTGAGGGGGCAGCCGCGATGAACGGTGCCTCAACTTCCGTTGTCCAGACCGGGTTTCGTTCGGCCTTTTCGCTCGCCGTTGTATCAAATGCATAGAAGGTACTGTTGGCACCAACAAACACCTTTCCGTTCCCAACAGCAGGAAGACGGGTCCCGTCTCCCTTCGTCTGGATTGCGGTCTTGCCGATCCAGAGAGGCGAGCGGTCTTGGGCTTTTCGATCCCTGGCGTCGAACGCGTAGAGGTTTCCCACCGTCGAATGCACATAAACGACGTTGCCAGAGACGACCGGCCCGGTTAACTCGCCCTCTTCGATCGACACTTTCCACAGTTCGGTTCCGGCCTTGGCGTCAAGAGCCTGCAGCGTCTCGGCCGAAGACTTGTAAAGCACGCCGTCTGCGACGGCCGTCCTTCCACCTGGAACGTTCCACAGTTCATCGCCAGTCGACGCATTCAGAGCATGGAGTGTCGGAGGCGAATGCGTTCCCACGTAAACAATGCCATCTTCAACTGTCGGACCTCCGAAATGCCCGGAATCGGGATCCTTTGTCCAAAGCGTTTTTCCCGTCGCCGCATCGAACGCAAAGAGGCGATTGATGGACGTGACATAAGCCACACTTCCTACGATTGCATGTCCCTGGTGTTTTCCCTGGAGACGCTCCCTCCAGACCGTTTGCCCTGTTGCTGCTTCGACAGCCCGAAACTCACCACCATAATCGCCGTAGTACGCCGTTTCTCCGATGATTGAAACAAAGCCTCGGATTGAGCTGCCGTGTCGATTACTCCACAGCACTTCCAGGTCACCGACATTGGACGGATCGATTGTACTTTCATGTGGATTGAACCGTGTTTGTGCAGCTCCGAACCCCGCCTGTGGCCAGTTCGCGGAAGATGCCTTTCTATTCAGACCCGGTAACTCGGTTTGCCGTTTCACATCATCGACCCACCGCGCTGACGGATACTTCCATTGCGGATTCTTGGATCCCAGTTCATGTCCCCGCTCGAGGTAGCGAAGGGCTTCAGTAAATCGCCGTTGACGCTTCAACACGTGCCCCAGGTTGCAATGGGCCTCGGCGTAGTTAGGGTTGAGCTCAATGGCCTTCTTGTACGCGTCGATGGCCTCATCCGGCTTCTCCTGATCTCTCAGGGCGTTACCGAGATTGTAGTGGGCTCCGGCGTAGTTCGGGTTGAGCTCAATGGCCTTCTTGTACGCGTCGATGGCCTCATCCATCTTCCCCTGAGCTCTCAGGGCGTTGCCGCTTTTTGTGTCGTACTTCTTTTTAAGATTCGCGGTCGCCTTCTCGAAGTCTTTCTGGCGTTGTTGCTTCTGTAACTCGTACACCTTGCGTTTCTCTTTGATCTTCTCCATTTGTTGATTTAGTTCAGCCATACTTTGTCTGCTCTCCTCGATGATTCGTTGTGAATCACGAATAGAGGCATCAAAAGTATTCCGTTCTGTGGCAGACCCGCTATCTACAGCACCATTATTGCGAGCAAGCAACTCCGCCGCGCTGTCTGGGTTCGCCAGACATGCACCAGCGATAACGAAGAGGACCACGCCAGTGATCGCTGACAGGAGAGATTTACTGTCGTGCTTTTGCAGTAATTCTCGCTCGCTCTTGTCCGATACGATCAATGATTGTCCGCGGTCGGCCTTGAAGCAGATGCTGCCTTTGACCATTTGCGCTGGCCCGAGAACATACAGCTCGTCGCCCGCTTCCAGGATAGTCTCTTCGTATTTCAACTCCTTGTTGAACAGCAGCCCTTTGCTGCTCTCGCCGTAGCGTTTAAGAATCTTCTCCAGTTCTGGCGATGCAGAATTGAACGTGCCTGACTTATCGTGATAGTCAACATCAAGTACTAATTCAGCTCCATCGAGTTCTATGGCAGCTATTCCTGTGCCGTCATCGAGATAGCAGCGCGTACTCTTTTTTTCAGAGATGATTTCTTTCGAGCGGTCCTCATGACTCTCTGTGACGGTGAATTCGTAATAGACGCACTGCGTCCCTGACATTGGTGAATGGAGCGTCTTGTCTCCCTTAATGATCCTGCCTTTGATCTCTCGGAAGCCATCCGTAAGCTCACCGATCTCGCTTGTCGGCGTATCTTTGATCCGGTTTGCCGCGACGAACTTACGATATGCCCCATAGATGGCTGCGATTCCGCCTGCCAGGCATGCCATCGCGACAAGCGTCACTTCCGTGTTATCGAAATTCATCGTGAGGCCCACTTCTGTGCTACGAACATTGCTGTGACGTTGTACGAACCGACGAAGTCAAGATGGAAACGTACTGTGACACAAGGCCAGACGTCTTTTGCCCCTGGATTGACACAGCGAGTTCACCAGTCACCAGCACATCGCGTCAATTAGTCCACCGGACCGATCGCGTGCGCGTGAAGCTCATCGTAGGAGTGATATCCCTGAAGGACGCTCTCGATCACCCCGTCCTCATCGATGAAGACCGTGGTCGGCAAAAGAGTGACGTCACTGAACGGTGAGGCCAGTTTTTGCGGGCCGACCGATCGGATAACTGACCTGATGAGACTTCGCAAACTGGCGAATCTTCGCAGCATCTTCACTACTGACTCCGATCACGGTCACTTTCGCGTCGGCGAGTTCTTCAGAAAGCTTCTGAATGAAACTGCCACGGCAGCACCGCGTGCGGAACGCTCAGTTGTTGCCCGCTCGCAGCATCGAAAGGACGGCTCCGTGGCAGGGGAAGAACTGATTTATCACGGCGAACTCTTCGCGGTCGCCGTTCGGCCCCTGGCGTCCGGTGTGAGTTTCCGTTGATGCAGAATCGTGCAGCCGGTTTGTGTGATGCATGCTGCGAATCAGCGCGACCTTGTGCATGACGCGTGCCATGTTCGGAAGGTGCTCGGAGATTCGCAGGCCCGGTTGAGATGTCTCGATGCTGGAGAACTCGCCTCGTACAGAATCCGGCGCGTCCGGTTTTACATCGTACGTGTCCAGGTGACTTGGTCCGCCGTAATAAAAGACGACGATGCACGATCGGATTGTATTGGGAGCGGCGATGCGCGGTAGTGCCGCCGCTCCGTTGGCACAAGCGGACTTCACGGCCGATAACGAACTCAGCAGCCCCAGTCCGCTTCCAAGCTGTAAAAGTTTGCGGCGGGAAGGCTGATGCGAATGAAGTTCGACCGGAAACTCAAGCATGTCTGGCTCGTTAAATGGGACCCAAAGATCATAACAGAGCGATCAATCAATCATGCACCGTTCTGTCAGTCGGCGACGTTAATCGGATAACGCGTCCCATTTTTAAACGTTGTCCAGTGTACGTGCATTGATGTTCGAATCAGAGATTCCGGCAGAGTTCAGGATTCAGCGGAGATTGAATTTCTGGGCTCCGTTTTTCAGGTCCGGCACGCTGCAGTCGATGGATACCGGGCTCAGCCTTTTGTGCGGTAGCCGATTTTGTTCAATTCGTCGCGGACGTGATCCAGATTGTTTCCCTGGATTTCGAGTTCTCCATCTTTGAGCGTTCCGCCGGCTCCGCATGCGGATTTCAGTTGCTTGAGCAGAACGGGCAAGTCATTGCCTTCGGCGGGAAGTCCTCGGACGACGGTGACAGTCTTACCCTTTCTCCGCTTCTCGACGGCCAGTCTTGCGGTTTGTTTGCCTGGATTAATTTTCGGAGCCGCCTCTGGCGGGCACTCACAGACTTCTTCAGGTTTACCGCAGCGATCGCACGCAGGCGGGCGGTCAAATTCCGTTCCTTCGAAAAGCCTCATGTTTGCTTCCGGGTTTGGTGACGGATGGTTGAGTTGGCGACATGCATAGTTTCTGAACCTTAGGTTCGCGGTTCATGGAGTGGACGGCAAGCCATGTTGTGGTGGACCAGTTATGGCGGATCTCGCGGTTGGGAAAGCGGGTCAAGGAAGGTTGACGATTTGGATAGTGCCCTGCCGAAGACACGGGATGAGTGGACCCTCGTTTATCTCCAGTGAGTGCTCATGGTTGTGCGTACGTTTGAACCGGATCGTGATAGGCCTGCCGCCGAGGATTTCTGTGGAGCAGGGCAGGGCAGTCGTGGTGTACGGGGATCGAATAGTGGGGCGACAGGCCGAAAGTTGTTGAGCAAACGGCTTCGAGGTGTGGTTTCCGTGTTTCTGATTCTGCATCTGGTGGCGATTGCTTCAGCGCCGCTGGCGATGGAACCGGCTTCGCTGCCAGCTCAGAAAGTGTTTGCGTTTTTCAGACCGTACCTTGACGTGGCGTTTCTGAATCATGGTTATCACTTCTTCGCGCCCGAGCCCGGGCCGAGTCATTTGATTCGGTATGAGCTGACGTTTTCCGATGGCCGCGTTGAGGGTGGCGTGTTTCCGAATTCGGCGGAGCAGAAGCCTCGATTAAACTATCACCGGCATTTCATGCTGAGTGAGTTTGCGAATCAGCTGGCCGTGGATGATGCGCAGCAGTCGGCTCTGCATGAGCTGAGTCAATCGTTCGCTCGGCATTTGATGAGTGAGCGGAATGCGGAGTCCGCGACGCTGTTTCTCAGGCGGCACTACATTCCTACGCCGCAGCAGGTGCAGGAAGGGGTGCAGCTCGACGCTGATGAATTGTATGCCGAACGGCCGCTGGGCACTTTTTTGTTTGACACTGGTCCGCTAGTGGGAAGCCTGACCGGCGACAGGTCCGTGGCTGGCGCCGTCGACTCACGGGATGCTGGAGCGACTCCGGCTGGTCGGGAACCCGCGGCGGTGCGGTTGAGTGGTCGATTGGAATTGCCAGGTGATCTGCAGGCAGGGGAGGTGATTCGATGATTGGTCGGTACCTCCGTGAGCTTTTTCACGCGGCGGTCGAAGGTTGGAACCGGTTCTGGTTCTCGTCGGCCGATCCGGCGTCGCTGGCTGTGATTCGAATTTCAATCGGGTTGTTGCTCGTTTATTCGCACGCGGTCTGGGCATTGAACTCGGGCAGTTTTTTTGGTGCGGATGCCTGGCTGAATGGCGACGCAGTTTCCGCAATTCAGGCGGATGGTTACCTGATCAGCGCGTTGTGGTGGGCCGATGGATCGCCAACGATAATTGCGATCGTGCATGGCGTCGCGCTGGTGAATGCTTTGTTGCTGACGTTTGGGCTTTGGTCACGAGTCGCCGCTCCTGTCGCGTTTCTGCTGACGGCTTCGTTTGCGAATCGAAATCATGCAGCGCTGTACGGGTTCGATCAGGTACTGGGTTTCGTGACTCTTTATCTGTGCGTTAATCCAGGGAATGGCTGGCTGTCGATCGATAAATGGAGGGCGTTCAAGCGATGGGAGAAGTTTGCAGATTTTCATGTCTTGAGAGATTCTGAGATCGTCGTGTCCCGGCCGAGCATTTCGGCGAACATCGCCACGCGGCTGATTCAGCTTCACCTGTGTTTGATTTATCTTGTGGCCGGACTGGCGAAGCTCAAAGGCGCAGCGTGGTGGAGTGGTGTCGCTTTCTGGGGGACGATCGGCAATCTTGAGTACCAGACTCTGGATATGGTCTGGCTGGTTGAGTGGCCGATGATCGTCAGCCTTTTGACGATGTCAGCATTGGCCTGGGAGATTTCTTACGCGGCTCTGATTTGGAATCGTTGGACTCGGCCTCTTGTTCTGGCTTTTGGCGTGATGGTTCACGCGGGGATTGCGATTTGCTTCGGGATGATGACATTCGGTCTGGCGATGATTGCTGCCAACGTTGCGTTTGTGAGTCCGGGAATGATTCGCTCGTTGTTCGAGCGGAAGGCTGTTGATCCCTGGGCGGCAGCCCTTCAACGGTCTTCGAGGCAGCAGTTCAGCGAGGGACCAACGGTGGCAGCACGGGTCGAGATCACTTTGAATCAAGCTGGCGATTCTCTCGAACGTGAGCCAGTCGTGCTGAAGTCTTGAAGGCTCAGTCTTTGTGCAGTTTCCGGAGGCGGCCGGACAGTCGCAGCATGAGTTGGATTCGCTCGAATTCGTTGAGCCATTCCTGAGTGACCTGGTCGAGCAGCGACTGATCAGTTCTACCGATGCCGGTCGGGCAGGCGGCACCGAGCTGTGTCTCGGCCATGTTGCGGTATTTGGTCAGCGTGCGGTCTCCGTAGCGGCCGCAGACAAAATTGTCCTCACTGAGAAAAAGTGCTGAGGGGACTCGCTGTCCGCCACAGGTCGAAAGTGCGTCGGCCAGGTCGGGGTGCTGATCCCGGTCGAAGAATCGCAGGTCGATGGTAGCGTCCGTTGCGGCGACGAAGTGGTCGAAGATCGGGCACTGGTTGACGCAGTCTCCGCACCAGGCTCCGGCGACGACGAGCACTTTCATTTTTCGGACAAAGCCCGACAGGATATCCAGTTGAGCGGCCGTCAGGTTGACCTGCTCGTGTACGGTGGCCCAACGTTGTTGCTGATCTTCGGTGCCGTGTCTGGCGAGGAAGTCGGAGTAGCTGAGGCCGCTTTCGAATTTCGTGGAGAAGTTCATGTTGTCGTCTTTCGGCGATGTGTGCTTGTTGTGGAATTCGTCGCAGAAGTTAATAGCCAGCGACGCGTTTTCTGGTGGCTGGCTTTTGAGACTGCAAGCGTGAAGGCGGCTCGTTGACTTCGCCATGAGCGACCGATACAAACAGTTGAATCTGCAGATTGACGATATTGCCCATCGTTGCTGGTTTGCCATTTTCGTCCATCTGCAAGTCACGGCGATGAGGATGTCTCGTCGTTTGATGACTTTCGGTAATGACGATAACGATCGGGAGATGATTCGATGAGACGACCAGCACGGCGGTTTGGAATTCTTGTTCTGGCACTGGCTCTGGTTCCCGGTCAGTTTTCGACGGCCGATGCCGGGGTGATCCCCTGGTTGTACGACGCGGTTTTCGGCCCGGTTGGCCACTATGGATATGGTGGGTATGGATATGGTGGGTACAGCTCAACCGCTTACAGATATCCGTATGCCGGTCCTCAGGTCAGTTATACGATGCCAGACGCTCGGACGTACCAGGTTCCGTCGAGCTGCGGGCCGACAGGTTGTGGACCCGCAGGATGTGCGACGCCTTCGTACTCAGTTGCGGGTCGTCCGATGTTTATCCGCCCGGGTTACTGCTCAACGGGAGCCTGCTCGACCGTCCTTTGTGGCTACCGCTATGTGGCCAGTAGCTGCGACACGTGTTCGTCCGTTGCTTCATCAGGCAGTGCCTGTGCGGCGAAGACTGTCTGGAAGTCGAAAGAGTCAAAGGAATCCAAAACGGAATGGGAGACCGAGGTTGTTCGCGGCGAAGCTGCAGTGCCAACTCCGGCTGCCACCGATGAGGCTCCCAGGCCTGCGACCTTTGCAGATGAACCAGCCGATCCTTCGCAAGCACAACCGGAGGTTGCTGTCGAGAAAGTAGTGGCTGGAAGTGGAGCTGACGTCGGAAATAAGGCTACGGCTGATACCGATCCTGAGTGGGCGACGACCGGGAAGCCCGCTTCCGGACCTGCTGCTGATGCAGCACCTGCTGGCGCCGTTGAAGAAGCCGCAGCGGAAACTGCTGCAGGTGTCGCTGCTGGAAGTGCTCCGGGTGACTCTGGATTTGGCGAGACGCAACGCGGACCTGAAGAGGATGTGAATAAGCCCTTTGAAAAGGCTATTCAAGGGGTTGAGCCGGCGAACGAAGGAGAAGCGGCGACTACAACTGCCCCGCTCCTTGAAGACGGGGATGCTTTGCCGAAAGCTGATGAGACGCCAGAGGCTGCTCAGGCGTTGGAACTGGAAGAGCAGTCGAGTTTGAAGTTTCGTGCTCCGTTCAAGCGAATCGCTTTTCGAGCTGGCTTTGGCCGAGCGACCGTTGCTCGAACTTCAGTCGTCGTGAACGATGACTACGTTGTGCCAGCCGCTGTCGCTTTGCGATTGGTGAGCCGCTAAGCCCCTGCAAGGTTGCCAGGCGGGAATTGTCTCGCTAGACGCTGTTGTTCCTGTGGTGGCTCTCGCGAAGACTCATGTGAAGTTACTGAAAGTAAAGTGCGATCGTCTGCCGCTCTACTGGTTCTGGATATTTTTTTGGAGCCACGGATCGCCAGCTGGTTTCGGCGGAGTTGTTGCTTTGCCTGGCTTTGCCGGAACCGCCGAGCCGGTTTCGTACTTCACGGCTCTTAGTGGCTGATTTGACAGCGGAACAAAGGCGGTAGACGCTGGTGGAGCCCAGTTGTACGAGTCGGGCGTTCCGTCTTCTGCGAGTTCAGCTTCCACTTCTTCCGGCAAGGCTTCGGGTGAATTGCCAGGCAGGGCTTCGGGTGCAACAGGCAGGGCTTCGGGCGCAACAGGCAGGTTGGTCGGCGTGGCCGAGGCTGCTTGTTCGTTTTCGTCGTTGGTCTGCGGAATGCTCTCGACTGAATTTGCTGTTGCGATTTCGATCGAAACTGACTGTGCTGAAGTCGACGGGGCTGAAGCTGAGCTTGCGACGGGTTGTTCTTCGGGGACGCTGTCCGCAACGACTGGCGACTCATCGTCTACTGGTTGAGCAGCTACGTTGGTGACTTCGATTGATGCCGTTGTGGCTGCTTCGGTTTGCTGTGGCTGTAGAGCAGGAATCGGATAAGGTGGCGGAAGCGGATCGAGCGTAAGGTCCTGCTCGATGGAGCTGAACTGGCCGTTGCTGATTTCAAAAAGTGCCGACTGAATTTCTTTGAGCAGAAACCCGGCGATGTACCTGAACGGGTTGTAGACACAGATCGTCCACACCAGATTCCAGGGCCAGCAGATGGCCCAGGCCACAATCTGTGCAGCCTGGTCTTTGGGGTCGGGTTTCGTCAGGCCTGCGAGTCCGGTTCGAGCCTGACGTTGGTCATAGCCGGGAACCATTGGTCACGTAGTCCTTCCAGATGGGCTTGAGTTCGTGGGTCAGCTGGTGTCCGCCTTCGGCTGCTGCCATCCGGCACGCTTCTGACCACAGCAGATATTGCTCGCGCAGTGTTGTCTCAGGGCAATGCTCGGCGTGTGATCTCAATATAGTGGCGGTGCTGCGGAGGTTTCCGGGAGCCAGCCAGTCGGCTTTGCTGCGTTCGTAGGTGTCGCGTATTTGACGGACGAGTAGCCACCAGCGAAATGTCGCCCACGCAATTCCTGCAAAGAGGTAACAGCCGATTCCGGCCAGCAACACCCAGGCGTTGTTCCAGAGCCAGGCGGGGAAGCTCATGTTGTGTAGACCAGAAAGGCCTGCATTTTCCCATTGAGTCGGAAAAAATGCGATGCCGACGATCAGCGTTCCGAGTGTCACTCCGGCGGCGACGGAGTTGGCGGTTTCGACAAACCAGATAATCAGCCCGGACTGGACGATAACCAACGTCCAGAACCAGAAGCTTTCGCTGGTGAGGATTTCGCTCAACATGGAACAACCGGGAATTTACGCGAACAGGAACTCCAAAGCACACGGACACGATAATCAGGAACTTGATCAAGGGCTGATGTTTTGTGTTGATCGGAGTGATTTTCAGTGCTCGATCGCGAAGCGTTTTCGGGTTTGTTCTTTCTGTCATTTCTATCCGAAGCGACGGACGTTGAGGGCAGGACGGATTTGTGCAGATATGAAGCGTCGGGGAAGATTCCGTCTTTTTTTCTAGATTCGGATCAAACAGGATTGGTCGTTGGTGCGGTAGCATCCGGAATACTCGTGTGTGGCGACGTTGAGCTACGGATTCAGGCCGAGGCGTTTTCGGATCGCAATCCAGGGTTGGATCTGTGTGAGAAACGGCAGGCCGTCAACGGTTGGCTCGTTTTGACGCGTGACCCCATCAACGGCTCCGGCTGCCGCGACCATTCGCTCGAGTAGCTGCTGTTGAGCTGCCACGGAATGTCGTTCGAGGAGATCGACTCGGCCGTGTTGAACGGCAATCGCTGCAGCAAGAGCGTACGCTCCCCAGTTGCTGACTCCTGCGACGATCGTGGCGTCAGCCGAGATGCGGCACGGAATTCGATGGGGGGTGGAACTGGTGATTCTTGGTACGAGTTCGTCTCTGGGAAATCGTCCCATACCGATTTCGTTTCCTCCGTCACCGATTCCGACCAGCCTAAGGTTTGGGGCTCTGGTTTTTGCGGATTCAATCAGCAGGTGCAGGTCTGCTGAAAATGCGTCGATGCTCTCGCCTCGCATGTTGCAGCAATGTCCCGGTTGCCAGGTCGATGATCTGGTCTGTTGTTTTTCACGGTCAATCGAAGGGACTGGCTGATTTCTGACCGGTTCAGCATCTGTGTAGCCGGGCCCGACACGCTCGATTGCAATGAAGTGTGAAATCTGCATGATCGGCATCGTACTGAGTACGTGTGTTCTCCACACTGCGGCGTGTTGACGATCTATCGGGCTTGCCAGAATTCTGGTGTTCAGGTTGTCAACCGCGTTGCAGGCAGCCTTTACGACTGGCTCGCAAACCTGATCAGTGATGATAGTTGTCGGAATTCTTAGATTTGCGAGCACGTCTGCGAGCACAACGGTCCCCGGTGGGCCGTCTGTTTCGGCATGGCCGTTGTAAGTTTTGGGGCTGCCGTGATGAGTAGCAATTTTGCTTTTCAGGCTGTCCGGGATGAAGAAGCCGGTGACCAGGCCGACGCCAGTAATCATGGAGTCTGGGCCGAAAATGTCCGCGGCTTTTGCAAGTTCTCCGCGGCCGGGGCCATTATTGTCCGAGCCAATGAGTCCTCGCCTGGCAGGATCTCGCCTGATGATTGTCTCGAACTCTGAAATCAGCTTGTGATGGGGCATTGGGCCAGGCTGGCGGTTGGCGGCTGGATTGATAAGAGTCTTGTGCTGCGTTGCTTTGTTTGTGGGTTCGTTTCGGCTTTCCGGATCTGTGCCAGGGCAGTGTCACGAGCTGGCGATTAGTAATGCAAGCAGTGATGTATTCGGGATGTTACATCGACACGATAATCGCTGTTCGATACTGCGCTATTACGCTGCCTTCGTTGCTCTGGATTGTGGCGTCTTTTTCTGCTCTTGATTGGTGGTTGAGTGGCCTGGGTTTGCTTCCCGACGCCAGGAACCGCTGGTAAGCAACTTCCATTTTATGAGAAATCACCGGCTATAGGTCATCCTCTGAGTTGCGACGTGACGATCGAGCGACAACAATCCCGCGCCGCTGATGGCAGAGCCGCGCATTCTTTCGGGTGCGCTCGCACTCATCCGACAGGTTGAAGCTGAATCATGGCCAAGAAACCTAATACAGACGACATTCTTAGTAAGATTCGCAAGCAGGGAGCTGACAGCTCCGGTGGAGATGCTGACGGGTCTTCCTCTGATGGTGCAGCTCCGGCTGAAAAGCCAAAGGCAGCGCCTGCTGGTGGGCCTGCGGATATTCTGGCGAAGATTCGCGCACAGGGTGCGTCAGGTGCGGCCGCTGAGCCTGTTGAGGAAAAACCTGCTGCGGCGAAGAAGGCTGCCCCTAAAAGTCCCGCTGATATAATGGCGGCGATTCGTTCTCAGGGAGCTTCTGGTGGTGCCGCGACACCTGCCGCTAAGTCTGGGGTAGTGCCTTCAAAGAAGGCTGCCGTAAGTGCGGCACCGGATGGTGATTTGCCGCCAGTTGATGAGATGTTGCGGCAGATGAAGGCGGGGAAGGTTGGTGCTGCTGCTCCTGTGGTTGCTCCTGCGAAGCCTGTATTGAAAGTTCCCGTTCGGCCTGCAAAGAAAGCTGCTTCTGCTGGAGCGTCGACTCGGCGTGGGTTTGTGTCGTGGTTTGCGGCGGCATGGGTGTTGTTGACGGTGACGTCGGCGACATGGGTGCTGGGGCTTGCTCGCTTCATGTTTCCGAATGTGCTTGTTGAACCGCCGTCGCAGTTCAAGATTGGGTCTCCGGCGGACTATCCGCTCGGTACCGTTTCGACAAAGTACGCAGCGTCTAATGCGATCTGGGTTGTGCGGACTGATCAGTATAAAGGTAGGGATTTAATTTATGCTCTGGCATCGGTCTGTACTCATCTTGGGTGTACGCCGAGCTGGCTTGAGGGTGAACAGAAGTTTAAGTGTCCCTGTCATGGATCTGGTTTTTATATGACTGGGATTAATTTTGAGGGTCCGGCTCCGCGGCCGCTTGAAAGGGTTGGCCTTAGTGTGGCTCCTGACGGGATGCTCGAAGTTGATAAGAGTGTGAAGTTTCAGGAAGAAAAAGGGCAGTGGGAAGACGCGAAGTCTTTCGTTGATGCTTCGCTTGTCTGATTTTGCTGTCTGTTTGATTTTCTAGTTGTTTGTTTTGCCATTTGTCTCAGGTCGTGTTCGTCCTGAGTTCCGAGGGACCCATGTCTGTCGGCGACTACATTCGCGAATCGCAGATTTGGAAGAGTGTCTTCCGTCATCCGGCGCCGTACGATCGGCGAAACCGGGTTGTCGTGATGTTGACGAACTTCTTTCTGCATTTGCATCCGGTTTCGATTAAGCAGAATGGGATCGCTCTTTCATACACTTGGTGTATGGGTGGGATTACGTTCTTCTTGTTTCTTGCAGAGACGATTACCGGTGTCTTGTTGATGTTCTACTACCGGCCGACGCTGGAGTGGGCGTTTAACGATATTCTCGCGCTTCGTGATGTGAGTACGCTGGGGATTATGCGTGAAATTCATCGCTGGGGTGCCCATGCGATGGTGATTACCGTCTGGCTGCATATGTATCGAGTCTTTCTGACGGGGTCGTATAAGCCGCCTCGGGAATTTAACTGGGTAATCGGCGTTATTCTTCTGAAGTTTACTCTGTTGCTCTCGTTTACTGGTTATTTGCTGCCGTGGGATCAGTTGGCGATCTGGGCGATTACTGTCGGTTCTAATATGGCTCGCGCTACTCCGGTGCTTGGTCATGAGGGGCCGGGTTTTCAGTTGCTGAATATTGGCGGCTATGACCTGATTACGAATGCGAGTGATGCTCGTTTTCTGCTGTTGGGTAGTAAGTTTGTCGGTGAAGAAACGTTGAATCGATTCTATATCCTGCATTGTGTTGCGATTCCGTTAGCTGTTGCTGGCTTGATCGCAATTCACTTCTGGCGGGTTCGTAAGGACGGTGGTATCAGTCAGCCTCTGTAGGTCGGCTGGTGTTGGTTGCGCGGCTAAGTTGCCGTGCTTGTTTAGCTGTTGTGGTGGCTTCTACTGTAGTCACGTGCTCAGGATGACGGGTTCCGATGCATCATCCCAACTTGACATCAAGCGTCATCTTCGGACTGGGTTTTCTGTACCTGGTTCAGTTGGTGATGAATTTCTTCTGGACTATTCGTAGTCTGAAGAATGATGGTCATTGTCGGCTGCCGTCACTGCTTGGTGGTGCCGAAGTTCCAGTCGCCATGTGGTGGGGGCTCTACACCGCTGTATTGATAATGCTGACGGCTGCCCATTTTACAGGCTACTCAAGTCCCGACTCGTTCCTGATCCTTCTGCCGGACTGGTTCAAAGGGATCGTTGATGTTGCGGTAAGTGATCCGAAGTGGTTCTTTGCTGAGACAGTTGGGGTTTTTGCGGCGATCATAATTTTTCGTCGACAATTGGCGACGGATACAGCCGGTTGGATTCTACTGAACGCGTCGACGATGTTTCTGACTCTTAGTCTGACTGACTGGGATTTCCGTCAGATTGTCGGGAAGCCGGATAACGTCCCGATTGTTGGGATGTTGTTTATCGTAGGTTTCTTTACGTGGCTGTCGTTCAAGAAAGCCAATGAGAACGATAAGCGACTCGAGCAGGGGCTTGGTCCACTTGAAGGTGAGAACAACGAAAAGGTGCTCGTCTGGCCGGATCTGGTTTATACGGAACTGATCGTGATGATTGGCCTGACGGCATTCCTGTTCTTCTGGGGTGTGTGTCTTGAAGCTCCCCTGGAAGAACCTGCGTCTTCGGTGAAAACACCGAATCCTTCCAAAGCTCCGTGGTATTTTCTTGGGCTTCAGGAAATGCTGGTCTACTACGATCCCTGGCTGGCTGGTGTTGTGTTTCCGAGCACGATTCTGGGGGGCATGATGGCTCTGCCGTACATTGACTTCAATAAGAAGGGCAATGGTTACTACACGTTTAATGAGCGGAAGTTCGCAATTTCAGTATTCATGTTTGGTTTCCTTCCACTTTGGGTTGGAATGATCGTATTAGGTACGTTCCTGCGTGGTCCGAACTGGAACATGTTCGGGATCTACGAATATTGGGATGTTCACAAGCTGGAAGCTTTGAATAACGTAAATCTGTCTGAGTACTTCTGGCTTTATGGGCTTGGTGTCTCGATGCCTGTGCCTGACGCCAACGATTCATTCTTCTGGCAGGTTTGCACGATCGTTTATCGAGAGTTACCAGGGATTCTTTTGACTCTTGTGTACCTGTTGGTGTTGCCGTCTGTGATGGCGATGACTGTCTTTCGCAGTTTTGCTTTCCGCATGGGTTTCTTTCGGTTCATGGTGTTTGCAAACCTTGTTCTGCTAATGGCGGCGTTGCCGGCGAAAATGGTGCTTCGGTGGTTGTTTAACTTGAAGTATCTAGTCGCGATTCCTGAGTACTTTATCAATATCTGAGTAGTTCCGTGGTTGGCTGTTAGTGGTAGCCAGCGGCTTCTGTGAATTTCGTTTAACTGGCCAGGTCCGGACGACAATGCCTGCAACTGACCAATATCTCCGCGACATCAAGAAGGTGCACGTTGTCTTCTGTCTGTCTGCGATCGCGTTTGCAGTGTCGACGGTTGTGATACTGTATCGTGACCATGATGACGAATGGCGCGGGTATCAAAGTAAGTTCGATGCCATTGAGATGGCGGTTGCTCAGGGGGCAATTGAATCTGCAGAAGTGGCGGCAGCCGGTAGTGTCGAGGGCTATGAAGCCGAAAGTGCGAAGTTTCAGGATGAGATCGATGTCCTCACGGCAATGCTTGAGTCGACCGATGAGAAATACGCTGAATTGGTTAAGAAATACGAGGAATCGACGGATGCCGTTGCGGAGATGGCGAGGCTTTACGATCTGAAGGGTCGTGAAGTTCGGTTCAAACGGGCTGATCGTGATGTGGCAAAAGCTAATCTCGATCTCGGTATTCGTGATGCCGTCTCGGATGACGAGATGGCGCGACTGAAGTCTAAGTTTGACATAGCCTTAGCTGTCGTAGTTGCATTGGAGCTTCAGTGGGAGCAGCTTGAAACCAAGTACCGAAGCGAGCAAAAAGAGTTAGCTGCGATTACTGCCGACCGGGACGCCCTGGATAGCGAGTTGAAAGCGTACACATCACAAGTCGTCAGGATCGAAACGGCGCTCGACGATATTGCTCCAAATAGCTGGCTCAAAAAGTACAAACGGAAATTTATGGAGCTGCCGATCATTGATGGGTTCAATGGTCATCAGCGAGTTATTCAGGATTGGTTGCCCGAACTTAAGATTACGCTTGGGATGTCGAAGACGGCCCGGTTCGATCGATGCCGGACCTGCCATCTTGGTATTGATAAGTTCGGTGCTGGCGACATTCCTAGCTTTCCGCATGCAGGAGACGGTTCTGGTTCAGCTGAGGAATGGGTTGCTGCAAACGAATTCCCGCATCCCTTCGCAAGCCATCCTCGCCCGGATGTTTACCTGACAGCCGCCAGTCCGCATCCACTGCCTGAGTTTGGCTGCACCATCTGCCACGATGGCCAGGGCTCGGCCACAAGTTTTCATAACGCTCAACATGGTCCGAACGATCCGGTCCAATCGGATGAGTGGAATGAAAAGTATGGATATTCTCATAACCATTTCTGGGAGTATTCAATGCTTCCGGAACGCCTCCGTGAGTCAGCTTGCCTTAAGTGTCATCACGAGGTTATCGAGCTTGGCGTTAATCCTGACTACGGTCCTACGGCTCCTAAAGCATTTGCGGGCTGGGAGCTCATTCAGAAGTACGGCTGCTTCGGCTGCCACGAGATCAATGGATACGATGGTCATGATCGGATTGGCCCGGATCTCAGGCTGGAACCTACGGTTGAGGAGCTGCCAAAGTATGCTTCCGATCCAAATATGGTTCCTGGGAAAATGCGAAAAGTCGGGCCTGGCCTGAAGCACATCGCCCAGAAATCCGGTGAGAACTGGATCGCTTACTGGACCGAAGACCCGCAACGATTTCGGGCGTCGACTCGCATGCCGAAGTTCTTCGGTTTGAGTAACCTCGAAGACCACGCCGGGATGAACATCTCAAAGGTAGAATTGGCGGGGCTTGCTCAGTTTCTGACTAAGCAGTCCACGAACATCGAACTTGATTCACCCGTGGAAGGATACAAACCGGATATCGAGCGTGGCAAAGAGTCGATGGCCAAACGGGGTTGCATGGCCTGTCATAAGCACTCTGATCCGGCCTTTGCTGGAGCCGAAGCTGACTTTGGTCCAGACCTGTCAGTGACTTCGCAGAAATTACTTGCAGGGAAAAAGGGTTTTGATTGGGTCTACACCTGGATTCGTGATCCACAGCGGCATCATCCCAGAAGCAGAATGCCCAATCTGTTCCTTGAGCCAGTCCTCGATGGCGACGGAAATGTGCTTGAAGACCCCGCAGCAGATATTGCCGCGTTTCTTGTTGGCGAGGGACCGAAGGAATGGCCGGAACCAGAATACGATGAAAAGGCAGCTAACGATCTGGCTGAGTTGTACTTGTCAGGGAAATTGCTGACGGCTGCTCAGTTTAAAACATTCATGGAGACGGGACTGTTCCCTCTTTCCAGGGAAGACATCAAGGGTGATGAAATCGAGCTGGTTTACGAGGGCGAAGGTGCTCCAGATGAAGACCAGTTCAAGACGATGATGATGAACTACCTGGGGCGTCGGAGTGTTTCTCGTTACGGCTGTTACGGCTGTCACGACATCAACGGCTTCGGAACGTCGAAACCGATCGGTACTGCGTTGCAGGATTGGGGTCGTAAAGATCCCAGTCGTCTTGCTTTGGAGCACGTCGCAGAATTTCTTCACCACCACGGTGAAAAGGATGGGAGCAGTACCGCTACCTTTGTTGAGGATGCCCTCAGGGATGAAAACGCGGATGCGTTTGATTCTGAAGAAGAGCAGGAAGAAGCACTTCGAACCAGTTTCTTCTATGACAGCTTGATGCATCATGGACGACCGGGATTCATCTTTCAGAAACTACGACATCCACGCAGTTACGATTTCGAGAAGACGCAGTCAAAGACGTATGTCGAAAGACTGGTGATGCCGAAGTTCCCGCTGACTGATGAGAATATAGAGTCGATCGCGACATTCGTGCTGGGGCTTGTGGCTGAACCACCTGCATCGCAGTACGTCTACACACCAGATCGTCGATCTGAGGATCGTGACCAGGGTGAAATCCTGCTTCGCAAGTACAACTGCATCAGCTGTCACATGACGGATATGCACGAGATTGAAGTTGCAGTTGCGGAAGGTGATCAGGCTGGTGAGGCATCTGACGCGTCAGCGTTCCATGGATTTGCCTTGGATAAGCTTCTGGAAATTCGTCCTCCGCAGCAGGCATGGACTGGTCGCGATCATGAAGTGGTTATCGACGGCGAAGAAAATGAAACTCTTCCTACGGCTAAGTTCCGCGGGATGCTGATGATGACTCCGGAGAATTCTCCGTTCTATGACGAAGAAGATCCTGACACCTGGCAGTACAGCTTCACAACGTGGGAGCCCGCATCGTTGACGAAGCCAGGGTCCGATGAAGACGGTGGGTTGAAGTTGCCGGGCTCTCTCTTTGTGACTCAACAGTCACGCATTGCAAAACTGAAGCGCGCTCAGACAGGTGGTTTTGCTGAGTGGCTTGTGCGGAGAAGCATGGGCGATGAGTTCAATCCGAAAGGGTTTGACGACGCGTGGCAGAATGGTCCGCCACCTCTGTTTGGCGAAGGTGTGAAGGTGCAGACCGAGTGGCTCTACCGATTCCTGCGAGAACCAGATCAGATTCGATACCTGAAAACAGGCATACGAATGCCGAAGTTCAACATGAGCAGTGATGAAGCTCGTATTCTGGCGAACTACTTTGCAGCAGCCGACGGGGCAATTTATCCCTACGAGGCGATTCCTCAGTCGGATCAGGAATATCTTGCTGAGATGCAGGATCTGTTCAGCACGAATCATGCGGAACGTGCCTCTGAGCATTCCTACCTTCAGGAATCGTGGCAAATGCTGAGTACGACGCTCTGCATCAAGTGTCATAGTGTCGGTGGGCGAGAATTCGCCACTGATCCAGGCAAACCGAATGATCCAAACGTGACACATGCACCAAATCTGGAACGAGTGAACTCACGGTTGCGGCCAGACTGGCTGTCTGTCTGGGTGTCCAATCCGAAGTGGATTACTCCTTACACGGCGATGCCGATTCCGTTTCCTAAAGGTCAGAAGCAGTACGCGCCATTGTTCGGAACGGATGCCGAATCGCAGACCATTGGTGTTCGTGATGCGTTGATGAACTACTACAGGTTGCTGGAGAAGAATACCGAACCTCTACCGCCATGGCGTGACCCGGCTGCAGCAGCGGCCGAGCAGGCAAGCCTCAACTAACGGTAGTATTTTCGGAGAACAAGCCATGCGAAATATAACTGCACTTGTGATTGCCCCCGCGGCACTACTGGTTGTGATCGGCTGCGACCTCGCATCGATGGACCCAGGCGGCGGAGCAGTCTCTCAAACGGAGGTGACAGTCCGTGGCGGGATAGACGCGGGACCACCGCCTCCCATCGTTCCGGATGCAGTCGATGTCCTAACCGGCGATCCTGGAAGTATTTCTGGTACTATCCTGTTTGACGGCACAGTGCCAAAGTTGCCACCTGAAGTTGCTCAAGGAAGTGCGAAGGCTGATCCTTCGATTTGTGCGAAAGATGGGAACATTCCCAATGAGTCATTGATCGTTGGTGGCGGTGGTGGAATTGCAAATGTTTTCGTCTACTTGTCCAAGGCTCCGAAGGGGGCCACGTTTGATAAGCCTGAGACTCAGCCGTTTCTGGACCAGCAGTCATGCATTTTTCGGCCGCATGCATTGCTGCTGTGGTCAGGGTTGGATTTTGAGATGAAGAACTCGGATAAAGTTCCGCACAACGTGCAGACATTTCCGGCAAGAAACAGCGGTGAAAACAATAATCTGTCACCTGGAGCCAGCATGGTGACGTCTTTCCGAAATGCAGAACCGCAGCCGTTTCCTTCCAAGTGTGCCATTCACCCATGGATGCAGTATTGGACGCTGGTCGTTGATCACCCGTTTGCAGCAGTCACAGATGCAGATGGGAAGTTTACGATTCCGAATGTTCCACCCGGAAAGTACAAGTTCCGAGTGTTTCATGAACGTGGAAATCTGCTGGAGCGTGGAAAAGAAGTTGTAGTAAAACCAGAAGCTGAAACTGCTGTCGAGTGGAAGTACGCTGCAGGTAAATTTGGACTCTAAATCGAAGATGGCAACTTGAACCTGGTAGTCAGGTATTGGTTGAAGCTCTTCGTACCATGTTGAAGAGATATGTCAGTGACTAGGACAATCAGCATTATTCTAATCTTTGCTGCACTGCCCCTCGTGGGTTGTGAATCTGGTCGTGCGCCAAGTTTTCAGCTTAGCGAGCAGAGTCAGGATTTAAGTGGCTTTGCTCAGGAAAAGGTGCAGGGAGAGCTTGAGGCGGGATTTGGTACGCCCTCAAATCTCGTTGTGTGGTCCAAGTTGAATGTTGATTTTGGCCAGTATTCCGGAACTGTCAGAAAAGTTGGGCCCCGCGCTGGTACGTTGAAGATTGCCGGCGAGGGTTTGGCTGTTGCATCAGGTCTTGCTGGGGTGCGAAGTCTTGACGATCTTAAAGGGGCCGCAGTTGTTGTCTCTTCGCCAGTCGTAGCAGATGAAGGCGATGTACAATCCGGTGGCCAGGACGACTCGCAGGCTGAAGACGCACCAGCAACGGAAGAAGCGGAATCATCTACAGGTGAGCCTGATGCTTATCTTGTGGCGTCGTATGATCCGGTAGATCGATTATTGAGTGTCGTGAACGGGGACGGACAACCAGCTCAGTTGAATGCTTCTGAGGGGGATACTGTTCAGATTCTTGGATCGGCATTGCAGAAAGGTCGTAACCTGTATCTTCGACACTGCATGCACTGTCACGGAGTCAGCGGTGATGGAGCTGGCCCGACAGCTCAATATTTCAAAGTGAAGCCCCGGGATTACCGCCAAGGTGTTGTCAAATTTACTTCGACAAAGGCTAATGTTCCACGTCCAAACCGGGATGATCTTTTCCGGATCATCAAGCTGGGCGTACCAGGGACATACATGCCATCGTTCATGTTACTGCCCGACGATGAGGTCAATACGATTGTCGAGTATGTTCGCTGGCTTGCTATGCGAGGCGAAATGGAACGCAAATTGAACGCCTGGCTTTCTCTTGACTACTCAAAGGAAGCCGTCACAGATATGGAAGAACCCGCTTCCGAAATTGAGGCGGCGTTTGTGGAAGCATGGGCTGAGGATGCCAGCGATAACATCACTCAGTTTAGCGAAGAGCTGCAGCTGGACTGGGAAGAAGCAAACAAGGGTGAAAGTATCGTCGTGCCGACCGTGGAAAGAATTCCGTCGTCGCCCGACTCGATCAAGCGTGGCAGAGAGATTTTCCGTGGTAACAAAGCGAAGTGTGCTTCCTGTCATGGTAAGACTGGCAGAGGTAACGGGCCGTCAACGGAAGGTTTCAACGACCTGCCTGGTCAGCCAGGAGTTAAGTCTGATAAAGCTGGTCTGTTCGACATTTGGGGGAACATAGTTAAGCCAAGGAATCTGACAACTGGCGTGTTCCGTGGCGGTCGTCGTCCCATCGATATCTTTCGTCGGATACATTCCGGGATCAAAGGGACGCCGATGCAGGCGTTTGGAACGACCTTGAAGGAAGAAGAAATCTGGGATGTAGTGAATTACGTTATCAATGTCCCATTCGAAGATAAGCAGAGTGAACACTAAGCAGACTTTTTGTATCGCTGGCGTTCAATTCGAAATTATCCGTTCCGCGGTGGAGAGTAAGTGGTGAATAAGTTCTGGCCCATATTTTTCATGTTCTGGCCGATTCTTGCGATCGTGAGTTTCGTGATCGCGCCGAGCATGAACTGGTGGTTCCCAGGGCCTGCCATGAGCCCCCTGGGACAGCAGATCGACAATCTGTTTTACCTGATCCTGGTGATTGTTGCCGTAACCTTTGTAGGTACGCATGTCGCCATGGGTTATGCACTTTGGCGAGGGGTCGATAATAAAGATCAGAAGGCGTGGTTCTCTCACGGCAGTCATAACCTTGAAATCCTGTGGTCCATTGCACCTGCTGGAGTTCTGATGTTCATCTCGCTTTACCAGCTGGATGTATGGATGGAGTTCCGAGTCAAGTCGCATTTCCCAGAAGGCACAACTCCAGTCGCCGAGGTCACTGCTCGGCAGTTTGAATGGCGGATTCGCTACCCGGCTCCTGGCAAAACATTGATGACGACTCCGCAAGCGGATGACCTGTATACCGTTAATGATCTGCATGTGCCGTATGGTCGGCCGGTTTCAATCCGGCTGAGGTCAATGGACGTTCAACATGCCTTCTTCGTTCCTGAGTTACGTGTAAAGCAGGATGCTGTGCCTGGTGCCGTGATTCCAGTCTGGTTCGAAGCGAGTGAACTGGGCGAATATGACCTGACTTGTGCAGAGCTTTGCGGCTGGGGGCACTATAAAATGCGCGGCCGAGTGTTCGCGGAGAATGAGTCCAGTTTCGAACAATATCTTGAGACCTTGCAGGCAGAACAGAATTTTGACGGCGTCACGCAGCCCGAGTATTCCGGGGCTCAGATCGCTGGATACGGAATCGAGGACTCACAGTGAGTACGCTAAACCCTTCGGCTGATCTCTCGGCACATGCTCATGATGATCACGGTCACCATGAGATCGGCTTCATAAGCAAGTACGTTTTCTCGACTGATCACAAGATGATCGGGAAGCAGTTCCTGTTCACGACTTTGTTCATGTTGCTGGTCGGTGGTTCGCTCGCACTCGGCGTTCGCTTTCAGCTTGCCTGGCCATGGCGTGCCATGCCAGTGGTCAGTCAGGCTGCAGAAGTCCTCGGTGGACCAACTTTCGTTGCTGAAGGCGGACAGATTTCACCTGAGTTCTACACGATGCTGTTCACCATGCACGCATCCGTGATGATCTTTCTGGTGATCATTCCGATCCTTGCGGGAGCGTTTGGGAACTTCCTGATTCCTCTGATGATCGGTGCAGACGACATGGCCTTTCCGGTGCTCAACATGTTGAGTTACTGGTTTATGTGGCCGGCTATCGCCTGTTTCGGCTTGAGTTTTACGGTCGGCGGTTTGAACGCGGCACCGGCTCAAGGGTGGACGTCCTATCCAGTCTTGTCGGCGATTGTAGATTCGGCGCCCGGGGCTGGTGATGCGCAAACTTGGTGGCTACTGGGCCTCACGTTTGTCGGCGTTTCTTCCATGATGGGGTCGGTCAACTACATGACCACCATCATCAATATGCGTGCTCCCGGAATGACACTGTTCCGAATGCCTCTGACGATCTGGTCGATGTTTATTACCGCGATTCTGCAGGCGTTTGCGTTGCCAGTGTTGACGGCCGCAGGTTTCATGCTGCTGACAGAGCGAACGCTCGGGTTCAACTTCTTTGTTCCAGGTGGATTGATTGTTAACAACGGTGATCCGACGGTGGGTGGCGGTCAGCCCCTGCTTTGGCAGCATCTTTTCTGGTTCTACTCGCACCCGGCTGTGTACATCATGCTGTTGCCGGCGATGGGGATGGTTTCAGATATGCTCGCGTGCGTCGTTCGCAAGCCGGTCTTTGGTTACAAGCCGATGGTTTACTCGATGGCGGCAATTGCAGGCCTTGGGTTTATCGTCTGGGGCCATCACATGTTCACAAGCGGGATGAATCCTGCTTTGGGCATGACGTTTATGATCTCGACGATGATGATCGCTCTTCCTTCTGCTGTGAAAGTCTTCAACTGGATTGGAACGATCTGGGGCGGCAAGGTGACATTCAATACCGTTACGCTTAACTGTGTAGCTTTCGTGTCGATGTTCATCGTTGGCGGTCTTAGCGGGATCTTCATGGCAGCCGTCCCGGTCGACATTTATTTTCACGACACGTATTTCATCGTTGCTCACTTCCACTATGTGTTGTTCGGAGCGACGCTGTTCGGCTGCTTCGGTGCAATTCAGTTCTGGTACCCCAAGATGTGGGGCCGGATGATGAGCGAGCGAGTCGGACGTCTGCACTTCTTCCTGACGTTTATCGGGTTCAACGGGACATTCTTCCCGATGCATCTGCTGGGGATTGCTGGATTTCCACGGCGTTACGCTGATCCATACATTCACCCATACATGGAGCACCTGATGCCCATGAATCAGTTCATCACGATCTGTGCGGTTATTATGGGGGTTGCTCAGTTCCTTCTGATTGGCAACTTCGTGCTCAGCATCTTTTACGGGAAGAAGGCCGGGCGAAACCCGTGGAATGCGAACGGTATTGAATGGACTGCACCTTCGCCGCCAGGACACGGCAACTTTGATATCCTCCCGGTGGTCTATCGTGGACCTTACGAATACTCATCTCCGCTGGTCGAAGGTAGAGATTATTTGATGCAGACCGAACGGCTGAATCCCCCAGCAGAGGCACAGGGTGAAACTGTTGGCGAAGCCTCGGCTGACTCAGACAGTGATTCGTAGCGACGGAGAATTCAGTTGGCTGCTCAGACGAAACAGGACCAGCGAGTACACGTTCTTGCAGTAGTCACGGCCCTGGTGTCGCTGGCTCCGATTGGGCTTGGTTCGTTAGTGACAACACTCGGGGCAGGAATGGCGTTCCCGGACTGGCCGACTTCGGATGGTCAGGGAATGCTTGCTTACCCCTGGTTGCAGTCATCTGGAGACAAGTTCGTTGAACACGGACATCGACTTGCTGGAATGTTAGTTGGATTGTGCACAGTCGGTCTCTGTATGGTCGCTTGGCTTGGCAAGAGTTCAAGCGGAGTTCGATACGCTGTTGTGCTTGTTCTGGCGGGAGTAATTGTTCAAGGATTGTTAGGCGGCTTAAGAGTTCGACTTGATCGTCAGGTTATTGCTTTTGGGCACAGCGTTTTCGGATGTCTGGTTTTTGTCAGCTTGTGGATGGTCAGTTCAGCAACGAGCAGACACTGGAATCAAAGTGAGAAGGATTTCGTTAATTCAAAATTCGTCTGGTGCCTTGCGTGGGCTTATCCAATTGTCGTGTTAACGCAGTACGTTTTTGGCGGTGTGATTAGACATTTGGGAAGCATGCTACACGCCCATTTGGCAGGTGCCGCACTTGTTTTTCTTTTTGGCTGCTGTGTCGTTATAAGTTCTTTCCGGATGAATTTTCCAAAGGTGCGGTCTCGGGCTGCACTGGTTGGACTGGCTGTATTTGGCCAGGTACTGCTTGGTTTGGGAGTCTGGGTTACAAAGTTTGGATTTGCTCCAGCGGGGCTGGTGGCTGTGCAACATTCAATGCTTCAGGTTGTGGCGAGATCGTTGCACACGGTTGTTGGAATGGTTGTCGTTGCGACGGCAGTTTCATGGGCAGTAACGGTTCTAAAGTCCGATCGTTCGGCGTGTCGTAATCTGGCGACTGGCTGATCTGTCGTGTTTGAATAAGATACTGCCTGATTTGAAAAACGTATTGAGAACCCACGAAGAATGAGCTCTGCGAGTGTCACCACTGGATTGTCTGGTCGAGAAGCGGCTTTGCCGTTGACTCGGTTTGGTGATTATCTGCAGCTATCAAAACCCCGCATCGCCGTCATGGGGATGGTCGCTGTAGCCGTTGGCTACTTAGTTGGCTGCGAGGGGACAGTTGTGATCGGTGAGCTGCTCACTGCGTGCGTTGGAATTGCCAGCGTTGCGGTCTCCTGCAGTTTTCTGAACCAATGGTACGAGCAGGACACTGATCGTCGGATGGATCGGACGGCGAATCGTCCCGTTCCCGGTGGCCGTGTGCGTCCAGCTGAAGTACTGCTGGTTGGCCTGTTGCTGATGTTTGGTGGGGTTGGCTGGCTGCTGGTTTCCGTGAATACTCTGACGGCTGTGCTGTCGTTCCTGACACTTGCACTCTACGTGGCTGTTTATACCCCACTTAAGCGAGTTACGTTTTTGTGTACGGTTTTCGGTGCAGTTTCGGGGGCGATGCCTCCGGTGCTTGGCTGGACTGCCGCCGGCGGAAGCCTGGATGGTGGAGCCCTGGCGTTGTTTCTACTTTTGTTTGCGTGGCAGTTTCCTCATTTTCTCGCCATCGCGACAATCTACCGCAGTGACTACGAGTCGGCAGGACTGCGGATGTTGCCGCTGGTTCGCGGTGAGTCGAATGGAGCCGGGCTTGTAGGTGTCGTTTATGCCTGTGTCCTGATTCCCATCAGCGTGATGGTCTGGGAGCAGGGCATGGCCGGCAATCTTTATCTGACTGTCGCGCTGACGGGTGGCGTTGTCTATCTCGTGAGTTCGATCCGTTTTCTTCTGGATCAATCCAGGGAACGGGCAAAACAACTTGTGCTTTGTTCGATCGTTTATTTACCGACAGTGCTGCTAACGATGACCTGGGACCATTATCGGTTGCTATCATAGTTGATCGCTGATCCGGCTGTGCTGGTTAATAAGCCAGTAGGCTGGCTGGATGTTGATACCCGTTTGCTAAGTGAACTCATCGAGAACTTCTCGATTTTCAGGATTTGAGGCATGTCGCACTCAGAAAACTCACACGGAAGTTCAGCCCCACCACTGAAGATGGGGTTGGCAATTCCGGATTCCAAGCTGTGTATGTGGCTTTTTCTCGGCACCGAGATCATGTTCTTCACAGCGTTCATCGGCAGCTACATCGTGCTGCGGCTTGGTTCGCCAGGCTGGCCGAGCGACCCCAAAGATACGCACATTCTGGTGCTCGCCGGTGGTATCAATACGTTTGTGTTGATTCTCTCCAGCTATCTGGTTGTGTTGTCGCATGAGGCGATGATTGAAAAGAACTACCGCAAGGCGTGGAATTTCATGGCCGGTACGATGGTGCTGGCTTTTGTGTTTCTCGGCATAAAGAGCGTTGAGTACGCCGGAAAGTTTACTCACGACATTGTTCCTGGCCACATCGCCGAGAACGATGAGCAGGCATTGGCAAAGCTGGTCCGTGAGTTCGACTCCTCTCGAATTTCGCTGCTGAATGCGATTGTGCCAGGCGATGACGACGCGAATAAGAAAGCCAGTAAACTGACAACGGGTCCTGGAGAAGGTGAAGCGGCATTTGATCCCGGAATGGTTGCTGCTTACCAGAAGCTCGATAAGAGTTACGGAGAACTGCGTGAGGCTGTTCGAGCAGAAGAAATTCCGCTGCATGTGGGCGTCGATCATGAGCTCAATACGTTGATTATGGATCGTATTGAAGCCATGAAAACTGACGAACAAATCTCGCCGTACTTTCATGTGCACGAACCGCACCCAATGGTTTACGGCAACGTGTTTGCCTCGACTTACTTTTTGATGACAGGTTTTCATGCCATCCATGTCGTTGTCGGGATGATTCTCTTTGGAATTGTTCTGCTGCAAGGCAGCAAGCTGGACGAAACATGGATCGACTTCATCGAGAACAGTGGCCTTTACTGGCACTTTGTTGACCTGGTCTGGATCTTCCTGTTCCCGTTGCTGTACATCGTTGACTTTGGCTGACAGTAATGCAGGTTGCGGTAGTTCGTGCCGACGTCGATCGACATCGGCAGACGGCAACATTTTTTCGGTGACACATACATCTAAGCCTTGCTTAGACATACAGAAGAGAATGAGTGATGGAAAATCACGAAGAACATCACCATCCCCCGTACAAATTCATCTTTATGATCCTCATCGTCTGCACCGGGTTATCCTGGATTGCAGATGTGCTTAAGGAAAGTTTTCCAGGCCCAGCCTGGCTTGCCGTGACGGTACTGGCCATTTCAACGATGAAAGCGTCCTGCGTGATGCTTTACTTCATGCACCTGAAGTTTGAGCGACACTGGAAGTATGTGTTGCTTGCTCCGACATTTATTCTGGCTGTCGGTTTGCCTTTGGCTCTGTTTCCGGATGTTGGCGTTCACTATTACGATGTGGACGTTCCGCAGAATCCCATTGAGAGTCGTGCTGCTGGGAATTTCCACGGCGAAGCGGCAGTCGAAGGTCATGCTGCGGGGACACACTACTGAAATTCGGCGGTGACTGTTTCAGGCAATTCAAGATTTTGATTTCAGGCCCGGCTTCATTGATTGAGGTCGGGCTTTTCTTTTGTTGAGTCGTGTTGGGGTGTTTTGGTTGTAATCTGACGATGGAGCCGCGGTGGACGAGCAGTCAGCAATTCGAGTGAGTGAATTATCGTTTCGATATGGTGATCGCATTGCGCTGGACACGGTCAGCTTCTCAGTGAAGTCTGGTTCTATTTTCGGGTTCCTGGGGCCGAACGGTGGCGGAAAGACAACACTCTTCAGCATTCTCAGTACCGTTCTGCCTCTACAGGCGGGAGTTGTTACTGCGCTGGGGCATGATCTTAAGAATGATTCTGCCGCGTATCGGCGACAGATAGGAGTCACCTTCCAGGCTCCAGGACTCGATCGACGGCTTACCGTTCTTGAGAATCTGATTCATCAGGGACATCTGTTCGGTCTGAAGGGTGAGCAGCTGCGTCATACTTGTCAGGAGCTGTTGTCACGATTTGGGGTTGCGGATCGGCAAGCGGACATCGTCGATACTTTGTCAGGCGGGCTGAAACGTCGAGTTGAGCTTGCCAAGTGTCTGATTCATGGGCCGTCGCTGTTACTGCTGGATGAGCCGTCGACCGGGCTGGATCCCGGAGCGCGTCATGAACTTTGGGCGAGTCTTGAACAGCTTCGTACTGACCAGGGTGTCACGGTTGTTGTGACGACTCATTTGATGGATGAGGCTGAACGTTGTGATGAACTGGCTCTGTTACATTCAGGAAAAGTAGTCGCGCAGGGCAGTCCATCGGAGCTTCGTAACAGGATTCCTGGTGAGTGTCTGACAATCGTTGCGGACCAGCCGGAAGTTTTGAAAAGTCGGTTAGCGGCGGAACTTCAAATCCAGGCCAAACGCGCGGGAGAGACGCTGCGAATTCACCAACCGAATGGGCAGCAATTGTTCGCCCGGATCATGGATGAATTTTCTGCAGATATTCGGTCGATCTCTTTGGGGAAGCCGACACTTGAGGACGTATTCCTGATGGAGACAGGATCACGTTTCGCGGAGTCAGTCAGCGAGTGATTTTTCGTTTTTCGATCCGCTTCTTTATTTCAGTCAGAGAGATTGTGTAATAGTTGTGAATGCTTCTGCCGCACCAACTTCAGCAGTACATTGCAATCCGCGAGCATGGCTTGCGGTGTGGACGTTGAGTCGTCGTGAAATTACACGATTTCTGCGGCAAAGATCGAGACTGATTGGGGCACTGGCAACTCCGATCATGTTCTGGGTGTTGTTCGGTGCAGGTCTGCACGACTCATTTCAGACGCCGGATTGGATGGCGGGAGCCACCAGTTATCGAGCGTACTTTCTGCCAGGCATCACGGCGCTGATTTTGATGTTCACGGCCATCTTTTCGGCGATGTCGATCATTGAGGATCGGCATGAAGGGTTTCTTCAAGGCGTGCTTGTTTCGCCGGTGTCGCGGTCGAGTCTCGTACTCGGCAAAGTGGCAGGCGGCGTCTTTATGGCGGTTGTCCAGGCGCTGATGTTTGTCGGACTCGGATGGCTTATGGGACGCGTTGGTCTGGCGGATGATCTGATCTTCGGAGTCGGGGCTGGCCAACTTGCCCTGCTGGTCTTATTCATGACCGTCGTTGCGTTTGGTCTGACATCATTAGGTTTCATGCTGGCGTGGAAGTTGGACTCCATTCAGGGATTTCATGCGATCATGAATGTGTTTCTGATGCCAATGTGGTTGCTGTCCGGAGCATTTTTTCCGGCGTCTCAATCAGGACCATTATCGTGGATCATGAAACTGAACCCGCTTTCTTACGGAGTTGCTGGTATCCGTCGGCTGCTTTTTGATGGATCGGCCGGTCGAGCTGTTGAATCGTCTGGCTCTGGGCCGCCTGCTTTGTGGGTGTGTTTCCTGATGTCGGCTATCTTTGCGGTACTGTGTTTCCAGGGGGCCGTGTGGCAGGCGCGTCGTGATCGAGTTCATGTGCAGCGAACTGGTACCAGGGGACGAACTTCAAAGGGCAGTGGCGGACATGTAAATTGAGCTGAAGGTCTATGGTCTGGACTTCAGCCCTTGTCAAATGAATGTTGTGCGGTCCTGGGTGATAACGAGAGTAGCGTGATGAACGAGCAAACTGAAAAATCACGAGGCAGCCTGTTTGTTGTCGGTTTTGTGCTGTGGGGAGCGGTGTTTGTTGCACTGTTTTTCATGTGGAAGCAGCGAAATACGGAGTTGGCAGCGAAGACAGATCCGGATGCTGAGTTGGTGATGATTGAAGGAAACGGTTCCAGCGACGTGCCAGATTCTGAGAGCACGGCAGTTCCGGAACCGGTCGAGATAGCGATCACCTGGCCCGAGGAAGGTGTCCGCGATTTTGCTTTGACAGACAGTCGAAAGGAGGCACTGTCGAAGAACGATCTGCTTGGCAAACCATGGATCGCCTCATTCATCTTTACTCGTTGTGCTGGTCCGTGTCCCCGGGTTGCCGCGGCATTCAAACAACTGCAGAAGCGATATCCGGAACCCAACGTCAACCTGGTGACTTTCACCGTCGATCCGGATTACGACACTCCCGAGGTACTCACGAAGTTCGCCAGTTTCTGGGAAGCGGACCTTGATCGGTGGTTTTTTCTCACCGGCGAAAAAGACACGATCTACAACATGGTTCATAAGGATTTTCTCATGCCGGTCGCTCCATCACCAGATCCGACACCGGGCTGGGAAATCATCCACACGACCAATATTTGCCTTGTGGATGCGACCGGCAAAGTCATTGGAAAGTATAATTCGCTGAAGGAAGATGAGATCGTGCTGTTGCGACGGGATCTTGATGCGTTGCTGGATAACTAGCTGGAAATTTATGCGGTGAGCTGTTGCGGCATTTCTCGCGACGCTTTGCCAGGAGACTAAAAGCGTGACGATGCTTCTTGCTGCGGAAATTCCTGACTGGCTGGCTGCTTTGCCGACGATCAACGCGTCGCTCAACGGCCTGGCGACTGTTCTACTTATCGTGGGATTTCTGTTGATCAAGCAGGGCAAACGTGATGCTCACCGGAGCGTCATGCTGACAGCCTTTGGGGTTTCGGTCGTTTTTCTCGTCTGCTACCTCGCGTACCACGCCGGGCTGCATCACTACACCGGCGAGCGAGGGAAGCCGTTTACAGGCGTCGGAGCTGTGCGAATCGTTTATTTCACGATTCTGATCAGCCACGTAATCCTGGCGGCCGTCGTGCCCATACTTGCAATCATTACGATCTATCGAGGATTGAAGGCCGATTGGGTTCGTCACAGGAAGATAGCGAAAGTCACCTTTCCCATCTGGCTTTATGTGTCGATTACGGGTGTAGTGATTTATCTCATGCTGTATCATCTACCTTTGGAGTAAGGCTATGAAATACGTGACATCCAGAATGCTGATGATCCCCATCCTGGCGGTCGTGCTGACGCTCAGTGCTCCGGCAGCTTCAACGGCGCTGGCGTGCCCGATGTGTAAGGCCGCCAACGAAGAGGATGATGCCAAACCGCGAGCGTATATGTACAGCATTCTGTTTATGCTGACCGTACCAGCGACGCTCGTCTCGGGTGTCACATTCAGCCTGTTCAGGATGAGCCGGCATGAAGCCGAGGCACTACGCGATGCGGGATTGTCAGACGAGTAATCCGATGCCGGCTCGGATGAATCATCACAGGCTTAGTTGCAGTAGACGTTGTCAAAGTCGTTTTGTCGTGAATTCAGTTGCTGGCTCCGCGGTCTTTTGATCACGGGGCCTGTTTTGTTTCCGCCCGGCCACGGTGCAGTGGATAATCCAGTCTGGTTAAAGGTGTAGCATGTTGAAGGGCAACGCTCTTGTTGGTCAGTCTGGAGGGCCAACTTCGGTTATTAATTCGACGCTGGCTGGAGTCATCGAAGGCGCTCGACGGTCCAGGCGAATCGGTCGACTGTTCGGCATGAGATTCGGAATCGAAGGTGTGCTGGGCAATCACCTGCTCGATCTGGATGGCTACGACCGGGCTGCGACAAAGAAATTGCAACTCACGCCGAGCAGCGCACTGGGATCAAGCCGGCTCAAGCTGCAGGAAGAGCACTTCGAGCCAATCCTGAAGCGGTTGAAGAAGTACAACATCAGGCACTTCTTCATGATCGGCGGCAACGACACGATGGATACGATTCATCGCGTTGTCGAATACGCCAGCAACGCTGGCTTTGAGATGACCGGAGTGGGTGTCTCGAAAACGGTCGACAACGATTTGTTCGGCACAGATCACACACCCGGCTATGCAAGTGCTGCACGATACGTGGCGTTAAGCATTCAACAGGGCGGGCGACTGGCTCGTGACATGCAGCGAGTCGATCAGTTCGTTGTGTTTCAGACCGTTGGCCGAAGTGCCGGATGGTTGCCGGCGGCGGCGGCGTGTGCAAAGAAGAGTGCTGCTGATCCTCCACACATTATTCTGATGCCAGAAGTTGCGTTTGACCGTGGGAAGTTTCTGTCGGCAGTCGAGAAAGCCCATAAGAAGTTTGGTTTTGTATCGATTGTCTGTGGCGAGGGGATTACCAACGCGGACGGAAGTCCTGTCAGCGCGTCGGGCACGCAGGATCGATTTGGCAATGTCGAGTTTGGGGCGATGGGAGGAACGAGTGCCGCCATGATGTTACACCGGATGATCAGCGACGAGTTCGGCTGGCGAGGCGAGTTTCAGGTCACCGAGTCATTGCAGATGTGTGCGGCCGATCGAGCGGTCAAACTGGACATCGACGAAGCATTTGGATGTGGCAAAGAGGCCGTCCGGCTTGCTGGAAATGGCACAAGCGGCGTGATGGTGACGATCGATCGTGTCTCAAAACCAGGTGAACCGTACGCCAAGGATTTCGGAACCGTTCCATTAGGTCAAGTGGCAAACGCCGAGCGACCGATGCCGCAAAAGTTCATTTCAAAGGATGGACTATTCGTAACAAAGGCATTCCTCAATTATGCCAATCCACTGATTGGTGAACTGCCCAGCTTCTTCGATCTTGATTTGAAAAAGGCAAAGCCGTAAGCAGTGACCGATCGGAAGTTGTTAGAGCGTTTTCGATTCAGTTGCGATTTTTCGACAAGGCTTTGCGAGGTAGCTCCCGACTGAGTCTTTCAACCTGTTGTTGATAGTTACTGTCTCCAGCTAGATTCTTCCATTCGTTCGGATCGTTCTTCAGGTCATACAGCTCCGTGCTTTCGTCCTTGTAGCGGATCAGTCGCCAGCGCGCATCGCGAACGGAGACGTTGCCGGGGTCAAACGATGTGACAACTGAACGTTTTGACGCCTGGTTGGGGTGTTGCATGAGTGGGACGAGGCTTTCACCATCGAGTCCGCCTGGAGTGTTCAACCTGCACAACGCAACCAGAGTTGGGTACAGGTCGATAAGACTGACGGACACGTTGCAGCGACTGCCGGCAGGAGCAAACTGATTCGTCAGGCGTTTTGGCGGAACGATTACCAGTGGCACACGAGTTGATCGCTCCCAGCCCGTCCACTTGCCCCAGTGTTGCTTCTCGCCAAGATGCCAGCCGTGGTCGCTCCACAGCACGATGATGGTGTTGTCGCCGAACTGGCCAGCGTCAAGAGCGTCAATCAGCTGACCGATGTGCGTGTCAACGAATGTCGTGCAGGCCAGGTAGGCTTCGACGGCTGATTGCCATTGGCCGTGTTTTAAAACAGTGTCGTGCCGACCAGCGGTCACAGCTTCGGTCGCCCATGCCTTTGCAGTCTCACTCAAATCGTCGAAGTCGTGTTTGTTAATGGCGGGTAGCTCTGCAGGCTCTTCCTTGAACCGCTCGAAATACCTGGATGGTGCAAACAGCGGGATGTGAGGACGGTAATAGCCGACTCCCATGAAGAACGGCTGCTCTGAATTCGTTGTAGAGTGAGTTCGCAATTGCTTGACAGCCCAGTCGGTGATCTGGGCGTCACCCATCCCCGAATCAGGGACGTCGAACGGCCCCCAGTCGAACGATTCGCCTTCAGTGCTGTCGGGCTTGCGATCCGAGGGCATCCGGTTGAGCGGAAGGATAACCTCGCGACCATGGTATTTGACTGGATGCCTTGGGTTGCTCGTTTTCTTTGAGGGAAGTTCGGATTTCGAGTATCGCACGAGGTCGCGGCTCAGTGGACTCCAGCGTTGCTCGACACCGAAGTGATGATCGAACATCCGCTGGTTGTCCGATGTGCCGGAATGCATCAGCTTTCCCGTGCCGTACGTGACGTAGCCGGCGTCATGAAATGAATGTGGCAGGACTCGTGCATCAGGATGTTGTGCAAAGAACTTTCCACTTCTGTTTGACCAGACGTTGGTATTCCAGGGCATTTTTCCACTGAAGATGGCCGCACGTGACGGGTTGCAAGCCGGAGATGTGCAATGGGCATTCGTGAAGACAATCCCTCGTTCGGCAAGGCGATCCATGTTCGGCGTCAACGCCTGCGGATGTCCGCCAAGAAAGCCGACCCAATCGTTCAGGTCATCGATGGCGATGAACAGAACATTGGGACAGTCAAAGTCAGAAGAATCTTCCGCTAAGCCGTGCGACGAAGTTGCCACGAGCAAAAGAAACATCACGCATGGAAAAACTCGATCAGCCATTATTGGATTCCTGTGCCAGAATCAGTTCATACATCTCGCTGAGGCTATCGACTACATGAGTTGGCTCGGCAGTTCGAAGTTGTGATTCACTCTGCGCGCCGGTGGTCACGCCGAAGGTCATTCCGCATTCGGCGTTCCTGCCTTCTTCGATGTCAATTGCGGAATCGCCGATTTTGGCGACGGATTCGCTGGATGCTCCCCCGATCTGACGGATGGCCAGTTGGATCATGTCGGGTGCCGGACGACCGTTTTCGACGTCGCTGGCGGTTACCAGGCCGTCGATGTCACGCCCGATGATCCAACCGATTTTTTCAACAAGCTTTTCGGCAGTGGCTCTGTCGTAGCCGGTATTGAGGAAGACCTTGATACCGTGCTGCGCGAGCTTCGCGAATGTAGCCGAAGCTCCCGGTTGCTCTTTGACATCCAGTGTTTCGTAGGCCGCTGCCAGTCGCTGTTTGAAGTCGGCGAAGATCGTTGCAACTTCATCGTCAGGATGCGAGTTTCCATCAAGTGCCAGCACGTCGCGAATCGCTTGAGATTTTTCTTTGCCGGCTCCGGCTTCCTGAACCTGGCTCTGCGAGAACTGATAACCAGCAGCGTTGATGGCGGCACGCACCGTCTTGTAGACGACGTTGTCTTCATCAACTGTCGTACCGGCCATGTCAAAGATGACGAGTTTGATCGTTGGTGTCATTAGATTTTCCCCTTCTAATGTCCTGGCTCAAAGAGGACGCACAGAACAGTGGCCTCTTGCTTTTGTGCATTGATGATGCGATGCGAAACGTGACTTTCGAAATAGAGACAATCGCCCTTGTAAAGTGGATGTACTTCGCCGTCGAACTTGAACTCGATGGTACCCTGTTGAACCATCAGGATCTCTTCCTCTTCGTATGACAATGCGTCGTCGCACGCACCGCGCCGGGTGGAACGGATCCATGGAACGATCAGGACGTTTGTATGCCAGTGATTCATAGACGGTTGTGTTTGTCTTGCTCTTGTCGCGTTCAACAACTTTCCGCTCGTCGTTCGCGACTTTGATCAGCGTTGGCTTCTCGTTGAGTCCTTGCACGAGTTCTGCAACGGTCACGCTGAGTGCGGATGCAATCTGGCCTAGTGCGGGCAACGACGGGGTGATGCGAAAGTTTTCGACTTTCAAAAGCCAGCTTCGCGTCAGTCCACTGCGAGTCGCGACATCTTCAAGCGTGAATTGCCTGTTCAGCCGGTGCCTGCGGATACGCTGCGCGAATTCAACGAGGTTCATGTTTTATTTCACTAACGCCTGATAAAGGGGGAAATGATGGATCCCGTCAGGCATGCTGCCGCGACAATCGCAAAGACAAGCGACGTTTCGCCATTGGATTCAATGACCCAGCCGATCAGCGGTTCACCCAGTCCGGCGAATACATAGGCAAACGTGTTCATCACGCCCGTGCCGGTGCCGGCACGGGCGCGACCCAGCAGGTCAGGGCACAGTGCCCAGAAGGCGGATTGCGGCCCATAGGTAAAGAAGCCGGTCAGCAGTAGCAGCGGCACGCCCAACCAGTGATCTCGCGACAAAAAATACATCGCTACCGAACAGGCGGCGGCGAGAAACAGAAACAAACTAATCACGCGAGAGCGGTTCGAGTGAAACACGCGGTCGGATAGCCAGCCGCTGGCTATCGCTCCGAACGCCATGCCGACTGGCAGCGCGAGCGCCATCCATTTCGTGTCTGAGTTCTTCCAGTCTTCTCCAAGAAAATGGACGGGCACCCAGATCAGCAATCCATACCTCGCCATACTTTGAAAACCAATGGCCAGACTCGCGATTATGAAACGCGGATTGCTAAGAACATAGCGGTATCGCTGCCACGATGACTCGTTGTGAGTTGGTTTGGTCCTGGGTGTGATACCAGACTCGTTGCCTGCGTCATTCGATTCATCCGGCAACGGCGCGAAGCCCAACTCTTCCGGACGATCTCGCACAATGACGTAGTACACCGCGCCGCCGATGAGTAACAGCAAGACGGGAAGCCGAAATATCCACCGCCAGTTGAGGTCAAGTTCCAGAATCAATGTTGACGTCGCAAATGCCAGCACGGACGAACTGCCTGCGGCAAAGACGTAGGCTCCGTACACTTTCCCGCGTTCGGACTGCGGCCACCAACTGGAAAGGACTCGGCTGCCTGGAGCCCAGCCCATCGACTGAGCATAGCCATTGGTGGCCCAGGGAATCGTCAGACTGGCAAAGCTCGTCCCGAAGCTGACCATCCAGTTCAAACCGCACGAAAGCACGGCGCCGAGACTCATCAGTCGGCGGCCACCGAATTTGTCACCCAGGTTTCCGTTAATTGACTGGCCGATCGCATATGTCCACAAGAGTGCCGCGCTTGCCCATCCGAGCGTTGACTTCGAGAGGCCCAGTTCCTGCTGAATACCCGGAATCGCAAAGCCGAACGTCTGCCGCCCCGTATAGAAGAACAGATAGCAGAACATCGTTGCCAACAGCATCCGCCATTGTGCAGCGCGAAAGAGCCCGGGTGATAGTACGGGTTGGTTCAATGCGTGACTCACGGCTTCAGTTGGACGTTGACAGGCCAGGGTGTTGATTTATAGTCAACATGGTTGAAGTATAAGAGAGCCGTGATCAAAAACCATCCGGTGCTGGGAGAGTCCACTTTGACTGAAGTTCAGCATCCATTGCTCGAATCTATTGGCGACGTTTCCTCTGTCCTTACGTCGCTGCGAACGGAGCGTCTGTTTCTTGTTCTGGATGAAACGGCTTACGAGGCATCGGGAGCCAAAGACGTTCTCGAACCGTTCCTGAAACAGAAAGCGGTGGAGCGGTTTACGGATTTCGAGCTGAACCCGAAGTTAGAGGATGTCCAGCGCGGCATTGAGGTATATCGCGGCAGCGATCCGGATTTCGTGATCGCACTGGGTGGTGGTACGGCCATTGACCTGGCAAAGCTGATCGGGTCACTTGCTGTACAACCAGAATCCGCACGCGACATCGCGATTGGTAATGCCTCGATTCAATTCGATGGCAAGCCGATGCTGGCGATCCCAACGACGGCCGGAACAGGTAGCGAAGCGACTCATTTCGCTGTCGTCTACGTCGAAGGTAAGAAGTATTCGGTGGCGCATCCATCGTTGTTACCGGACTACGCCGTCGTCGACCCGAAGTTGACCGAGAGTCTGCCAGGACGGATAACTGCTGCGACGGGACTCGACGCATTCTGTCAGGCGATTGAATCGATCTGGGCGGTCGCAGCAACGGACGAGTCGATTCTATACGCGACCGAAGCGGCACGACTGGCCTTTGAAAATCTCGTATCTGCCACCAATGTACCGACGACTGAAGCTCGCCGAGCGATGTGCCGCGCTTCGCATCTGGCCGGCAAAGCAATCAACATCACGAAGACCACCGCACCTCATGCGCTGTCGTATGCACTCACGTCGCGTTACGGCGTACCACATGGAATGGCAGTCGCAGTTACGCTGGCTCCCATGTTCGCATTCAACGCGAGCGTGACGGACAAGGACTGTTCAGATCCGCGTGGTGCGTTGGCAGTTCGTGACCGCATCGCCCGGATATTAGATATTCTGGGAACTGATAACGTCGACGACGCATGTTCGTCGATCAGCAATCTTCTGTCGCGGGTTGGCTGCCCAACGCTGGAAGAAATCGACGTTCAGGGCGACCTGATGAGCATTGTTGACTCCGTCAATGTCCAGCGGCTCGCAAATAACCCTCGTCGTGCGAGTCGCGAACAACTCCTTGACATCCTGCAACACACAGGCTCATAGGAAATGAACGTATTTTGAATTCGATCCCGGCTCTCCTAATGCCGAGTCGCGTTTGACGATGTCCTTTCTGTCACCGCCATTCAGTACCACCCCGAAATCTACATCCTCTGCATGGTCCCGCGGGTACCATGTCGTCTTAATTGGTTCGCAAGAAAAACGTGCTGAGTTCACGCTCAGGATCCGTTAGTGTTTTCGACGCCCATGCACACCAGCTATTGATATCCGTTCGTTTACCGGACAACCCTGTGCTGTCGGTGTGTGTCCGGGAGCCGTGAAGAATATGACCAGTCAGGTGATTAAATGAGTGTTCCGTACGATCTTGTCCCGACAGCCCGCCTGTCTGGTATTCACATGACTGGAACAGTTGTCCGTCGTTTTCTGATCAGCTATCCGGTGTCTCCAGATATTCTTTCCTGCCATCTGCCGCCGGGAGCGGAGTGTGCAACTCACGACGGTTTTGCGTGGGTGTCAGCCTGCTTTGTCCGAATGGACGACATGCGGCCCAACATTCTTCCGAGGTTTGTCGGGATGGGCTTTAACTATCTGATTCACAGAACGAGGGCTCGCCTTCCCTTCCCGGATGGCAAGCTGCGCGAGGCCGTTCTGGTCTTGCAGCCGAACATCAATCGACCGCTGTTAAGTTCGTTTGGCTCCTTGCTGACGGGCGTTGGATTTCGGAACCGTCAAATCGACTTCACAGAAGACGAAGACAACTGGCGAATCCGGATGATCTCTCAGGGTGAACTTCTGTACGATGCCGAAATATCGAAATCGAGTTGTTCCGAATCAATCACGACTGAATCCCGGTTTACAACTGTTCCAGAAGCTGACAGGTTCCTGCTGGGAGTGTCCTTTGGTGGACAGTGGGTAAAGGGCCAGACAAATCTGAAGCTTCTTCCCGAAACACATGATCCGTGGACGACACGTGCCTGTACCTGTACTACCCATAAGAATCAGTTTCTTGAATCACTTGGCGTCGATGCAATTGATGCAGATCACGCGATCACGATGACACAGATCCCACACTACTTCGGAATCACTCCAATCAAGACGACTTTGAAATGCGCGACCGAAGCTGACACTTCGCTGAATCGGAGCGGGGGGTAGACGCTTAATCTGATGCTGATAAGTCTCTTACCGCTGCCCGGTTACCTGTAGACGCCACTAAGAAAACGCAGGGACGCGGGTGCCCCGCCTTTTACACCGCGACCAGTTTCAGGGTTGTACGCTAACTTTCGCATGCAGTGGCTCCACTGCCTCATCGGAATCATTCGAAATCAGCGAGCGTTTGAATTTTGGCGGCAGCCCGAACAGTGCGAGCAGGCTGCGGAAGTGACGATCTCACTGCTCAGAACGGCGTCGCAGTCGTCGTCGATGCAGTCGGCATGGTTTCGTGGTGACATGCAGGGGATGTCGACTCAGGAGCGGCGAGTTGACATGCGTTGCCCGAGTGTTGTCGGCGGGCTTACGATGCACGGCTGTCAGACAGGCACCACGAGAGGCGTTCACCCGGAATGGGATCCATCCGTATTGATACCGACGTTGCGTTCCTTGATGCGTCGCGCGCTGAGCGGGCCGATCTTTACCGTCCGGCTGAAACGGCGACTCATTATCCGATTGCAGTGTTTCTTCACGGTGGAGCATTCCATCGCGGCGACAAGGCGTCGGCGAGGTCGCAGACGCTCTGTCGGTTGCTCGCCGAGTCTGGCGTCGCGGTGCTCAGTGTGAATTATCTGCTGTCCCCCGGAACCGAAGGTGAAAAACGCTGGCAGGCGTGGCCGACCAACCTGCTCGATGCGGCGAGTGCAGTTCGTTTTGTCGTTCAAAATGGACAGAAGTTGGGTTTGGACCCGTCGCGAATCGCCGTGGTGGGAGCATCGGCCGGAGGAACCCTGGCTTTGCTGCTTGCTTTCGGAGCCGCCGATACGCTCGCCGGTGAG
>JACLAC010011628.1_pt1 | contig 42489 bp, 38 predicted proteins | sample 8027881 | NCBI WGS metagenome assembly JACLAC01 (sample SAMN15725517, study PRJNA655200) | protist metagenome | isolation source: fluorescence activated cell sorting (FACS) single amplified genomes of... | place: Spain: Blaines Bay Microbial Observatory, Mediterranean Sea | collected 2016-01-19 | reverse complement strand
GCCTTGAGGATAGCTGTTAACTCCTCTGGACTCAAGCTCTCTAGGGTGCCCTCGGGGAGACGGCGGAAAGCCTCATCCGTAGGTGCAAATATGGTGAAGGGCCCCTCGGCCTCTAGGGCGGCCACAAGACCGACGTCATCTAGGGCCTTGGTCAAGATGGAGAAGCGCCCATCGGTGAGTGCCCTTTTAACAACATTCAAAGAGGCAAGGGAAGCTCCCTTTTTCCAACTTGAACAGGAGGACCCCTTCAAGCTACAAGATTGCTTCAAAGCCGCCTGTTTTGCCTTTGAGCCGCAACTACTGCAACTGCCACAATGGGCTTTTGCTGTGGCTGTTATGGCCAAGGTCATTAAAGATACACCAGCGATCCTAGCGGCTAGGTGACTCAATTTTCTCATGACAATACACTTATAACACGATTGAAGTCCTAAAATTATAGTAGGGCTGCACGCACTAGCCAACGTGTATCTCTAACCATCAGAAAGAAGGTGCATTTTTGGAATCGGTGGTCTTGGCAGCGACCACCTGACGTTCACACCCCCAAAGAAATAACCTTGAACAGGATTGGCTCTGGAAAATAAAAGCTCTAGCTATGATGCAGGGATCCCTCTTTTGAGCTGAACCAACTTTGCCATCCATCTATCACGAAACGCGACTCAAGCGCGACCCCAAAGAGAGTCTCGTTTGGAAGGCCATCGTCGAACACCTGCAAAGCAAACACATCCCCGCCACCATCCCCAACAGCCTCGATATCGGTTGTGGCTACGGCGACTTTTCTAGGCACCTGAGGGCTTCGGCAAAGGTCGCCATCGACCTAGAGGACCTCAGCGCCCACCAAGCGCCCGACGTCGACTTTATACAGGGCTCCGTACTCGAGGAGGTGACTTCCTTACCTCAACATTTTGACCTGTGCTTCAGTTCCAATTTGATGGAGCACCTCACCCAAGAGGAAGGCGCCCACTTGGTCGAGAGCATCCACCAACGCCTCGCCCCCGGTGGACGCTTGCTGCTGCTGCAACCGAATTTCCGCTTCTGCTACCGCCGTTATTTCGACGATTACACCCACAAAACCATCTACACCGACGAAGGGTTGTCGGGACTACTGCAATCCGTGGGCTTCAAGATCGAGCTGTGCAAACCTCGTTTTCTACCTTTCTCCATGCGCGGCTCCCTATTGCCGAAGACTTACACCCTGACCCGGCTCTACCTGGAACTCGGCTCCCCAATCCTCGGGGCTCAGATGCTCATAGGGGCCATCAAACATTAAATGACGAGTGCTCGCAAAAAAAGTCGTTCACTCTAGACAGGAGCCCTTAGGATGAGATCGACCACTTTAGCAAAATATGGCTAGCAGCGAGATCCAAGACCACATCCAAACCTGGCTAGAACAACAGTTCATGGCCGACTTCGATTGCGAGGAACAAAAACAAGCTGACCTCTTTGAAGCGGGCGTTATCGATTCCTTCGGCCAAGTTGAACTGGTGGGCCACTTGGAAAAAACCTACGAACTGCACTTCACCGACGAAGAACTGATGTCACCGGAGATGGCTAGCCTATCTGGCATGGCCAAACTGGTGCAGCGCAAATTGAATTGACCTTGGCCGATAGCGAAAAACTCATCCGCTGCAATCGCTGCATCCTGCCCCACACCTTCCCCGGCGCCAACATCGATGAGACGGGCACCTGCCAACTTTGCCGTGAAGCGATACCACTAGAGAATATTGAAGCAAAACGGGAAGAGCTGCGACTGGCCATGAAGGCCAGTCTGGCTGAGCCCAACCCAAAAGGCGAGTTCGACGTTTTGGTGGCCTACAGTGGCGGCAAGGACTCGAGTTACATCCTGTGGTTGCTCAGTCAGCACTACGGTCAGCGCTGCTTGGCCATCACCATCGACAACGGCTTCATCTCCGATAGGGCCTTTGAAAATGGACGACGAGTGACCGAAACCCTTGGCATCGACTACCACATCGTGCGTCCCTCCCCCAGTTTTGTCAAAACCGCTTTCCGCAAAAGCCTGACCGAGTCCGTCCACCCCAAAGTGGCCCTCAAGCGAGCCAGCTCGGTGTGCAACACCTGCATTTCGATGATCAACAATCACATGGTCAAAACCGCCATCCAGTGGGACATCCCCATCATCGCCGGGGGCTACATCAGCGGCCAAGTGCCCAAAAACTCAGCGGTCTTGAACTACGACCCCGCCGCTCGGCAAAAGGGACGCATGAGGACCGTCAACGAGATGATCAAGCACTTTGGACCCGAAGCCCAACACTACTACGGCATCGCTGACCAACTGGCCAAGGGTGCCGGAGAACTGGTCATCCTCAACCCCATGCTCACCTTGGCCTACAACGAAGAAGAGATCTTGGCCAAGATCTCCGAGCTGGGCTGGGAGATGCCCTCGGACACCGGCGCCAACTCCAGCAACTGCCAACTCAACGATCTCGGTATCGCGGCCCACGTCAAACAACACCGCTTCAACCCCTATGTCAACGAGTTGGCCGAATTGGTGCGCAACGGACTGATGCCAAGGCACGAAGCCCTCAAGAAGGTCGAAGCTGTGCCCAACTTCTCCGAACTCAAAACTCAAATGAACAAGCTCGACCTCAAACCCGAGGACATGTAGGTCTTGGAGCCACGCCAAGGCCCAGCACAAAAAGCGGCGCTGCTCTTTCCCGGCCAGGGGGCTCATGGCCCGGAGATGCTCGCTGAACTGCACTGCGCTGACGAGTCTTGGCAACAACTTTGCGACCTGCTCGGGAGCAACCCTCTGCGCCAAAGCGATCCCCATTGGTTCAGCAGAAACGAGGTGGCCTCGCTGCTGACGGTTTATTTCTCCATGAAAACTTTCCAAGAGAAGCAGGAGCAGGTGGATCACATCAGCCACGTCGCAGGCTACAGCGTTGGACAACTGAGTGCCTTATGGGCCTGTGGCTGCATCAAAACAGAGGAACTGCTACCAACGGTGCAGCGCCGCGCCCAGATCATGAATGAACACTGCACCGAGGGGCCGCCCTCGGCCATGCTCGCGGTCATTGGCCTAAAAGCGCTCACCGTTCAAGGGCTGATCGCCGAGCTCGGTCTAAACAACACCACCATCAGCAACCTCAACGCCCCCGGCCAACTCACCCTGGCCGGCTCCAAAGCCGAACTCGAACGTTTAGAGCCAGTCCTGAAACAACACAAACCGCGCAAACTTCAGCCCCTAGGCACCTCCGGCGCTTGGCACAGCCCTTGGTTGAAGGGGGCAGAAGCCGAGGTCTGCGATCTCTTTCGCAGCAAACTGATCCGTCCCCCGGTCACTTCACCGCAACTCATCTGCAACACCAACGCCGAAGCCCTAGACCTCCACAATAGCGAGGCCGTCGCAAGGGTCATGGGCAAGCAGGTGCAGCAACCGGTGTTGTGGGAGGCTTCCGTAAGGCGCCTGATCCGCGAGGGTTGCGAGACCTTGATCGAGTGTGGTCACGGCTCGGTGCTCTCCAAGTTTGGCTTTTTCATCGATCGCAGCGTGCGTCACCTCAACTGGGAGTTGACGCGCTGATGTGTGGCATCGCTGGACGCTGGGGTGGCGGCTTCAAACTCGAAGAGCTCGAACAACAACTGAGGACCATGGTGGCAGCCATCGCCCACCGTGGCCCCGATGGCGCAGGCTTGGCCATCAGTCCCCTAGGGGGGCTGGGCCACGTACGCCTGTCCATCATCGACCTCGAACAAGGGGCGCAGCCCATGGCCGCAAGGGATCACGGCCTGTGGATCAGTTTCAATGGCGAACTGTTCAACTACCGCGAACTGCGTCAGGAGCTGGAACAACAAGGCGAGGTCTTTGTCAGCAAAAGCGACACTGAGGTGGTGTTGCGCAGCTACGCCCGCTGGGGCAAATCCTGCCTAAAGCGCTTCAATGGCCAGTACGCCTTTGCCATCGCCGACCCAAAGCAAGACCAACTTTTTTTAGCCCGCGATCCCTTCGGTGAGCGACCGCTTTTTTGGCACCGCAGAGCTAAGGTTTTGAGTTTTTGTTCCGAGGCCAAAGGGTTGCTCACTTGCCCCGACGTCACAGCCGAACTAGACCTAGACGCTTTGCACAGCAGCTTTGGCTCCTGGACCCTTCAACCCCAACAGAGCAGTTTTAGGGACATCCAACAACTGGCACCGGGCCACTGGATGACCTTCAAGCAGGGCCAACTCGAGATAGGGCAACACTACCAACTGCCCGACTTACTCGAGGAGCAGAGCCAGCTCACAGCAAAGCACAAAGAACATCACCGCGGCGAGATGAGTGAAGAACTCAAGGCCAAGTTGTGTTCCTCTCTAGGACGCAGCGTGTCACTGCGGCTGCGCAGTGACGTGGAGGTGGGCTGTTACTTGAGCGGCGGGCTCGACTCCACCATCACCACCGCCCTCGCCGCCGAACGCTGTGAAAAAGTTCACAGTTACTCCATCAGGTTTCCCCAAGCTGATTACGACGAAGGCCATGAGCAAGGCCTCGCTCAGCGTCAACTCGGCACCGAGCACGAGTCTGTGCTCGTCCACGAGAAGGACATTGCCGACATCTTTCCTCAGGTGATCCTTCACGCCGAGTGCCCCCAGTTCAGGACGGCGGCCGCACCGCTTTTTCTATTGGCCCGCCGCGTGCGTGAACGGGGGTTGAAGGTCGTGCTCACGGGCGAAGGCGCCGATGAATTCTTTTTAGGCTACAACCTTTTCAAAGAGATCCTCCTGCGCCAGCAACTGCCGCAACTGGATGATGACAGCGCCTGCGCTGCCATCGCCGCTCTCTACCCCTACCTGCCCCACTTCGATAGCGCCATGGCAAAACGGCAACTGCCCATCTTTCGTCGCAGTTGTGGTGGGCTCGATGACTCGACTTTCTCCCACCGTATGCGCTACCGCGTCTCCCAGTGGAACGAGAGCTTTTTGGCCCCTGGAAAAAGCGCCCAAGAGCAATGGGTCGATAGCCTCAAGCGATGGCCCGGCTTCGAGGCCAGGTCGACTCTGGGCAAGGGCCAGGAGTTGGAACGACTGAACCTTCTGGGCGGATACTTGCTGTCCTCCCAAGGTGACCGCATGGCCATGGCCCACGGCATAGAAACTCGGGCCCCTTTCCTCGACCCCGAAGTGGTGGCCATGGCCCAAAGCTTAGCCTTGGACCATAAAATCAAGGGTGGTCACAATGAGAAATTCGCCCTCAAAGCCAGCTTTGGCAAACGCCTACCAGCGGCCATCGTTGAGCGAGCCAAGCAACCCTACCGCGCCATGGAGGCCAGCTGCTTTTGTTCCAACAAACCCCTTTGGTACCTTGAGGCCAGTGCTGTTGCTTCCCTTAAACGTCGCCACTGGCTCGATGCCAGCCGCGCCCAACGTCTGTTTAGGAAGGCCGAGGACGACCCTATGGGCTTGAGCCCACGGGAAAACCAAAGCGTGATCGCCATCCTGTCGACGATCCTACTGGAGGATCAATTGATTCATCAACGGTGGCGACCGGGTTTGAACCACAACCTCAGTTGCCAACTGATGGTCCCGTCCTGATTCATTGGACCGACTCCAGCACAGCTAGGATAAGGGCAAAAGTCAAGGCAACCAAGCCCATGCGGACAGCCGCTCCAACACCCCCCTCAGCATGACCATAGAGTCTTCCCGCAACAAGTGTATGCCGTCGCGACTGGCAAAGCTGGCACCCGAAGCCTGGGGGTCCAACCAGCGGTACTGGCCTTTGGGAAAAAATTTCTCCTCGATCTCGTACTCGTGGCGTCGGGCTTCCCTCATGGCCTCGGCCTCGGGGCTGCGCAACAACAACACCTTGATGCCATCCTTTTGAAGGGCATCGATGAGATCCTTTTGCTGTTGCAACCACTGCATCAACTCCTGGCGCTCATAGAAACCGCTTTCGGTGCGCTGCTTTTGACGGTGCACGTACTGGCCCAAGGCCCGTTTGTAAAAAACAGGGTCTGCGTGATTGAGGCCGCGCACCCTCTTGGCTGTACTGCGGTTGCGCACCCAGGTTCGCAAGCGCTGGTGCAAGTTGTTTTCGCGACGACTGGCGTGCAACCAACTGCGCCTCAACAAAACAGCAGCTCGCTCCTCAAAGAGATCCATCAAAGCTCGGTGTAGACCTCGACTCTGGGCTAGGCTATTGAGGCCCATTTCGACGATCACCACCCTTGGCCGGCCTCCGCTTTGCCTCAAGATCTCTAAACCCGTCAAAGCATTGGCGCCATCAAAGCCCAGATTGGTGACCTGGGGAAACTCTTCATCGATGACATTGGCAAAAATGGAACTGCCCACCATCACCACCGAACTGGGCTTCGGCGCTTCTAGGTATGCAAAAAGGACGCTGTGCAAACTGCGCTCCTGACCCGGTCCAGGCGGGAAATGGCGCGACAACAGCTCAAAGGCCAACAGCATCAAAAAGGGCACCAAAAGCCAATGAGCCTTGGGCCTTGAGCTGGAATGATCCTTTCCCGACGTCGTCATCCCTTAAAAAGTGAAGTAAATGAAGGTCTGAGCTTGACCCCATAAGGAACAAAGCAACAGCAGGTTGAGCCCAATGAGGTATGGAGCCAAGACCGGGGCTCTGACCAACTCCAACAGGGGACGCCAAAGGCAAACCAGGTGCATCACCGCCACCGGGGCCATGAAAAACAACATGTCGGCCATACGCGGCCACAGGTAAGGCTGATCCCAACCGCTCAACAGCAGAGCCTCAAAAAAAGCCACGACATCCCCCAGGTTCTTGTGGTAGAAAAAAATCCCTAGAAAACACACCCCTTGGAAAGTCAGAGCCCAACGCCACAGGGCGGACCAGCCGCGAGGCTTCCACCTCGGGCCTTTTTTTCGCAACCTCCAGCCATCTAAAACACAAGCACAACCGTGCAGTCCGCCCCAGAGCACGTAACTCCAATGAGGCCCATGCCACAAACCGGACAAGAAGAACGTGATGAGCAAACAAAGCTGCAGGCGCTGACGAAACAACGATCGCGTGGCAAGACGCAAAAAGACATAGTCCTTGAACCACTGGGTCAAAGAGATATGCCAACGCTTCCAGAAATCACTAAAGCCCGTCGCCAAAAAAGGCAGGTCAAAGTTGAGCGGCAAACGGTAACCAAGCAGTCTGGCGATACCGATAGCGATGGAAGAGTAACCGGCAAAGTCACCAAACACCTGGACCATAAAGGCCCAGCTCAGCACCAAAAGGTTGAGGCTGTGGCGCAACTCACAGCTTGGGACCTGAAGGGCTGCGGTGTAGTGGGCTAAATTGTCGGCGACGACGACCTTCAAGACCAAACCGCTGCTGATGGCCAACAATCCGGCACGGATATCATCGAGGTCCAGCTTCGGCCGCTGCTGAAGTTGGGGCAAAAACTGCCTGGCCTTCACGATAGGTCCGGCCACCAACTGGGGAAAAAACATCACAAACAGTGAAAACCGAAGGGGGCTCGTTTCGGCTTTGATCACCTTGTAGTGAACGTCAAAAAGGTAACTCTGGATCTGGAAGGTGAAAAATGAAATCCCCACCGGCAGCCAAGCGCTCACCTCGGGCAAAACTCCTCCCCATAAATCGAAGAACAACTGCAGGCTGTCCCTGAAAAAAACAATGTACTTGAGGGAGGCCAATAAACCCAGATTGAGAAGCGTTGCAAAGGCCAAAACCCAAAAGCCACCTTTGTTGGAGGCGATCCAGTGACCTGCAGCGAAGTGAATCAAACACAGAGCGATGAGGATAAAAACAAAACCCGGTTCTATGCTGAAATAAAAAATAAGGCTGACCACGAGCAGCAAGATTTGGTGTAAACGAGTTCCTAAAAGCCTCGATGAAGGCACCAACAGCAAGAGTGCCAAATAAAAAATGGGCTCCGAAAAGATCATCGCAACATCACCGTGGCATCAACAAGGCGGTCTTCACCAAGAACAAAGTCCGCAACTCCGCAGAATAACCAGAAACTCAAAATCTCACTTTTTACACCTGATGAAGGTTGCTCTTTTGACGCAACAACCATTAAACCCTCAAGCCCTCCAGATCAATACTTTCATTGTCGTGTATCGTCTACAAAACAAGCCCTATGGGGTGAAAAAATATTGCTTGAGATCCATGCCTAGATTATAGGATTTAAATGCATCAGCACGTTATCTTCATGGACACCTCCTTTCCATAAGCTTGAAAGCCTCCCCCCGCAACCCATCCCTTCCTCGACCTCGAGACGAAAAAAAACAAGCTCTAAAAAAAGTTGCCATTGTTCAATCCAATTACATACCTTGGAAAGGCTATTTCGATCTCATCGCCCACGTCGACGAATTCATCCTATACGACGACATGCAGTTCACCAAACGGGACTGGAGAAACCGCAACAAAATCAAAACAGCCCAAGGGCTGATCTGGCTGACCATACCCGTTCAAGTGAGAGGCAAGTTCCACCAAAAAATACGCCACACCCTGGTCAGTGACAGGGACTGGCCAACAAAGCATTGGAAAGCCATCCTCAATAATTACAAAAAAGCTCCGTACTTTGATGAGGTGACGTCTTGGCTACAACCTTTGTACGAGGGCATCGACAGTGCTGAGCTCTCGGTCATCAACCGCAGATTTATAGAATCCATCTGCAACTACCTCGCCATCACCACAAAAATCAGCAACTCTTGGGATCACCCTCAAACAGAGGGGCAATCCGAAAGGTTGGCCTCCCTTTGCCTTGCGACCGGGGCGAAGACTTACGTTTCGGGCCCGGCCGCTAAGGACTACTTGGACGAGTCGATCTTTGAACAACAACATCTCGAAGTCGAGTGGTTCGACTACAGCCATTACCCCGTTCATCCACAACTTTGGGGTGACTTCGAACACTCCGTTTCCATCCTAGACCTCTTGTTCAACTGTGGCAAGGCATCGCTCCAATGGATGAAGAGCAATAAGGCAGCAACCACTGCATGATGAATCATCAGAACACTTTTCACCCACTGGGCGAAAACCTATTGGAGGGACACGCCTTCATCTACAAACCCCTTGGAGATTCCACTTTTGATTTCCCAGGTTCCATCGACCTCGTGACGTGGCTACCTTGAATCCTGCAACATCGAAGTCCTTGCAAAAAACTAATGTTGAACATAAGGACAAGCCGAAACTCTCTATCGTTTCGACCCTTTATTGTTCGTCGGAAACCATCGTAGCTTTCGTCAACTCGATTTGCAGTGTTGCTCGCCAGATCACCCCTGACTTTGAAATCGTGCTCATTGACGACGGCTCCCCCGACGATTCCGTCGAAAAAGGTAAAGCCATCGATGCTCCCCTAAAAATCATCAGTTTCACTAAAAACCAAGGCCACCATCACGCCATGATGGCGGCAACCGAACACGCCAAGGGCGAGTTTGTCTTTTTGATCGATTCGGACTTGGAGGAGTCACCATCACTGCTACTGCAGTTTTGGAAAACCCTTCAAGAAGAAAACGATATCGGCATGGTCTATGGGGTTCAAGACAACAGAAAGGGCAACCTGTCCGAAAGGCTCTTTGGTGGCTTGTTCTACAAGTGCTTCAACCTGATGTCCGATGTGAAGATCCCCGAAAATCTACTGACCGTGAGGCTGATGACGCGAGCCTACGTCGAGGTCTTGCTGCAGTTCAAAGAAAAAGCTCTCTTCATTGGAGGGTTGTGGCAAATCGCCGGCTTCAAGCAACGAGCCCTGATCGTTCATAAAGAATCGACTTCCGCCACCACCTACACCCTAAAGGACAAACTCGACCTGGTCCTCAATGCGGTCACTTCATTTTCAAGCAAACCCCTGATGTTGCTTTTCAAGCTCAGTCTGTTGATCAACCTGTTGACTTTTATCTACATCACTAAAACCCTCTACACTTGGCTCGTCTACGAGAAGACGATCTCCGGCTACGCTTCGATCATCATCTCCATATGGATGTTTGGGGGCTTGATCCTGAGCGCCATCAGTATCGTTGGCCTGTACCTTTCAAAAGTTTTCATCGAGGTCAAAAATCGACCTCGATACTCGATCAAAGCGATCTTCGACAACTCGCCCTTCTGAGCCAAGTTCACAAACAAGATGGAAAGCTGCACCCATTGCGACAGTGTTCACACGGTCAAATTAAACGAAACCAAACGAGAGGGCCACAAGGCGGTCATGTCCGACGGCAGCCTCGCTAACGACTTTGATGCTTGCCAGTGCTTCTGTGAGGAATGCGGAGCTTTTTTCATCAGTTATCATCCACCCGATCGCCTAGAGCGTTACTTCTCCGAAGAGTACGACGTTTCCGATGAGGTTCAGGACTGCCAAGTGGTTCTTGAAGGCAAAAGAAAGGGCAAACATTCGGTCATTCATCAATCTTTATTGGACTCCTGCTCAGGACTTGGCCCCGAGGGTAACTTTTTGGAGATCGCCTGTGGCAATGGCTTGCTTTCAAAAAAGTTTTACCAACAACATCAAAACTGGCAATGCTTCGCCGTCGACCCATCCCATCACAGTTCCCAACACCGTCATGGGGGAGTTCATTTTATCCAGGACTTCTTCTCTCCATCTCTGTTTAAAGAACAACGTTTCGATGTCATCGTCGCCCATGGCATCCTCAACCGCACGCCCACCTTAGAGATGCTAAAGGGCATCACCTCCCTTTGCAAAAAAAATGCCCTGCTCAGTTTCGAGATCGTCACCTTAGAGAATTCAAGCTTTGCTCCCTATATTTGGGATCACAGCTACACCTTTCTCGAATCGGTCTTTTGCCAATATTTGAACAGTTTGGCCATCAAAATCAATAAAAGGGTCAACTGTGGATCAACCCTACAGTTTATCTGTTCGTATACTGCCGACCCCAAGCCTCAAAAAATTTGCCTTGGAGCGGACAGCACCCGTGAGGCCCTCGCCTTGTACCGAGAACATTTATCCGCCTGGGACCGCATTTTTGCTGCTCACCTAGAGTGCAAAGCCAAGTACCCCCACAAAAAAATAGCTCTTTTTGGGGCGGGGCTTTACAGTGCCATCGTTTACAGTCGCTTGGGAAAAGCCAACGTTGATGTTGTTATCGACGAGGTTCGTGCGGGCAGATCTTTCGAAGGCATGAGGATCATCGGTTTGGACGAAGCCTTAAAGCTCAAAAAAGAGCTGCTCATTTTACTTTGCGCTAGGCCCACAAACATGAAATATCTAAAAGAAAAACTTGCTGACGATTTCCAAGTCATATCGTTATAATGCGGCTTGCGGAGAGAGCTCAGATGGAACATATTTTCACAGTTGACGATGAGGCCAAACTCCCCCTAAACGATATCCACGAAGCCATCAAAACACACTCCTACGCCGCCATTCGCGGCATCGTCGACCCCCTAGAGGTCGGCCTCGGCATCAACAAGCTCAAAAACGTCTTTTCTGCAGATGCGGACCAGCCTTCGACCGGCGAATCCCCACGGGAAATCATGTCCAACTTTCAAAAACTTGCGGCGGGGGGAGAGAGTCAACGCTACAACAGTTTCCCACGTTTTTTTCGCACGCTCTACAACCCCATCTGGTCCGAGGACATCTATGGCATGAGGGCAACCTTCAAAAAGGTTTGTCGGGTCAGAAACGCCCTTTATGGTTTACCTCAGGATTTCGCCATCGACGGCGTTGCCCAAAACGGTTACTGGACAGCCTCTAGAATCCACCAGTACCCCTTGGGAGGCGGTTTTTTTATCGGACACAGGGACACGACCCTCATGGATGTGGCAAAGGAAAAGGGCAGCGGCTTTTTCCAGATCATCTTGGTCATGAGTCAAAAGGGGGTCGATTTCGAACAGGGGGGAGCCTTCGTCGACCACGACCAGAAACGTCTTTACCTAGAAGACACACTGCTACCGGGAGATATCGCCATCTACGATGGCCAGACCTTTCACGGCGTCGAAGACATCGACCCCCACAAAAAGATTTGCCTCAACACGATCAATGGAAGGTGTGCAGGTTTCGTTTCCCTATACAAAAAAATGCTTTGATGCCTCCAAGTGACAGCTTCGGACTTTTGCTCACCCATTTAATGAGTTGACGTGTTGAATCCTATGACTTTGTCCTCACTAAAAAAAACTCTCGCCCCTTGAACGTTCTTATCTATGGAGCAGGTGTCCTCGGCAAGCAAGTCTACCACCTCCTCAAAACTCAGCATGATGTTAACATCACTGGTCTCGTCGACGATAGCCAAGAAGTCGGCACGACCTTTCTTCCCGACCTAAAAGTTTCTGAAAACAAGCAATCCCTAAATCAAAAGATCCACGACGATCCTGATTTTTCAAAAAAGGTGGCAATGATCATCGCCATCGGACCGGATAACCTCAAGGCGCGTTGGGACGTTTTCCTGTGGGCCCGGGAGAAAGGCTTTGACTTGCCCAATCTGATTCACCCCCAAGCAGCCGTCGATGCTTCCGCATCCCTAGGCATAGGAAACATCATCCTCGCCAATGCAACCATCGACTATGAAGTCAAACTCGGCGATGGCAACTATGTGGACATCGGCTGTATGATCAGTCACAACAACAACATAGGCAACAACAACTTCATCACCACCGGCTGTGCAACAGCTGGACAAGTCAGCTTCGGTGATCACAACTTCATTGGCATGCACTCGACCTTCACCGATGGCGTCCAGGTCGGACATCAAAATCAGTTCTGGGCAAGAAACTTCGTCACTAGAGATGTGGGCGATCGTCAGAAGATCGTCACCTTCCACAACCAAAAAAGTTTTCCCCTTTGAGCGAATCCTTATTCAAACAGCTTTTGCAATGCCACCGTTGCCAGTCCCAGGACTTGAATTTCGAACAAGCTTGTTTTGAAACCCCACTGAAGCCCAAGGGTGAAATCCGTTGTTGCCAGTGTGACAGCACCATGTGCTTCAACGATGGTGTTCTCGTGGTCGATGCTGACTGGACCCAGAACCAAAAACGCAATGCTTATGTTTACAGTGACTTCTGGAAAAGAAGCGACCTGGCCATCAAAGAGGATAAACTCACCCATGAGGACGAATTGTTAGATGGCTGGCGCACCCACTTTAAAAAAGGCATCCTCCTCGATGCTGGCTGTGGTTCGGGACGACACCTCAGACATTGGGTGAAAAGCGACGTTCAAGTCGATGCTTTTGTCATGGTCGATATCTCCGATAGCATCTTCCAGTGCAGGAGTTATTACCAAGAGCTCGATTGCCAAAAACCGGCCATTTTCATAAAGTGTTCCATCAGTGACCTTCCCATCAAATCACGTGCCCTTGACCACACTTGGACAAGTGGCGTCATCGGTTTGCTTGAACAGCAACAACTCGCCGTTCGAGAGTTGTGCCGCATCACTCAGAACACCTTTTTCCTTGGGGTCCTCACGGAAAAAAACATCTCTGGAAAGATTTACATCTTCGCCAATGTTTTCAAACCCCTTCTGAACAAAATCAAAAGCATGAGCCTTTTGTTTCTGTTCGCCGGTGTCATCGCTAAGCTGGCCCTACTAGCACTAAAATGTTGTTACCATTTAAAGATCTCGCTCTTCTCCATCAGGAGAGAGAAGCTCAAGGCGATCGTCAACGACCCCCTTGCTGCATCACGCCTGCAACACTCTCTCTATGACCCGATCATCATTCCCAAAATCATCAAGCACCCTGACTCTGATTACATCGATTGGGCCAAGTCTTGTCAATTCTTTCTCTACAAACACCAAACAGAAATCATCTGTGATTACTTCCACTTTAAAAAAGCGTCCTAAAGGACTGCTTCTCAAGCTTTGCCTTTTCAAAAAGGGATCTTGAAGGCTCATTGCAGCTATCATGTATGTTTTTTTGGACAACTACCCTAAGGAGACACTGCTCAAAGGACCTGAACTTGTCAGAGTTTGTTCTCTACGACGAAAGCGATGCCAATTACGGTCGAAAAATGGCCGAGAGGATACCCCCACTTTTTAAGGAGGAACTGCTCAACTTAGGTTTTGAGCTCGTCAAAACGATCGACAACGACATTTGTGTCTACCAAAAACCTTCCTCATGAACGCGACTTTTTCCGTAGGCCAAACTGTACTCTGGACGCTCCTGCTGGGCTTTTGCTGTTGGGGCTTTGGTGGTGTCTTTGCAATAAGAACATCGCTCCATTGGGTATTGAGACTGAGTCTCGGCCAAGCGAGCTTAGGGCTGTTGTGCAGCTTTATCTTGTGGTCTCCCTTAGACCTCAACATCTTCTACCCCTTGGCACTGGGGATAGGCTGTCTCCTTTGTGGATTGGGACTCCCTAATGCACAAGACATAAAATCTTGCTTGGCAAAGCTGGAGCTAGCCTCATGGCTCGCCTTGCTTTTGATCTTCGTCATCCTGCTGGTGCAATGGCTACTGACCTGCACACCGATGGGTGGCCAAGAGTCTTTTCAGTACCACTACTTTATTCCCCAACTCTATTTAGAACAACAAAGTTTATTCCTCAAGGATTTTGAGCTCACCGAGGCACTGCTCAACGTGTGGGGACTTGAAAGCTTATTGAGTTTTTCCAATACATTCTTGGGCTTGATGGGGATGAGGGTCCAGATGTGGTGGCTTTATGCTCTGTTCATTTTTCAGATCGGCTGCGGCTCCTATTGGCTCTTCCAATCTTGGCAGAGCAGCTATTGGTCCATGGTCATGGCCGGCCTATGCACGCTGTTCAACTATTTCTTTTGGTGGACCAAGCCTGAGCTCGCCTTGGTTGGTTATTGTGCCTTACTGATCCCTTATTGGAAACATGATCCCTTAAAATGGCACACTAAAGGGAGTTGGATCTCAGCCGTCCTCTTGGCTTGGCTGTATAGTTTGAAGATCACTTTTATCACCTTCACCCCACTCTTGCTGTTGCTACTGTACTTCGACAAACGCTTTAAACTCGTTTGGGTCTTCAAAACCGCTCTGTACACCCTCGCCTTGCTGTCTCCTTGGATCGTCTTCTTGCTCATGGGGAACAGTGGCCTTGGCGGCTTTCCCATCGACAATCCGCTCCATTTTGATGCTCCTAGCGGAGACGAAAACATCTGGGTGGAAACTTGGACCCACAAGTATCTCGAAAACATGGTCTTCACCTTTGGACTTTACAAACCGGCTTCTCACCTTTTTTGTCTCGGCTTGCCTTTTTTCATCTATCGCTTTAGAAGGTATGCTCACCTGATTTGTGGCCTTGGCGCCAACCTCGCTGGAGCGGTCTTGCTCATGAAGGCAGACACTCCCTTTGCTGACGAATTTCGCTACGTCTGCTTTAGCATGTTTGTCATCCCCATGGGGGCTGGACTCGTCTTGGCCTACCTGGGTCGTTGGCGTTGGATGGTGCCCTTTATCTTTCTAGCTTGCTCTGCCTTGATCGCCAAAAGGAGTCTCGTTCAGCTTGGGGAAGCCTCACGGCACCATGGAGCATGGCTGAGGGGAGAGCAAACCTTAGCCCATAGCCTCAGTCGTGAAGGTGCACTCCAATATCAAGCCTTTTTAAAACAAAAAGAGCCAGAAGATCGGCTACTGCACGTCGGTCATGGCAATTACGCCGTCCACGGCCCAAGCGTTGTTCACGTGGGCTCATGGAGCAAAAAATACCCGCTCTGGAAGGCAGACACTCCCAAGGCCTTACTGCAATGGTGTCAGGCACAAAACGTTCAATGGATCTTGTTTGAACGTTGGCGCTACTCTAGCTACGCTAGGGGGTTTGGAGGCACGCAGTACGTCAACAGCAGACTGAGCAAGTACTACCAGGCCGTTATCGCGTCCATCGAAATGGTCGAAGACTTCAAGGTGTCGGCCTCCAACAATAACTATTGGCTCATCAAACTGCCGCGTTCAGGCACCAGCAAGGTGCCTCCCAATCCACAGCTCTCCCACTGAAGCCATGCTGATCAAGACCTTCAAAGATCATCGCACACCCTGCATAGGGTTTGTTGTCGTGTATCTCCTATTGGCACTGTACTACAGCTCTCACCCCCAAGAGGTCCTCACTCACTATCACAACTCCGAGATCACCTACCTCAAAGCTCAGGATATGGCCAAGGGCGATCATCAGTGGGGCATGTTCTTCGATGGCCCCAACCATCGCACGCCACGCTATGAATTTCACATGCCCGAAGGCCCAACTTATGTCATGGCCCTTTGGTTGAGTTGTGGTCTACCCATCGAGGCTTACCGCATTTGCCCCATTTTGTGTTCAACCTTCTGCCACCTTTTTTTTCTACTGGCTTTGCTCTCTCGCTACGGCAAAAACTTGAACCCGGCTTGGGTCTTGCTCAGCTTTGCTTGGGTCGCCTATCAACCCATGACCGTGGCCTGGAGCAAGGCCGTTGACGACGGCAGCTACAATTTATCCATCATGGTTCTCCTCACCGCCTTGGCCATCAAAGCACCCAAGTGTCGCCATGGCCTTTATCTACTTCTCGGTTTCCTGTTAGGCTGTCAGGAGTTTTACCGGCAACCGATGATGCTCATGCTCCTGTGGATGGTCGAATGGTTGGTCCGTCGACAACGCCAAGAACCTATCCCAAGAGCATTGTTCATCTCTTTTATGCACGCCAGTGTTGCTGGAATCGGCGTCGTCCTCGGACTACTAGCCCACATTGCCCAGTTGGCTCTGGTCTGGCAAAGCTGGGCCGACGCCTGGAACGAGATGGCCGGGGCCGCACTGGGTCGAGCTTCCATCGAAAATGAGCTCAACCCCAGCTTCTATTTGGCTAAACGCCACGACCAAGAGTTTGCCGGCGCACCCTTGGAGTGGGTTCGCATCTCGACCATGATCAAGTGCTGGGTATCGGTCTTCTGGTACGACGCTGGACGTCACTACCTCTGGCCCATCGTCTTTCCCGCGGCAATGTTAACAGCTTATTGGCACACCTTAAAACATCGACTCTGGCCTTGGTCCACCCCTTCATCTCTGGTTTTACTGGGCTTCATCTTTTTGATACCCAACGTCTGGACCTTGATGATGCCCAACCACGCAAGCGTTCACTTCTATTATATCGCTAGGGATTACAGCGGTTGGTGTTGGGCCATGCTGATCGTGCTTCTCGAACTGAAGAGTTCAAATGCGCGGCCCTACCCCCAGAGCCCCTAGAAACATTTCGGCATAGACACGATGAGCCCTAGAATTGGGATGACGTTCAGCGATGTGGACGGTCCAGTCTTCACCATCGTGTTTTTTCATATAGGCGTCACTGGGGATCAGCTGTATGTTTGAGGCCTCAATCAGAGCCTCCACTCGCTCCGTCAACGGGTCACTCTCCATCGGGTACTGGTTGAGAACCATCCCTAGGATCGGTTTGCCACCGCGGTCGCTCACGAAAGCGGCCATCTCGTTGATGTCCTTCAAAAAGCGAGCCGAGTACTTGGCTGCATTTTTATTGAGATTGCCTCGATAATCCAAACGCAAACCGCTTTTCAGGAGCAACTGATCGTACATCCTATCCAAGAATTTTCCGGATAAGGTCCTCTTAAACAGGTAGACCTTGAGGGCATCGGGCAAGGGGAAGGCAAATGCTTGATCGTAGGGGTGAATATTCCAGTAGTCATCGGGCAAGATGTCGTTCATGCAAACGCCATAAATGACGCGATCGGGTTGGACCCTTTCCCAGAAGTGCTTTAAGTTGTCCAATACTCCTTCACTAGAAGCACCGCAGACACCTAAATTGATCACCTCCACAGCTGAGGTCCCTTCGTTCATCATCGACTCCAATACCGCAGGGTAGGCATCCTCGGCGGCGACCCCTTGACCATAGGTGAACGAATCCCCCAAGACCATGATGCGTTCAACACCCTTTTTTTTGGCTGGGATCTGCCCAAGCCGTCGAATCTTGCGTTCACCGTGAACGTGAAGGACATCCATCCAGTAATACGCTTCCTCGGCTCCCTCGACATGAACAGAACGCTTCCACAAGGACCTTGGCACATCCCAACCCACGGCTTGGTACATCTCACCCTGGGAACGGTGCTCTTCGCTCATGTTTTCGATCCCCGTTGACCTTGAGGCTTGATCCATGTTTTTTGAATCGAGCTCAGCTTGAGAAACATCCTTAGAAGAGTACCACCACTTGAAGCCACCTTGCTTCAAAAAAAGCGAGCTATAGCCCAATAGGGCCGTTTCAAAACAACAGAAAACAAACAAAGGCACCGACAAAACGACCACTAACTTCAGGGCCATAGACCGTAACCTTGCCTTGGGAATGGTCAGTTGAAAAAGGAGGGCAAGTGCCGTGATCAGGCACAGCAATGGTAAGGCAAAAACAAAAACATGCCCCGCGCCCTTTAAGGCCCAAAAGCCTAAAGCGATGAGCCCTATTTTAACAAATATCTTTACCGTCCACATCAACTTGATGTCACGAAAAGAAGTCCTCCAACACATCGCAAACCCTCTCCTGACACCAACCCATATTCACCCATAGTGGCAATCTCAAAATACACTGGGAAGCTCGATCCGTGTTCACCATGGCTTCGCTGACGCGACCAAAACGCTGGCCCGCTGGGGAACTGTGAAGTGGGATATAGTGGAAAACGGCATCGATACCCTTTGAATTCAGGTGGGCCATGACCTTGTCCCGTTGCTCTAGGTGATCAAAAACCAAGTAGTACATGTGACCGTTGTGATCGCACTCCGCCGGAATCGTCGGCCTTTTGAAGCAACCCTGATCTTCCATGTTTTTCAAGTGATGGTGATAAAAAGCCCACGAGGTTTTGCGATCTAGGATGATGCGCTCAGCTTCTTCCATTTGTGCCCATAAAAAAGCTGCGATGAGTTCTCCGGGCAAAAAGGACGAGCCCATCTCCTGCCAAGTGTATTTATCGACCTCGTGGCGGAAAAAACGACTGCGGTCAGTGCCTTTTTCGCGGATGATTTCAGCCCTTTGGCAGTAGCGCTTATCGTTGACCAACAAAGCTCCACCCTCACCGGAAATGATATTTTTCGTCTCGTGAAAACTATAGGTCCCCATCGTGCCAAAGGTTCCTGCAGCGCGACTGCGGTATGAGGACATCATCGCTTGTGCAGCATCTTCAACCACGGCAAGATCGTGATCCTGAGCGATTTCTGTGATCCTGTCCATGTCACAACAAACACCGGCATAGTGAACGGGCACGATCGCCTTGGTCTTTTCTGTGATCGCTGCCTCTATTTTGGACTCATCTAGATTCATCGTGTCCGCTCGTATGTCAACAAAAACAGGCGTAGCCCCCCGCAGAACAAAAGCGTTGGCCGTCGAAACAAAAGTGTAAGACGGCATGATCACCTCGTCACCTGGCTCAATGTCCAAAAGGAGAGCAGCCATCTCCAGAGCAGCGGTGCAGGAGTGGGTCAGTAAAGCTTGGCGAGCCCCAGTGCTTTTTTCCAGCCAGCGGTGACAGCGCTCCGTGTAGGGACCGTCGCCGGCTAGGCGCCCCTCAAAGTGAGAGTTCGCTATATTGTACAATTCCTTGCCCGTCATGTGTGGACGGTTGAAGGGGATGCGATCTTCACGACCTTTCATGGACCTGTACTTCTCAAGCTAATCCTTATTTTCCCAAGGGTCTATAAAATCCGTGCAGTCCACAAAGTCCTGCAATTCTTCTAGGGACTCACAGAGACGATCCCAACGCTTAGAGTGCCCCGGCAAGAAAGCCTCTGGGTCGGGCAATTTATAGGAGTGCCGATCCCTTTGGTCAAACTCATCCAAATAAGCCTCTGTCCTCAAAATAAAATAATAGGCATACTTTTTCGCTAAGGCCACCTGCTTTTCGTCGATGAACAAGGATTTGCGAAACTGTGGATCGGCTAGCATATCAAAGTACGCCTCGCGGCTCTCGACATCGGTGGTGAAACCCTTGGCCCGATAATGACTCTTGCCCACGCTCATCACCCGCCTGCCCTTGACCGCCATCTCAAGGCCCACCGTCGTGGTGAACACCACAATCGCCGTCGACATATCACAGAGAACGTGTGAATTGATCTCTTCGTGACCACTGATCACCTTGATGTGGGGTGGTAGTTTAGGGTAGTGACGCCCCAACACCCTCGCCACCGATTCCTTGCCTCTAGCATAATCCTCCAGATGACCTTCGGCAGGATGGGTACGAATCACTAAGGCTTCATGGTTACGTTCCCAATAAAACTCAATGGTTTGTAACAGCCAATCGATCATGCTTTCAAAAAATACGGCCTTGTCTAAAGCAGAGGTGTCCCACGTCAGATTGGTCAACAACACGGTGATCGGTTTGCTGGGATCGAGTTCCAATTGTCGACAAATCGCTTCTTTCTCTGTGATAGGCGATCGGTAATAGGTGTGTCTTCCGAACTGACCACGACTGCTCTTAGAAAAGTAATATTGAACAAAGTGATCCTCGTCCTCGCTAAGGGCTTGCTGCGCTAATTGCTCCCAAGCCCGTGGTTTATGATAGTTGACGGCATGATCATTGAGGGCAAAGATGAAACTGCCCAGTCCACCGACGGCTTCATCCCAAGTGACAACGGGGATACCCCGTTGTCGACAAAGCTGATAAAAACCCGAATGAGATGTGGTCCGACCAGAAGTCAAACAGGCACGATCGGGCTGCTCACGATCTAAAAAGTCTGCCGCCACCTGCAAGTGTTCAGCTAAACCAAGGGTGGTGTTCCTCCATATTTTCAACACGTCATCATCGTTTTCATCCACCAAACGCATGAAATACGAGGGCAAATCCGATTTGGCCAAGGCCCCGACGGGCAAACCCAAATGCTCAAAGTTACCCAAGGCTTCGGGACTTAAATGTTCTATTTTAACTTTTAAATTGCTCCTAAGGGAATCCGAAGGGGCTAAGGATCGGTAAAAGTCCTTCAAGCCCCAGATGTCCAATTGGCGCTGAGAGCGGTCTTGGCAATACTGGCAACTGGGGCGGGCGAAAAGCACCGATTCCATGCTGCAGGCGCTCATCCCTCCACCACACCTCATCCCAACGACCTCGTGACCCCTTGCCCGAAGCGCCGTTGCAAACATGTGGTCCAGACCACCCCGCTCCCACGACGTCGGGCTCCAGAAAACGACCTTTAGACGTTTTGGTTTGTCCCGCCAGTCACGGTGACTTTGCTCCAATTTAGGGAGTGTGCTTTTCATGAGCAGACGATTTCTGGTGATCCAGTCGAGTTGCTCAAGGCGCCCCATGCGACGCCAATCTTTAAATTGCTCTAAAACAGCCCTTAACAAAAAAAACTATGCTGATGAGGCCAAAAACGAACAGCCCTCATCGCTCATCCATGTCCCTTTGATTCTCAAAGCAACGGCGAAAATCGCGGTAACACCTCTCTAAATCATCGTTGATTAAAAAGTGTTGAAACAAATGGGAACCCTCCATCTCCACCTCGGCCTCGGCCAAACGCTGACGCAAAGTGGACTCGCTCTCGGAGCCTCTAGCCAATAAACGCTGCTCCAAAACCTCCAGGGATGGAGGAGCGACAAATATCGTGGTCAAGTCTTCGGGGGCCAAGGTCTTCATTAAACTCTCTGCCCCCTGAATATCAATATCTTTAATGAAAAAAGTTCCCGAATCTAGCCCCTCACCTATGGTGGCTTTCATGGTCCCGTAAAACAAACCGTAAACTTCTGCCCACTCTAGGAAATCACCTTGATCTTTCCTGTGGAGGAAATCCTCTTGGGATAAAAAAAAGTAATGATCACCATCGACTTCACCCTCCCGTGGGGAACGGGTCGTCGCCGAGGTGGGAAATTGATAGTTTGGCTTTTCTTCCAAAAACCTTTTGATCAAAGTGCTCTTGCCGCTACCCGAAGGTCCAGCGACGAGGGTGAGGTGGCCGCGACGATTCAATCTTCTTCCTTGTGTGGACGAGTTAACAACGAACTGATCATCTCTTTGGGGTGAACGCCTTTCCACACGATGTCATGAACCGCTCGGGAAAGCGGCATGTCGAAAGACAGTCCCTCACATTCCCCCATTAGAGATTTCACCGTGCTTGCCCCTTCAGCCAATTTGCCCCATTTATCGGGAGATTGGTGATGCTCCACCAACGCCCTGCCAAAGGAACGGTTTCGAGAATGGGGACTACAACAGGTGGTCACCAGGTCACCCAGACAAGACAAACCACTAAAAGTCTTATCTTGAGCACCACGATTGACTCCATAGCGCTTGATTTCACTCAAACCACGGGTGATCAAAACCGATGTGGTGTTCATGCCATAACCGAGGCCGTCGGAGATCCCACAAGCGATGGCGATGATGTTTTTTAAAGCCCCTCCCAACTCGGTCCCGATGCGGTCCCGGCTGAAGTAAGGCCTTAGGCTAGGCGCTCCAACCGATGCCATCAAAGCCTTCGGTAAAAGATCTTTGCTCTGATCGCCGGCGATCACTAAAGAGGTCGGCACTCCGCGACACATCTCTTCCGCATGGGATGGGCCGGAGAAAGCAAACAACTGTTCTCTTTTCAAACCAAGGTCTTCCAATATCTCACATGGCGTCTTGAAACTCCCCAACTCCAAACCTTTAGCCGTGTTCAAAACACTACCTTTAAATTGGTTTAACTTTATGGCCGTGGCTGTTTTCCTGAGAAACTGAGTTGGGATTGCCAAAATAGCTATATCAAAAGCTCCCCAGTCTATGGCGCGGTGGGACAAGCTCACCTCAAGCGGGATGGCATAACCCGGAAGGTAAGCGTGGTTTTCTCGGTGAAGCTCTAAATCACTCATAAATTCGGGACGACGGCCCCATAGGGTCACCTCATTGTGGTGACACAACAATCCGGCGAGGGAGGTGCCCATTGCACCTGCACCAATGCATACTATTCTCATGGATAATCCGGCTGTATAGGGAAACGTAAATTGAGGTAGCGTTGACCAATGTTTTCCCGAGCGGTCAAGGTCAGGTCTTGGCCAATAAACCGCTCACCCTGCAAGATGAACAAAGTGTTTTGACGACGTTCACCGGGCTGGACTCGCTTGAAAAAAGTCTCCATCACTTCACCATTGGGAAGTTGAGCCGCAATGGCAAAGGAACTGGCCTGAAGAGCATCTGATTTCAAATGGATGTCAACGACACACTGGAGGGCCCCTGAAACCTGTGTGTCCTTATAAAACTGAACCTCAATTTGTAATTTAGAGCTGATCACGTCCTCGCGGTAGACCTTCACCTTGTGATGGCCATTGGCCAAGCTCACTTCTAGCTCGACGTCCACCGCAACCCCTAAATTCAAAGGCGATAAAGGAGAGGGAGCGATCTGGTAAGACGCGTCTGCCTTGGCTGATTTCAACACCTGACTTGAGAAGCGATTTGGAAGCACCTCCCACCCCTGAGGGTAAGTCAGTTGCAAATCAAATTTAGCTTCTTTTGAAAATCGATTCACCCACCCTAAAGATTGGGCTTGCAACTCAACCTTTGCCTTGGTGTCACGGTTCAACAACTTGAAGCTCAACATCGTTTCCCATAGCTGCCGGTGGAGCGTGATCACCATCAGAGGGGTGGCTCCAATGGGAATGCGCTGTACTCCTGCAATATCACTCCCCTGAGCACGGTTTCCCATCAAGTCACATATTTTCAGGTCTGCCCCCAAGTGATAAGTCACTTCCTTGGTTTCCGGACGAAGCCCCCCTTGTCCCGCTTTCCTCCAAAGCATAACAAACGCTTCAGAACCACGTCCAAAAACAAAGGAACGAACCCCGTGGTCAGGGTTTTGAAAAGCACCCAAGTGCTCCGCGCCTCGCATCCAGTGGATCAAGGTTTTTGCTGCAAAAAAAGAGGTCTGGGGGTGGTAATCCTCGGTCATCAATGCAGAATCTACACCTGCCAAACGATCTATAAACAATCGCTTCACCAAGGGGGCGCCCATCGAATCCTTAGCCGATTTCAATAACGTTATTCGCCTCACCATGGCCTCGATGATGTGAAGCTGCTCCACTTCCCGACTGGACCCCAGCTCCAATGTCACCGTCAACTCCTCTTGACCTGGACGATCCAACAAGGCCATCATCTCCATGTCCGTTAATTTCGATGGAACATATAGGTTTTTACTAAAGCCCTCTTCCTTGATCTCAGACTCAAAACCCGGCAGAACGATGTCCATCCATTCGGTTTTTTTACGCAAATGAGAGATGACTTTTGAAGCCTTTTCCAATTGATCCTGGGACATGACTTGTCGGTCTTGACCGATCTGCCAATCACTGATCACATTGCCATACTTGAGCATCAAGTTATCCAAAACGGGGGTCCATTGCTCAGGGTGGGTACCAAGGCTAGTCACAACATGTTTTGCTGGACGGTAGGGGTTCAGGTGAGTGTCCTCCGGCGGAAGATTGAGAACACCCAAAAAGCTAAAACCTCGATCTGGAGCCCATTTCTGCAATAGGGGGTTCAGGTCCTCAAATCCCGATTCCGCAGAAAAATCAGCTAAGCTAAAACCTTCGGGAAGCAATTCTAACTTACTGACCGCCGTGCCCAATAACGCCATCGCATCCAAAAGTGGTTCAAAAGGAAACCGTGGGCGACCGATCAGAACACCAAATTCGGCATTCCCCAAATCATCGCCCACGGCATTTCTCCTTGCGACAATATCTTTTCGGATCACCAAGGGCTTACCTTTTCTTAACAAACTCGAATTGACATAGAAAACCCCTGCGTCCCGCGAGTTTATGTTCGTTTTGATCTCGACGGCCTCCATCGTGCCTTTGACCATGGTCTTTTGTAAAGGCACCTTGCGCTGGCCCATGAAATCCAAAACTTCTACACGGTGTTCGTAATCTTGACCAAGCTCAAGGCCTTCCAACCACTGAGAAAAGGTCAATGTCTCATCGGGGGCAAAGGTGTTCAGTTTTCGTCCGGTCTCGAAACGAATCCTTGGGCTCGCTTCGAGCACCACCTCGTCGAGCAACAAGGTGCTCGCTCCTGCTGGACGACCTTCAATATGAACAAAAAGCACACATCGGTGCGTTTCTGGCGGCAGAACCTCTATCCTCAACTCTGGGGTCTCCGTCCAAGAATCCGCAAAGTTATCGTCCGAAAGGGTGAAAGTCCTGATCAGTTTCTTTTTGACATCGTAAGCCCTCAAGCCAAAGGAAAGAAGGTGCTTGAACTTAGGGTCTAAGCCATTGGAGCGATGCCGTAAATTTAGGTTATAGGCATAACGTTTCTCTAAGTTCAAAGGGATCGACTTTATTCCCGAACGCCCCCCTGAGAAATCAATCTTTAAGCAATGCTCATCATCAAAGCCTCTCTTTTCTTCATCCAGCATCAATCGGTGATACACCTGAAAGCCTTCGCCTTCTTCAATCATCCAATCATCGGGGAATTTATTTTCGTCTTGGTCGAGTTCGAATTTAAAGACGCGGCGCCCTTCAAAACCTTCGATCATCTCCTTGCGATTGCTAAAAGCTTCCCCGATTGCACATAGGTGAAATCCGCAAGAGCAAGCCAACAACAAGGAGCTTATCGTGACGAAAAATCGTTGCCACATGAGGGGATGGCTTAAAGACGGCTTAAAGGTGAGAGCGACCAACTATAAGGAGGTCACCATTGGGAACAGTCCTCTTTTACTCTCTCCTTATGCTGCGGCGAGATACGGATTGCTTAGGCCTCGTCCTAGGGACCAAAGACGGCCCCGGTTTTGCCTTCGACACTTCTAAAGCAGGATTGAGACTCAAGTCGAGGGACTTCATCGCTATGGCAGAACCCATTTCCATTTTTGCCACCACGTTCAAGCGATGGACTTGATCAACACTCCCCTGCACGATCACCGTCTTGATGAAACGCTCTCCAGCCTCAAGCACACCTTCCCAATAAGAAAAGCCCTCCACCAACTGACAAGAATCCGGCACCTTCATCTGAACGATCACGATATCAGATGAACTCAAAGCCTTAAAGTTGACCTCACACTCATAGCGAGCCTCTTCGCCCAATGGCTCCATCTTTTTTTGCTCAAAACTCATTTCGATGGGCGCTTGGGGCTTGGCCCAAAGGGAAACCATACAGGTGCTCAAGCACACTAGAGCGAGCAAAAGACTTTTCATTATTTATTCCTTCTTAAAGCATGGAGGTTGATTTTACGAGTTCGACAAAAACATTCAACATCTCTTAAAAAACGAAGGCCATCTTTCCAATAACCGGCCGTCGGAGTTAAGCCTTCGATACGCTTGCGCCACCAAGCGTTCATCGCCTCCATGGCCATCTCTCTTCTCAATTTCGCAAAACACGACGCCGCAGCAATGACATGCTGACACTGATCTCCTTTCACCTTAAAGTTAAACTCCACCGGCTGCTCCCCAACGTGACCTCGATAACGACTTTGGTCAACACCTTCCTCTCGGGTATTGATCACCACCCCCCAAGACTCCACCAATGGACCGTAACGCTTTCTACCTCCTTGACGATCGATCCAGAAGGTGCAACGGTCATGCTCTCGTCCCCAAACGAGAGCATCTTGAACGAGCATCCCCAATAAAGACGCGACAAGGTCTGATTTGTTATCGTTTTCGAGCAACTTGTCGTTGAAAGAAGACACACCCATGCTGACGCTCACCATCCTTTGACCCTTAGAACGATCATGCTCAAAAGCAAGAGGACAGGATGCCGTTTCTGCGGTTTCAAACGATGGCCGAAACCAGGGCTCCTCAAGCGATCCAACGATATCGATATCGCGGTGCTTAAACAACTCCAAACCAAAACCAGGAAAGTAACTTGCACAGGCTGAAACCAAGGGGGTCAGGTGTCCCTTTTTGTGAAGTTGTTTTGAATCTTTTATTTGAAAATCAAATGAACGACAACTTGCAAAAGAAGCCATCGTTAGCGGCCCTAAAACCGGACCCAAGCCGGCCTCATCTATGCCGATGATCAACTCACTGAGCAAAACTGTGCCTTTTCAGAAATCAATCCTCATCCTCTTCCCGCTCCCTTTCAAGGATCATGTTGAATATGCGATTGAACTCTCTCACCGAAGAAAAAGAAACCTGTATCGAGCCCTCTGTCTCACCCCAGATTTCAACTTTTGTCTCCAGATGCTCACCCAATTGATCCTCTAGAGCTTTGACATTAGGGTCTTTGGCTTTTGGACTGGCCGACGGCAAGCCCTTGTTTGCACCTCTGCCTTTGCCCGTGGTTCCCTTAACCTTTCGTTCCGTCTCGCGCACCGACCAGTCCTCTGATACAATTTTGTCTCTCATTGACCTCAAACTCGATGATCCTTTCAGAGGAATCAAAGCTCTAGCGTGACCGGCTGACAATTTTTGCTGAACCACATCCTGACGAATATAATCTGGCAAATCCAACAACCTTAGGGAGTTTGCCACGGTACTGCGGTCCTTACCAATCTGGTGGGCAACTTTATCTTGACTATAGCCCAATTCATCGATCAATGCCTTATAACTCAAAGCTAAATCGATTGGATTCAAATCCTCGCGCTGAACGTTCTCGAGGATAGACAAGGTTCTCATTTCCTCATCATCTAAAACTCTCACATGGGCGGTCACCGTTGGCAAACCCAAATCCCTCACGGAACGTAGCCTTCGCTCCCCAGCCAAAAGCTCAAAAGCTCCATCGCATTCACGCACAACAATGGGCTGAATCAAGCCATTGCGTTGAATGCTATCGGTCAGCTCACGCTGTGCCTTCTCTGGAAAGTCCTTCCTAGGCTGAAAAGGATTGGGACGTATTCGCCCAACGGATATCTCTGTGGTGTTCTGAACCATAACCATAAAATTTTTTTGAGCTATTATAATGTAAAACAAGCGGCATCTATGCTTTCCATCTACAAGATGACTTTAAATCAAATCCTGCGACTGCCTTTACTGTGGTGGTCGATGATGAGCGTTATTGTTTTGAGTGAAATCATGCCGAGCTTTGCCGAAGTCACCGCTTTTGGCAACGTGAAACAAGCTGTATTGGACTGTGCCCAAGCAACGGCCTGGGGCAGCATCCTCATCACCATCGTGATGAGCTCGTACATGACCCTAGGTAAAGAACTCGATGAAAAAGTAGCCCTCACCGTCTTCACCAAACCCATTTCCTTCAGAACTTTTTTATTGGCTAAAGTAATGGCCCTCACAACGGGCATAACCTTAGTTTTCTTGATACAGGCTTTAATGATTTCTCGCTTAGGCTGGATTTATCAATGGGAAAGCAGTAGTTATTGGACCTTTGCCACCACCCTTTGGCTCATTCTTGTGCAAGGGATGATGCTTTTATCGATCAACACTCTAGCTTCAACACTCTTTAAAAGCGCCTCCTCACTATGGATCACCGTTGCGATATGGGCTTTGCCCCTTGCTCTCCCACCATCCTTTTATCCATGGGTCTGCTGGGTCTGCCCAATGTGGGTGTGGTTTGATGTTTCATTTGAAATCTATCACAACATCAAGCTCAGCACCAGCACGATCTTTTTTCTCAGTCTATATGGATTAATGTACTCGGGTTGCTGGCTTGAATTGAGCTCATGGGCACTCAAAAAACGGCAATTTTAAGCGCTACACAAAACCTGTTTCACGTGAAACAAACTCTTCAAACGATAAATAAACCAAATGTTTCACGTGAAACAAAGCAACCTAAAGAAAATCCTCCAGGTTTCACACGAAACGGATCACCTTCAAGTCGGCAGTGATTTAAGCCTCATTAGATACACAAAAGGGCAGCTCAACAAAACAACGGGTATACAAAACTCCGCCGGGAGATCGTTATTATCCATTGCAGATCTAAAAAAACCAGCAACAAAAAAAACGGAAAAACTGCTAGCCAAAGAGGCGAAATAGGCATAGACTGGTTTCTTAAAAATCAGAGGCAAAGCTAGACCAAAAGACACAAGCAACATCAGCAAAGGAAAGAAAGGCACAAACCACCTGAATATCTGCTCTGTCCTAAAACGAAGATTTGCTTTAAAGTAGCCCAATTCAGAATAACTGAGGGCCTCCATGTTCTTGGAGGCCAAAACAACCTTCTCCAAGGGAATATTCAAACCAAGAGAGGCTGAATTAAACACTTTTAATGCCGCACCATTGCCGTAAGGCAAAAATTTTGCCGATTGCAAAGTTATCGCACCCCCCTTGACCCAAACAAAGGATTTCGCAAACAACTTAGCCACGGGACAATCGCGATCGTCCAAAAACGTCACATGAAAACCCCTTCCTTCCTTTTTATCGGTATCCAGTTCTTGAATATCTATCACGGCATCAGATTCACTAAACCCCATTGTTTCAATAGCTTCACTATCAATCAAGGCTAAATTGTCCCTGAAACTGATGTGCTCCTGACCAAGAAGACGCAAAGTGGGGTCAGATATAGACAATCTAAAAGATGTCAAATTGGGCTTCAACCACTCTCCACTAGAGAAAATAAGAAAACCCAAACCGATCGCCAAGACCATCAAAGATGCCAAGCAGCGCTGCAAAGAGATGCCTGCAGCGTTGATTGCGACCAGTTGAGATTTGTGATGAAAACCCGCCAGGACGATCACACACACCAAAACAAAAATAAATGGTGCAGTGGTATCAAAAAGAGCGGGCAACTGTGAGGCATAAATTTGTAACAAAAACAGAGCCTTTGAAGTCCCCACAGGAGGCTGAACTTTGAAAAATTTATCGACTAAATCGATACAAATGAAAACTGAAAAAAAGGCCGCCTGAGCAGCGACATATATTTTCACCACAGCGGAAACGAGATAAAGATCGAGGGAGCGCATTCAAGGATGATTTCTTTTACACAATCAATATCATCTTGAATGAACGGCCCCAACAACAAGCATTGCTCCTCAAAACCAAGGGTTATGTTGCGGACGCGATAGAGCTATCGCACTTCTACAGCAAGTCATCAGTCTGCATCATGTTAAGAGTTGGAATTTTAGGTTTAGGCACCGTTGGCGGTGGTGTTGTAAAAATCATTCGAGACAGAAAGCAGGACTTTCAATCGATCTTGGGCCGCGAACTCAAGATCGTCAAGGTGATGTCGAGACGAGATCATCGTCTTGAGGAATTGGGCCTCAGCAAAGACCTCTACACGGACTGCTTTGATGAATTTTTAGAGGAGGACCTAGACATTGTCGTCGAAGCCATTGGTGGAGACATCCCCAGCGAAACCCTGCTCAAAGCGATACAAAAAGGCTGCAAAGTGGTCACCGCAAACAAGGCACTATTGGCTGACCGGCCACGGGATTTCATGGGTTCAGAAAATGGTCATCACCTTTTCTTTGAGGCCAGTTGCTGTGGAGGAATACCTATCATCTCGTCCTTTGAAGAAGGACTGCTATCCAACCCCATCAGCCGTATCCTTGGAATATTCAACGGCACCTGCAATTATATTTTATCCGAAATGAAAAGCAAAGGATCGGCCTTCCAAGACGTTTTAAAAGAAGCACAAGAGCTCGGTTACGCCGAAGCCGACCCCACCTTTGATGTCGAAGGCATCGACGCCACACACAAGCTCAGCCTACTGGGAAGTCTAGCATTCCAGCAACACCTCGAGTTCAATAAGATCCCTGTTTCGGGCATCAGTCAATTGCAGCCTGAAGATTTCAAATGGGCTAAGGACAACGACCACACCATCAAACTCATCTCAATGGCAGAGCGAAAAGGAGAACAGGTTTTTGCGGGAACCTTCCCTTGCATGATACCATCTGAACATCCGCTTGCGGGGGTCAATGGAGCCAACAACGCCGTCTTCGTTCAAGGAGACTATGTGGGCGACCTCATGTTCTACGGAGCAGGAGCAGGAGAATTGCCCACTGCTTCAGCTGTCGTGAGCGACATCCTAGCGGCTGCACAAGAACGCCCACGAAACTGGTCTCATCGCGTTTTCAAAGATGCTCAATCAGCCGATCTGACCCAAGATCGCAAGGACAGTTTTTACCTGAGACTTTGTACGGTCGATCAAGCAGGCGTGCTGTCTAAGCTTTGCAGCATCCTATCCAAAAGTTCCATTAGCTTGAGGTTTGTTCATCAAAAACCCATAGCGGACAATCAAGCTAATATCGTCTTCACCACTCATCCAACAGAATCACAAGCCATGGAAAAGGCTCTCAAAGAGATCAGCCTTTCTGGTCTTCTTAGAGACGAAAACCTAGTGATGCGGATACTGGATAATTAAATTGATGCCCTAAGATTCGACAGCGGCGTGATAGAAACCACCCATGACAAATATCAAACAACTTAAAGTCGTTTTTCAAAAAGGACACACCCTTTTTGAAGAAGGAGACTGCAGCAAAGAGATGTATATTTTGCTCAAAGGTGGTGTAGAGATTTCAAAATCAGGACGCACCATCGCCAACATCAAAGAAGAAGGAAGCTTTATTGGGGAAATGGCGACACTGCTCGACGCCCCAAGAAGCGCAAAAGTCATCACCTCAGAACACTCCGTCTTTTTAAAGGTTGAACCGAAGGACGTCGACATCCTGTTTAAGGTTACACCGGAGCTAGGCTACAGTTTGAGCAAATCCTTAGCCCAACGCCTAACCATCGCGACAGAAAACCTATCAAAGGCTTCCCAGAGTGGCAGCGATGAGGCTCCCGATGAAAAAGAACGCAGCATCACCGAACAAGACATCGAGGTCGCTGAAAAATCAAGTCGTGAAGACGAAGCCCCCAACAGCGCCAACCTTTCCTTTTTGACCCGCACGGAAGTCCACAAGGACGTCTTTCGCTACTGGTTCAACCACTTAGAGATGACCCTCTCCCTTGAACAAGTCCTCACGGACCTCGACTTCACCGACACCCTCATCAAGCTCATTTTACGCGAACTCCAAACCGCAAAACTGATCAAAGTCAATGATGGCAAGGTGCATTTTCTTTTCGAAGAAACCTTCCAGAGCCAAGCCGAAGATTGGATCTTCACTAACGGACTTTTCAGATCAGCGGGATGAATTCAAGTATTGGTTTTATAGGAGCGGGGCGCATGGCCTCGGCGATCTGTGATGGATTGCTCAAAACAAAGGCAGATATCAACATTTTTGCCCATGACCCACAACTGAAGGGCACAACTTGGGAGGATCGCCCCTGTGCATCACTCCCCTTAGAAGAACTCATGAACCGCTGCCAATGGATCGTGTGGTCCATCAAGCCACAAGTGTTCAGTTCAAATTCGTCAACATGGGAATCGCTTGAATTCAAAGGAAAAGGCATGATCAGCGTCATGGCAGGCATACCAGCATCTTCCATTGAAGCACTTTTTAATGGTGTTCCCGTCGTCAGAACCATGCCCAACACCCCTATGATGAACGGTGAAGGCATGGTCGCCATAGCAGCGGGAACTCATGCCCATGAAAAGCACCTCGATGAGGTGGAGCAATTTTTTAAACCCGTAGCCCTCACCATGCGGGTCCAAGAGGATCAACTCGATGGCGTCACCGCCATCAGTGGATCGGGTCCAGCCTATGCTTTTTATTTGGCCGAAGAGGTCTCAAAACGATCCCAAGAGTTAGGCCTAGACCCTCAGACCGCCATAAAACTTTGGGCACAAACCCTAAAAGGGGCAGCTGTCATGCTCGAACAAAACCAAGATCCGGAAGCCCTCAGGGCTCAAGTGACTTCCCCTGGAGGAACCACCCACGCGGCGATCGAAACCTTTAAAGCCGGCCTCGTCGCCGAAAATTTTGGACGTGGCCTTATGGCCGCTCATCACCGCAGTTTAGAACTCAGCGGTTCATAAATTGGCAGAAGACGAAACGTCTCAGGAAACTCAAGAAGAGACCGAAGACAATCAAAAAGACAGCCCTTCAGAAGTCATCGTAAAAAAAGTCACCAACCTTCAGTGGTTGGCGATGATTGGCTTGAGTGCTGCACTGTTATACCTATACGTAGTCTGGCCTTTATTTTTCTCTGATAGTGAAAAGATCCTCAAAGACCCGCAACTGTACCTCGATAAAGGTCGACATCAATTTGAAATGGCCCACACTCAAAAGGCCTTCCCTAGAAATGTTCGCTTAAATACCCTAGAAGGTGCCAAGTGGCAATTTTCTCAAGCAAGACGTGCTGGAGGAGACTTATCCATCGAAGACCTTTTTCGCTGGGGCTATGCATCCCTTCAAGTGGCTGAGGGTGTACACGCCGGCATCCCAAAGGCCATTGCACCTGCCCTAGACATCATGCTCGAAGCCCACCAGTTGCTCTTAAAGAAAGAAGCTGAGCTCTCTTCTGAAAATAGCCCCATGATGGTCAGGGAACAACTGAACGCTCTCCCCGTTCACCCAGCCAAGGTGGTCTATAGCTTAGCAAAAGGCTACATGTCCATTGCGGACAATTTTATGAATCAATACATAAAAGACTATTCATCAAAAAATTACAACAAAGCGATTGTTCCCTACAACAAGGCTATCCATTTTTTAAAAAAACTAGAAAAATACCGTTTAGACTTTGAGCAATCCAAACGATTAAAAGGAAAACAAGCATCATCTGGTTCTGGACTCATTCTCGGAGCGAGCCCATATCATTTACAGGAAAAAGAACTTTTTCAAAGTGGCTTGATGCTGGGTAAAGCCCTCGCTAAAAAGGCCGAACTGGACTATAAAATCAAGAAAGATAGCGAAGCTAAGCAAGGGAGCAAGGAGGCCACCAAAGCCTTGAACGCTTATTTGGTTTCAACCAAATCCATGGACAATCAACAAAAAAAATCCTTAGATCGAGAAACTCGACACGAAGCCTTAACCTTATTGTCCAACCTTCATGTCCATGAAGCTAGGCGCCAAAATCAACTGATCAAAAAAATAAAAGGGCAAAAAGAAAAACTCGTCCTAGGACAGAGTCTTTCCCAAACCCTTCAACATCGTGACCGCAACCTAAAAGAAGCCCATCGCCATTTGAGCGAACTCTTCTCACCGGAATATCAGGCCTATGGCTTGAGACAACAACATATTCTCTTTGTAGAAGTCAACACCAAATTAGGACTCTCAAAAAAAGCCGAGGAACTGTGTGACTCTTTCAATTCACCGGACCCCCATGAACGAAACGAAGTCAAATTATGGCAGGTGAAAGCAAGCCTAGATCTCAACCCGAATGCTGACGTCCTATCGACCTTGAACGCCATTGCAACGGAGAGCGATCCTAAGCTAAGGTTAGCGGCCATGGTCATGCTTGGGGATGTCTTGGCAGCACGCGGAAACATCGATCAAGGTCTCGGCTCTCTCATACCCTCTAATCAAGCAAATCTTCACCTATATGGCTTCGGATCTTGGTACAAGGTCGCCAGTCAATACCCCGAAAGCGACTTTGACAACAACCGCTTTGTTGACAAGTTTAATCTTGTTAAATTGACGATGGAACGAGCCAGGTTAGCGGAGCTGAACAAAAATGAGGATCTAGCTATTCGCTTGTATCGATTTTTACTCAAAGAGTTCACCGTTCAACAGGGCAGCGTCATCCAAGGCATCGCTAAGCTACAGGCTTCTAAAGGTCACACCATCAAGAAAAAAGACCCCCACCGGAGCAAAATGCCCCTATTCTATATCGAAAACCCAGAAAAAGACTACAAACATTGGTTTAAAACATCAGCTCACTCCTACCTGAGGTCCATAGAAGACCCCTTGATCCCTTTTGAAAAAGCAACCGCTAGGGAAGGGCTTTTTCAAGCTGGAAAAGCCTTTTTCAATGGCGAATTTTACTCTGACGCCTACGAAACCTTTGGTAAATTTATAGAAAAACGACCTGAAGACCCTCGGATCAATGAAGCTAGACACAAAAAAGGCATCTCTGCTCTATATCGCGATAACATCATCACACCGACGGGAAAAGTCATCGAGAACAAACATCGATACCGTGAAGCTCGCAAGGAGTTTATGGCCAATCTGTCCAAACAGCACCCTAGCATTCAAGACGACCATGGCTTGCCGCTTCACCTTCTCACCCAAGCTGAAAAAGAACGCTTTTTAAAGCTTTATGAAGATGGTTTTTTCGATAAATATTCACCAAAACAAGCCATCGACTTTTTCCATAAAAGTCGCCCTGAACTACCCAAGTCCGCCATCACCAAACTGATCACCCAAAGAAAAGAGGTCGTTCGCCAAATAAAGAATCAAAACAAGTCCACTTTGAGCCCAAAACCCGCTCCTTCTTCTATCAAAAATATCGACTCACTCAAAAAAGTTTTGCAGGATTCAAAACTCAGCTCTCGCGACATCTGGTCCTATCAATCGCTTTTAGAACTAGGCAACACCTACTACGCAGAACATCGCTACCCTGAAGCGACGATGGTGTATGACCACATACGCAACGACGGTCGTTTCACACCTCGCTCAGAAATGTGGCGAAAAGCTGCCTACGCTCAAGCTCGTATGAGTTTCGACCGCGTTCTCGAAAAAAAAATCAATCCAGATGAAGATGCCAATTGGGAAGAAGCGATCCACTCTTTAGAAGACTTACTCATGACCTACGGTCTAAAACACTACGAGACGCGCTTTTCAAAGGAAGACAAAGCTCTTTATAAGACTTTTCAAAAAGACAATGCTCATATTAAATTTTTACTCGCCAGAGCTTTGATCTACGCTAAACAACCCAACAAAGCCATTGAACACGCAAACGAACTCCTCGATCCGAGTCAAGACTACGATCTCAATCCACAACAGCATGCGTCACAACTCGCTACTCAACAAAACACACAAGCCCTCCTCGCCCAAGCTCTTTACGACTCCGGTCGCTACAAAGAGTCCATGGAACAATACCGCCGAGCCCACGACCAGAACCTCGATTCCTTCGAACGACCTTTTTACAGCCTCGGTATCGTCGACTGTCTGGTTGCCATGAACAGTTTCGATAAAGCTATCAATCGTCTCAAGCGTATAAAGTGGGAGTTTGAAGAGTTTTTTGAAGAAGATGCTATCGTGCTCAAAGGAAAGCCTCAATTTTCCCGAGAAGGCTGGATCGCTATGGTGGATCAACGCATCGCCCAATTACAAAAAAAACGTTCATCTTGAAAAAATCAACTCAAAAAAAATGGCTGATTGACGAGCAACGGGCGTTTGCGTTCCTCGATTCACTCCAACAAGAACTGGATATCTATTCCCGTCTAGTGACCAAAAGCGAGCAACAACAGCGCTACATTGAAAAACGCGACGAAAATGCTCTCGTTCAACTCATCGTCGAAAAAGAGCAAGATATTCAGGCACTACAAAAGATTCATGAAGCCTTTGCCCAAGAACGCTCCATTTTAGACAGCACAGATATGGGAAGTTTTTCTTGCATTGACGAGGAGATCGACAAAGTTTTACAGGCCACTGAGATGACCTTAAAACAATTGGTTGAGAATGAGACAAGAGACATGAATGCCCTAAAAGTGTTTCAAGACCAACACGTCGACAGAATGGACCAACTAAAAAAAGGCGAAAAAATGGCTAAAGCCTATTTTTCTAAAGGACAGGGCAAAAAGATGGATCGGAGCGTTTAAGTCTTGAGCAGTACCACATCAGAACTTTCAGCCATGGTCAGTCTATTGGCCGACCGCTCTATTGCTGTTCGCAATCGCGTAGCGTTACAACTAGAAAGACGCCTACCTGATATCGCAGATGATCTACAACAACACCTCTACCAAGCCGACGACCCTTTGGTACGAGAACGACTCACCGTTCTCATCAAACTCGGTTTGAGTTCGGATCCCGCCGAACATTGGAGCGTCCTCAAAGACAACATGACCATGAACCTACGCGATGGCATCGTGGCCATATCTTTAATGGACCAAGAACAAAACATCTCTAGGGTTGAACTGCTCCAACGTATCCATGAACTCACCAATGAATGGATGGGAGGTTTAGCTTCTACCATGCTACCTTCGGAAAAAGTAGACAATCTCATGGATTTTTTATTTCTATCCGGTCGCTTCAAGGGCAATAGTGAGGACTACTACTCCCTGGACAATTGCTTCTTACACCGCATGCTAGACAGCGGCAAAGGTTTGCCCGTTACTTTATGTTTATTAGCTGTGATGATGGCCGAAGAAGCAGAACTACCTCTGTACGGCATTGGCCTACCCTTACATTTTATTGCTGGCCATTTTCAAGGCTCTAAAGGGATCCGCTTTTTTGACTGTTTCGATGGTGGTCGCGAGGTGTCCCCAGAGGAGTGTGTCAACTACCTCCATAGTCGGGGGATCTTTTTTCACCCTCAACTTCTATCCCCCTGTGACACAGACTCCATCTTACAAAGAGTTTTAGTGAACATCAAGCACATCGCTCAACGCAAAGGTTTACAACTTCAATTGGAAAATCTAGAACGTTTTTCAAAAATTCAAAATATCGAATCTATCTGACTCCACCGAAAAAGTGACTCTCTGCCCTCATTAAAGCCAATACGGACAAAGCGTCGTTTATAGCGCCCTCCTTTGCCATTTTGATGGCTTCAGGTAAAGGCAATCTCTTCAGTTGCAACTGTTCCGTATGCTCCGGCTGACAGTCACCCTGCTTCAGCTCGGTCGCTAAAAAAGCCATAGCTTTCTCATCACTAACTGAGTTTGATAAATACACCTCTGGCATCAAAACAGACCACTTAGCCGCCATCAAGCCTGTCTCTTCTTTCAATTCACGCTTAGCTGCCTCTAGGGGGATCTCCCCTTCTGGACAGCCGCCCTCGGGAACTTCCCATGAATATTGCTTTATCGTATAACGGTACTGGCCCACCAATGTGGTATAACCTGCTTGATCAACGGGGACCACAGCGATGGCAATATTTTTATAATGAACACGGCCATAAATACCGGGGAGCCCTCCGGGGGTGGTGACATCAAACTCCGTCAGCGATATCCATGGGTTGCTGTAAATGTCTTTTGACTGGTGCGTCAACCAAGGGTTGTCCTCGGTGGATGGCAACTTATCTTTCACAAAATAACCCTTTTAATGCTCTATAACTCTTAATGATCGAGTCCCTCTAGATAGGTGACTAAACTTTGGCGCTCTCTTTCGCTGTCAATCTTGGTCAACAAACGCTTAAGTTCTGTGATCCTTTGCTGACGAAGCGCTATGGTTAAACCTTGAATAGACATTGCTTTCAAACGACAACTCTCGTATAAGGCTTCTTGAGCTTTACGATGATCGGGGAAACGGTAGAAAAAGTCGAGATAGATCAGCGCGGATTTATCTGGGTCTCGCTTCTTCAAAGCCTTTCCAAGGGCTAGGGAGGCTTGGGTACGCAATGAAGCAAAGGACTGAGCACCCTCTCTCACCTGCTCAAAAAGCCCTATCGCATCATCCACCTGATCCAATGCAAATAACAAATGGCCTTTAGCTAACAAAACCTCAAGCTTCATCAAAGGAGTCATGGCTGAAAGCTGATTCATCATAGAGGACATCAATGCATGGGCTTTTTCTAAAGAACCACCGCGGGGTGCCATCTCAACAACCTTTAATTTCGCCCTCAAGGTCCACTCATTGATTTCAGAAAGGTCACCCAACTCATTTAAAATTTGTATACCTTCATCTTGTGTACTGACATTCTCCAAAAAAACCAAAGCTGCTTTGTATTTTTGGCGGTGAGCCTGAACACCATCGAGTTGAGTGGCTAAATGCAAACGGCGATGGGCAGCTTGAATAGGTCTTTCAGTATTTTGGTAAAAAGAAATCAACTGCTCCTCGAAACGACGAGCTTCAGCGGATGATTTCAATTGGAAAATATACTCCAACAACAAAGATTCTGCCTGATCGTGATTGAGTAAAAGTTGATGGGCAGAAAAGCGCAGATCGATCACATCAGGAGAACGCAAACGCTCAGGGGTGATCTCTCCTAATTGATCTAGACAATCAAGGGCCATCTTGAGCTTGTGATTTCTCGTCTGACTATCTCCATCGATGGTTTTAACCACCTGAATTTGCGTTCTAGCCATGTCCATTAGGTAGTCGGCCTTAAATTTGGGGTCCGCAGCATGTTCGATAGCAAAAGAAAGACTCTCAAAAGCATCTGCCATGAGGTCTCGCTGACGAAACAACTTGAATTTTTCATAATGGGCCAAGGACAAGTAAGGACTCTTTTCGGCCATATCGATGATATGATTGAAATGATTCAATATCTTCGACAATTGAAGCGCTTCTATATTGTGAGATAGCACACCTAATTTTGCCTTGGACAAATCAAATCGTTGAATCAAACCATCATAATCCAACTCCACTAAAAAGTTATCCACTACCCTTTGGTATAAAGCGCTGACCATCGCGATCTCACTGGGACGATCAATATCTTTCTCAAGATAATCATCCAAAATAGCGGCACGCTCTTCTTCTATGTCTGTTTTAGTTGATTCCACCAAGATGTCGAGCATCTCCTCTTTGGAATAAGGAGCTGTTTTAGAACTGGCCATGATCCACATGTTAGACAGAACAAGGCGTACCCTTTTTTCAAGACGTTCCTTCTCCTTTAAAAACAAGCCCTGATCCATCAATTGATCACGATAGTAAATACACTCCATCAGAGGGTTTGTTGACATTGTGCACTTCGCTAAATTATAGTGAAGCATCGGCTCGTGTTTGCGACTTTTTTCTTTTAAAACCTCTAGATAGATATACTGAGCTGCGTAAATCTGCCCCCCAGAAAAATAGAGTTCGGCCAATTGAAGTTGAATATCAATATGAAAATCAAGGGGCACTTCGTGATTGATCAACTTCATCAGCACAGCTTCAGCTTCGGCACGATCGTCCAATTTCAATAACACTCTAGCTAATAAACGCTGTGCCTCTAGTCGAATCTCATCCCTCAAGCTCTGACTAGCTGATTCAAGGGAAACTTTAGCACGCTGCCATTTTGAAAGAGTCATCCATGCTTGTGCGGACAACAGTGCCGCTTCATTTTTCAACAAGCCTTTTTCTAAAAGAGGATTCAACCACGTTAAAACATCTTTAGGCCGATTTTGATTCATAGCAATGGAAGCTAATTGGTAACGAGCCGTCTCTTGATAGCGCTCTGCCTCAGCATTCGCCGAATTCACGACTCTAGAGAGGTGATCTACAGCTGCCTCCATACGTCCCATGGCGACATACAACCAACCCAAATTATAATGAACATCCAACACCGTGTCTTCATCGGCATTGAGGTCCAAAGCTTTTTTAAAATAGTTTTCAGCGCGGTCGAGTTCATTCAAAACAAAATAACACTCGGCCATCCAAAAAGCATATCGACAAGACGTTTGAGTATTAGGGAACTTATCCAATAGCGCCTTAAATATCTCTAAAGCTTTCTCAATACGAGGAGGGTCTTCACGGTATAGACTTCTTCCGTAAAGAAACATGGCTTCATTATAAAATCTAAAACTACGGTGTTCCTCGACGATTTCGAGCAATAGGGCACTGCTCATGGTCGTTTCACCTATATCAAAAAAGTCCTTGGCCATGACATACTTGGCCATCACGCGCTCTGGGCCTTCGAGTTCGTTTAGAACCGATTGAATCAAGTCCGATGGCCTTCGTTGATCACTAGCGATAGGCTCGCCGCTTTCGACCATTTGTTCGTAAAGAGCTCGAGCTTTCAAATAAGTGAGCTTAGGAGTTAATTCCCAGCTTTCACATCGCAATAATGCTTCTTCAAAGGCACCTCTCTCAACCAATGCTGCCACTAAGTAATATTGAGCGTCTTGGGCCCAAGGACGGCTCATGTCTAGTCCTTGTTGTTGTAAAAAATCAGAAGCTTTTTCTTCTACAAATAGATACAACTGGTCCTCATGAGCCCGTTTGATCACACTCAATTGCTCATAGTCATCAGCTTGTAGCGCAACGAAACTGAAAAAAAGCGAACACCTCAAAAAAAAGCTGATTTTACTCACGGCGCTTGAATTCATCCTCAACAAGTTGTGGAACAAAATGGCTGATATCACCACCTAATCCGTGTATCTGTCTCACCAAACTAGAGCTCACCCCCTGCAGATCTCCCCTCGCCATTAAAAATATCGTTTCTAAACCATGTCCTAGTACTGAATTGACCTCTTCCATCACTTGTTCCATTCGGTAATCTGATTCAGCTCGAAGACCCTTTAATATCGCATCAGCTCCAATTTTTTTAGCCAATTCTACAACTAAACCACCGTGAGCCACAACCTTCACATTATCGTAAGGAAGCACTAAAGACTCCAACAACCGCAAGCGATCATCATCCCCTAAACAATATTTTTTATCGGGGTTATTGGCCACCACAATCGTCAAACGATCGAAAAGCCGTGAACCTCGCTCCACAACGGCCATGTGACCATGGGTAGGAGGATCAAAAGAGCCGGGGTATATCACATGCATAAATCTATGATCCTTCCAACAAAAATATGATCAACCTGAATGCCATCATCACTTTTAATTGACGTCTTTATTCAACAAACTAGGTAACATCCCCCGCAAAAGGTCTGGACCAAAACGAACCAACACCCTCGTTCCTGAATTTTGGAAGTCATAATCGAGTTCGACTTCACCCCTCATGCAATGAAAAAGATGACTCCAAGCAACACCCAATCTACGAAAACCTTTCTCGTATAAATGATCTTCACTTTTTAAAACTGAGCTTGAATTGTTATCTCCATCGAAACTCACTCTGATGGCATAATCGTTGTTTCGAGTCGAATATCGCCAGTTTAAGTCGTGACGATGAAGATTCGTCGTCTCCAATTCAAAGTGATTAAACCCATAACTCAAAGAGTGGTGACCCCTATTGAATTCTATAGCAGCAAGCAACCAAGGGTTCTTGTGATGGTGAGAGTTCAATCGAATCTCGTTGAACAATTTCAGTTCAGACCCTGCTAAAGGATAAAAAGATTGAGCGAAGCGGGTATCAAAACCGTCCCTAAGCTGCTCGCCAAAGAGCTCCTGCTCGTCTTCAGACCTGAATAATTGACGAAAACTTAAAGATTGCACATAATAAAGGCGATCTGCATCTCGAGCGTCCACGATCTCATTGCGAATGCCATAGATCAATTCATAGCGAGGCTGAACCAAACGGTCCATTCTATCCACTTCAGCGATCACACGTTCGCGATGGTAGCGACTCGGACCAGCATAGTTGAATCTCAATGAGGGACGCATTTGGTGCAGTAATCGGCCTCCATCAAATAAAGCTGAAGCCTTGGAATCTAACTCTAGACCCCCTATCAACCGTGGAGCCCAGTTGTTCTTCTCAATATCAGTTTCTTCGAAATCGAAGAAACTGGCATTGCCGCCCTTGTCCTTAAACCATTCACCAAAAGCCATCATTTGAGAACCAAACCAAGGCGTTAAGGAAACCGGCCCCAAATATGACCTACGCTCAGCTCGAAGTAAACCATCCAAGCGCCAAGTTTGAAATTCTTTTCTACGAATATTTCCAAGGGTTGCTAAATCATCATCGGATAAATCCCAACCAAGACGCTGTCCCTGCTGGCCAAAACCAAAATCGGCAGAGCCATACCATCCCGACCCAAAAGGCTCCAAAAGATGCCTATATCTCATGTGAAACATTTTCATTCGACCGGTCAAAAGCTGACCATCGGAAGGATAAATAGAACCTACCTCAAAATGTTGACGACCTCGATCGTACTCCAAAAGCAATTCGTTTTCTAACAAATCACCCCTGAGCCACTGAGCTTCATCATAATCCTGGATCAAGTTTTGCCTGATTTGATCTGACAATTGATCACTTGAAAAAGGACTACTAAAAAAGTCATCGCTCGTCTTGAATTCAG
>JACLAC010011028.1_pt1 | contig 42541 bp, 38 predicted proteins | sample 8027881 | NCBI WGS metagenome assembly JACLAC01 (sample SAMN15725517, study PRJNA655200) | protist metagenome | isolation source: fluorescence activated cell sorting (FACS) single amplified genomes of... | place: Spain: Blaines Bay Microbial Observatory, Mediterranean Sea | collected 2016-01-19 | reverse complement strand
CGCTGGAGGTGTTCGAACATGCCGCGACGCATGTCAAAGAGTAGACGTTGAGCTACCCTGGAGACCATCCATTCACTAAAGAAGTGACTGGTAAAGTTGATCACAACCACCCCGGCAAAGAGCAGAACCCCTAACTCCAGAGAATCTAAATTATCAAAGTAGTTCAGCTGGCCATCGAGGGTTTTTTGAATGATGAGAGGAAATAGAATCTGGCTCAGTGTAAAGATCATCAGCGTGCTGATCGCTATAATCACCCAGCGTCGATAAGGTTTCATGAAACCCAGGAAACGCTTGGTCACCTCATGATTGAAGCCCGCTCCAAACATGTCTTCTTCACTGACCTCAGGAGGAGGGGCAGCTGCTCCTGGGGGTAGAGGATCCTGGGCCAGGTAACGGTTCATCCACAGCAGTGCTTTTTGGCTCATCTGATCACTCAGTCCAGGGTTTGCAATTGGTATAGCTGCGCGTAATTACCCCCCTGCTTGATCAGTTCTTCATGATTTCCTCTTTCGAGGATTCTTCCATCTTCCATGTAGACAATTTGATCAGCATGCATTAGTGAAGCAACACGATGAGAGATGATAATGGTCAAGCGCTCAGCTGCGCCTTCCTTTAGAGCTTCGCGTATCTTCTTTTCGGTGCCTGCGTCGACTGCAGAGGTGGAGTCATCGAGTATCAGGATGTGAGTCCCTAGTAGCAGCGAACGAGAGATGTTTAATCGCTGCCGTTGGCCTCCCGAAAGCGCCAGTCCTCGCTCTCCAATCAGTGTGTCGTATTCCTGTGGTAACTTAGCAACGTGTTCATGAAGTTGGGCACGCTCTGCTGCAGATATAACATCTGGTTTAGCTGCCCAAGGATCACCGTAGAGTACATTGTTGCTTACAGAAGATGTGAATAGGAAGGTGTCCTGCTGAACGAGGCTGATGGATTTTCGAAGAGATTTCAGCGAGTAATCCTTCAGTGGATGGCCATTGTAGAGGATTTCCCCAGCAGCAGGTTCATGGAAGCGTGGAACCAATTGGACCAAGGTACTTTTGCCACAGCCTTGGGGACCTACGATGCCGAGTGTCTTGCCAGGCTGAATTTCCAGTGAAATATCTTTGATCACTTCCGGCTGATTTTCACCGGGATAGTGGAAAGAGACATTACGGAATTCCAAAGAGCCCAAATCTTTTAACTCTATTGCACTCTCAGGCTCACCTACATACTCGGCGGAATCCAAAACCCGAAACAGGCGTTCCCCGCAGGAACTGGCGCGAGAAAAGGAGTTGATCAGCATGCCAATCTGCCGCACGGGTTGCTGGAGAATGGTCATGAAGGCAAGGAAGGCGGTCAACATTCCCAGGCTGATCTCTCCATCTCGGACTTGCTGCCCTCCAAACCAAAGTACCAGCGTCATCGAGGTCAGGAAGGCCAGCGACATCATCGAGTCATTAGAAGTGCGGATGAGAATTTGTCGGTCAAACAATTCTAGCGCCTTGGCAGCGGCTTCGTCATATTTCTTCAACTCATGATCCCGTGCGTAAAACGCTCGCACAACTCGAATTCCGTTGAGGTTTTCATCCATCACCTTGGTCAGCAGTGAGAGGCGCTCTTGAATCTGTAACCAGTTTTTGCGGAGTCCAAGACTGGAGAGCGTTCCTCGCCAAACAAGAACGGGTACGAAGGTCAACGAGATGATGGTCAGGAAGAGATTTGCTTCCAGCATCAGGGTCAGCCCACCTCCTAGGAGGGTCAGCAGGAAGAAGATTCGCAAAAGTCCAGTGTTGATGAATATTCGGACTCCCTCGATATCTAAAATACCAAGAGTAATCAGGTCACCTGTGTGCACATGGTCATGATAATCGAAGGAGAGCTTGGATAGTTGCTCAAAGTACTTCATCCTAAGTTCATAGCCCATGTATTGACCAATGGCCTCCCCCAGAAACGAATGTAGAAAGCCGAAGATACCTCGAATTGCTGCAATCGAGAAGAGGGTTAGCGCAGTCCAGTAGAGTGGGCTCAGATCTGTATTTGGATCTTGACTCACGGCCTCAAAGAGTGAGCTGGCCTGATCAACCGCTTGCCCTAGAAATTCTGGAATCATCAACTGTAGTGAAGCTCCAGTCACGACCGCTACAATGGCTACCGTCAACTGAAGTGGGTTTTTCAGTGAAAGCTGCAGCACCCGATAGATGATGCGAACAAACGAATAAGGGTCTGAGAAAACAGAATTCACAGGGCTTGAAGTGGCTAGAGGCTCTAGTGGCAGTTTGATAGCATTAAGGTTCAATTGGGTTAAGGAAGTACAGTGCGCATCTTTGCTTAAGGAGAGGCGAATGTGGGGTTACAACGCCTGGATAATTCCCAGGTTTAAACGATATTGTTTTCAATTTAACCTATCAAAATTACGCTTTTTCTAAGATTTAGTCCACCATGTTTTGAAAATGGGAAAGAACTTCTAGCTCGTCGTTGGCAGCAATTGAGTGGATCAGTTGGCTTTTTTGCTGGCTCTTGAAGTGCTTGGTGCTTTGGAGAGGGATTTAGTCTAATGACGGAAACTTAGAGCAGCCATGTAGTTCGGGATTGTTGCTCTTAGAGATCATTTTTTGCCCTGATCAAAACTATTTTGTTTTTTTCAGAATCACTTAAATTTTTACAATGATTCTAACGTTTCTACTCCTCAAAGCCCAATCGCATTACCTGCCACATCTTCTACTCGCTGAACTATCACTGAATGTTTTAGGTGGCTTCAGTGTCTTGCTAAATGAAGCGAAATTCAAAAAAATTTTAGGATTCTCTCGCTCTGATTATATCTAAGCCTTTCTGTTCACAATAGGACTGATCATCCAAAAATACAGAATCGGATCAAATATCCCAGCAGTTAGTTGAATACGATATATTATTCAATAAATTTTATAAATTCGCTCACTTTATTCTGTGAAGGTCATTGTGCCTAGATCAAGATACTGAGTAACATAGTGAGTGAGTTCCTCCAGCAGAAACGGCTACCTAATCCAGAATGCAAGTGCAGCTGGTCAACTTCCACTACACTCGAGCGGACAAGGAGACAGCAGTCTTAGCAATGGCAGTACGACGGCAAATGGGCAGCCATGGGCTGTAGGTATCGTATTCAATCCCAGTTCTATTCCAACAGGCAGCCCCGACACCAACTACCGCTCACTTTGGTCTCAGACTAATGTTGCTGCTGGTGATCAGAATGGCTATCGCATCTCATTGGATCTCATTCGTGATGGCAGAATACGCTTCTACTTCGGTAAGAACTATCACTCAAGCAACAACAACAATTGGTACAAGTGTACCTCGCATGAAAACTTTGTCTCCAGCAACAAGTGGCTCAATGGTTACAAGGTAGGCAATAAATGGAGACCGCCAAATCTGGAAGGATCAGGAAATGAACTCTCTGGGTTTACATTGGGTAATGACAACAATGGGGCTAAGGGTGCCAAGGTCTGGCTGATGGGTGATGGCACCAATGACTCTGATGGAAATACTCGCAACCAGGTCAGTAATGGATCATCTACACAAGAACTGATCTCGAGAGGCAGCCCTGCTCCAGCTATTCAAAATATTTCGTTTCCATGATGAGGATACGAAAAAAATTCTTCCAATGAATGGCTACAAGGCGGAGAACCCACATTTTCAATTCGCTGAATATTCTGATCTTAGTAGTAATTTTGTAGAAGATTAGGGGCTATGTTGGGCAGGGGCTCCAATTTGGCTGATGAGCGATGGGCCCAGCGATGCATATTCGGACACTACTAGTCAATTAAACGATTCTAACAGTGTTTATTGTCTCCAGATGAAGAATATGACATCTTCGAACATTTTTTCTCTTAGTATTCCAGGGCTCTAGTGAAGTCTGAATCAGGCATCAGCTGAGTGATTCGATGAAGCGGGAAAGCCTTGATTCTGGCACAGCAGGGAATCCTGTGATCTCTGTAGAAAATGGCTAAAAAGCCTCACATGTAGCAGTATCGAAAGATTCCCCTACGTGAAGTTTTTGTTCAGAATATTCAGTGGCAGCATGTCCGTGTATGTCAGACTGCTTCAACGCATCTTCCCCACCAACTCTTGGCTCTAGCTGGCTAAATCAAATTTGCGCCATGCGCCACTCCGAAAACGAATCACCATAGCAATTAAAAGTAGTGGAGAACTGAGTACATAAATTGTCAGCACTTCATCCGGGTGAAGCCCAAACATATGAATCAGGATTACCACAAGAGCGTATTGTAACCACCAGAAACCTGCAGAGATGATCATCACTCCGTAGGTGTCTCCTGCTCCACGTAGTGCTCCACCCAGAATGCTTGACCAAGCCAAAATGGACATTATGAAGGCATTGAGTTGGGTTCCCCAAATCGCCAGGTCTCGGGTTTCTTCAGAGGAGTCAGGTTCCAAAAATAAATTTACCATAGTAGGAGTGATGACAAGGCAGGCTAGAGAGAGTATCAGGGTGTAAACTGAGACCAAGAAAAGACCTGAGAATACTGAATCTGAAGCAGAATCCAGATCACGGGCACCGACAAAGCGTCCTGCTAGACTCATCGTACCAATCTCTAGGCCAATCACTGGAATGAAAAGAGTTTGAAACCAGGTAAATATGACTGTAATTGCTGTAGATACCTCTACTCCGTAGGACTGAAAGGCCAGGATTGTCAGATCAATCGCAAAAATTAACAGAGTGATTCTCAAACCACTGGCCAGTCCAAAGCGGACGAGCTTTTTTAGGATTATCATATCCAACTGGAAGCTCTTGAGGAGTTGGTACTCTGAAAATTGGATCTGTTTCATGTAAACAATGCATAGCGTGATTAATCCAACGAACCAGGCGAATAGGGTTCCATATCCAGCCCCCATAATGCCCAATGCAGGGAAGCCCAACTTTCCAAAAATTAATATGTAGTTTGCACAGACGTTAGCAATGGCCATCGCAAAGGTAGACAACAGTACGACTCGTGTGTTACCAAGTCCTCCAAAATAGCCGTTGAAGCTCTGTCGAAACAGATCCAGCACATTACCAGCCATCAAGATTGTGAGGTAAATCTGAGCCTGCGCCATTTCTCCTTCAGAAAGCCCAGCTGTTGCGAGCACTAATCTTCCAACAGGAATTAGGATCAAGATGATTGGTGTACTCAGGCAACTAAAAATAATCGTCTGGGTGAGGACTTTAGGGCAGTTTGGATGTTTCCCAGCCCCAAAATATTGGGCGACCAAGGCTGTACTGAAGCCGATGATGCCGATGAAGAAAGATGAGAAGGCGAAAGATGTGAAGCCTCCACTCAGACAAGCGTTCATTGCCTCTGTACTGACGTACTTGAGATAGAGCCTGTCGATGAACATCAACATTGCTACTGTTGACGTGGAGATCACGAGTGGAAGGGCAATGTCCATCATCGGCTTGATTCCACCGGGACCTTGAAGCCTTTGCAATAGTTTAGTTACGGTGACCTCTTAGGAGTTGATTCTTAGCATGACGGGTGTTTATAAAAATAGATTATTATCCCCTATTTCCTGTAGATGAATGTTTTTGGTTTTTCATCTGCTAATTAGTTGAGTGCTCAAAAATTTTTTATTTTTATATACTTATACATATCAGTTACTTAAATAAAAATAATTTTCGCAATGAATTTTGATCTGTGGCAAAATTAAATTTTTTGGGTAACGATAAATTTATTGTCATCTTAGCTTCACTCGGATTGTTTTTAGAAGGCTAAGTAAAAATAGTTGAAAATTTCTCAACAAATTTGAATAGGAGCTCTTAAAATGAAAAAATTCGTAGCAGTCTTAATTATTTCGCTAGCGTCCGCTGGAATCAGCTTCGCTGGAGGTTGTACGAGCAACAAATCCTACACCATGGCGAACAGTTCAAAAGCACTAGAAGGCGATGTTGTGCTGATGGTAGAAGGCAAGCGCGTCATCAAGCACAATGGCAAATTAGGCCAGATTTTTTTCACCATTCAAACAGACTCTGGTGAAACATTGGCACAAGAAATTAGCCGTGAAGAGTTTGGAATTCAATTCCCAGAATTGTCCAAGCAAATCCAGAGCTGAGCCATTTCATTTTGAGTGGGTAGTTCAGATGCTTCCCACTCACAAGTCGGCTACTTGACAGATTAGCCGACTCGCCGCCGAATTCTAGACTACACACTTCAGTACGTAACTCACCACGAACATCCGCCCACCCGGGTTTCCACGAAATCATTGCCAACAAACCGAAATAGGCAATGTATCCTCTACCAAACACAGATCTTTCAAAACGTTTCAACGAATACGCTGAAACATGGAGAAATAAAAAATGTACAGCAGGCACTCACTGATCCAATCAAAAGTATCGGGGGGTCTTCGAAAGGATAATAAGCTTGTTCAGCAGTCAATAAAATTGAAGCGGAACAGATCTTTCTAAATTGATATGATGCCTCTGTAATCCTCTTACCTGACATCGCGAGTAAGGGGCAGGGACAAATCTCATCACTTCCTCAATTCTTACCCAAGACAGACCTATCAGACTCCCAACGTTTTCCAGCATTTCTAGCGAAGACCGACCGACTGTTCCCTTTAAGACATACCGCAGGTTTGAGGCTACGCTCTTCTGTGTCTACAATAGAGAAGTTTTCTGCTAATTGGAGAGATGCGTTCTTTGCCTGATACGCAAAAAAATCATGTAGATTGCTAAAGCACCTTCGTAATACGGTTGAACGGAGGTTCGAAACAAACAATTAGTCGACAACCAACTCCCCAATTTTTTACATTAAATAGTTAAGAAAGGTATTAATGAAAACTATTCTTTGTTATGGAGACTCAAACACATGGGGATATAATCCGTCCAGTCAGCAACGTTTCAGTCCAGAAGAAAGATGGACGGGAATACTTCAAAAGGAGTTGGGAATTGAATATCGGATCATCGAGGAAGGACTAAACGGCCGAACTACGGTCTGGGATGATCCGATTGAAGGCTTTAAAAATGGGATGAATTATTTAATCCCCTGTATCGAAAGTCACAAACCATTTGACCTGATCACAATCATGCTAGGAACTAACGACCTAAAATTTCGTTTTTCGGTTTCGGCTTACGATATTGCTGAAAGCGTTGGAGTGTTAATTGGGTATGTTCAGCAAAGTACAGTCGGCCCAGACAATAAAAGTCCTACTGTACTGCTGATGGCTCCTCCTCCTTTAGGGAAACTCAGTGACTGTGAGGAAATGTTCCAGGGAGGGCCGAAAAAATCTCAATTTTTCGGCAGGTATTTTCGAAAAAAAGCCTTGGAAAGCGGTTGTGAATTTTTGGATACCTCAGAATTTATAAAGAGCAGTGATCTTGACGGGATCCATTTTGAGCGGGAAGAGCACCGCAAGCTGGGTGAAGCTGTGGCCCAAAAGATAGGCTCAATTGTTCGATGAATCAACATATTCACAGCAGTTCAAGAGCAGGTTGAGTCATCGAACGCTTAGTTTGTGGGGATTCCCGAAAGAGGAAATTGGCTTGGAAAGCAACTTATTCGTACTTGAGATGACTTGTTTTCGGTGTTGGTGCCATCTTGGGGTTGAACCTGGCAGCGGAAAATGAGCTGGAACACTATTACTGGATAGAAGAGAACTCATTTGCGTGAGTCTGATCGCTCTTGGCCGCAAATATAAAGTCACTCTCCACCATACCATCAATTTTGTGTGTCCAAATGCTCACACGCACTTTTCGGAAGGAGAGTAACAATTCGGGATGATGCCCTTCTGATTCTGCCAAGTCTGCAATCAAATTTGTGAAACGCACAGCTTCCCGATAGGAGTCAAAGGCGTAATCTTTCTGGAGATGATGCTCATCAATCATCTCCCAGCTTTTCTCCAGTTGGTCAAACAGCGCCTGAAGAGTATCTCCCTTGAGGGGAGGGATTCCACCACGGCAAGGGATACATTGTTTTTCAGCTAACTCCATTGCTTATTTCTCTGCAATTTACTTTTTGTTAAACTAGATTATCTACTACTGATTCAATCAATCCTGGCCTGCCAAAGACCGAAAATTTGTTGTGTGTAGCTTTGTTGGAGCCTGAAAGTTGTTTGAAATTCGACTTTAGATTTACTGTATCGTTTTTGTGCTGATTCTCAACTTACCATCTAGTTTCCAGATAGCATGCTCCGCTTCGGGTCCTGTGCCAGATGGAACCTCAACCTTCATATCCTCAAAATGATAGGTGATTTCAGCTTTCTTTTCTGTTAGCGCTTCATAGAGCCCAATTGCCAGTTCAGGCCAGGTGTTGGTATGTTCAGACATGATCTTTTCAAACTACATGAGGTTCTTGGTTTCCATGATCATGACCATGGGCGATATTTTGGCGGTGACACCAATAATCGTGTTCGCGTTTCTTTTGCAGTGGCCAAAGAAATACAAATAGCGCCAGCAGCGCTGCAAACACAACTGCTGCAAAGATGAGTAAACTTCCTAGTATGATATCAATCATGGTTTCTCGATTAATTTTTTCAAACTGTGTTTGGGGCGTGCGGGAGAGTTTGTGGAGGCTATTTTCAGGTAACCAACACAAACTAATTTTTCGGAAGCTATCACCGACCCAAATAGGGCTAATGATAGCTCAAAGAATAGATGAAGAAGGGGTCAGCTCTTCGGTAGAATCACTGTATCAATGACATGAATTACACCATTTTCAGCTTCCACATCAGCTGCAGTCACATTAGCTCCATCAATACTCACTTTCCCATAAGAAAGTTTAATTGATACTTGCTGTCCATTGACAGTCTTGACCATTTGACTTGGCTTAATGTCCTTGGACATGACCTTGCCAGGGACAACGTGGTACGTGAGGATAGAGATCAATTTGTCCTTGTTTTCTGGTTTCAGCAGACTTTCAACAGTACCTTCAGGCAGTTTGGCAAAAGCTTCATTTGTCGGTGCGAAGACCGTGAATGGTCCTTTGCCGGCCAAAGTTTCCACGAGTCCTGCAGCTTTCACTGCTGCTACCAAGGTCTTGAAGGCATCATTGCCTGCTGCGGTCTCGACCAAATTTTTCATGTGACCGCTACCGGCCATCGCAATTGCTGTACTTGATAAGAGAATGAACAGCATCAAAATCAATTTTTTCACAGATATACTCCTTTAGAGTTGATGAAAATAAATATCCGAATTGATATTTAAGAATCATAACTTCTCCGAAAATTGTGCCATCGAAAAAATATATTTAAATTATTGATATTAATAACTATAATATTTTTTTGACTGACATTATTCTTCACAAAAGAAGAAGTTTTTTGTATTTCTTTTTTATTTTCTTTTTTTCTTTTTTCAGTACCTCAGGAGCCTGTTCTAACTAACTAACAACTGGGACTGCTGACGCATTCTATTAAATCGATTTCAGTTGGTTCCATCATTTGCGTTTCCTTCAATCAGCAGGGCAAGTGGCAGAGGGATGTTCTGCAACACTGCGACGCCTGACGGTATGATCAACTTATTCCACCCAGTTAGCTGATGAGTTTGTAGAAGAGAGAGGACGCTGATGATACAATCAATCCACTTATATTTTCCAAAAAAGCGCTCACCCTAATCTGCAAAACAGGGTTAGGGCAATGAACTACTTCATTTAGAAAAGATCACTAGGAATTCTGATGAGAAATGAATTTCTCAAAAGGAAATGAGAACAAGCTGCTCTCGAGCAAAATTTAAAATTTTATGATTGAGAATTAAAAAAAGGGGAGAAGATGTATAGATTTGAAAATGCTTTGATCAATGGTGCTAACGGGGGGTTAGGATCTCAGTTTGCTGAGGAGCTACTCAAGTGTGGTGCAAGCAAAGTGTTTGTTACTTATCGATCAGGTACAGGCGCTGGAATTCACAGTGGAAAGTTGGAGGCCTTGATACAGAATTACCCCGATCGTATTCACCCTATAAAAGCCGATAGTACCAAAGAAGAGGGGATGATCGAAATCGCAAGGGTGATCAGTGAGGAAGTGTCCGAGATTCACTATCTTGTGAACTGTGTTGGCTATCTTCATAACAGTGATCATGGACCTGAGAAAAGCCTGCGGAAAATTAATGAGGAGCAGTTTCTTGAAGCTGTGCGGGTCAATGCTTTTCCTACCGTCTTGCTGGCTAAATATTTCATGAAGTTGATGAGGCACAAAAAAGAGGCTGTCTTTGCTGCTATTTCTGCGAGAGTCGGAAGCATTGAGGACAACCGAGCAGGTGGTTGGTATAGCTACAGGGGCTCAAAGGCTATGCTGAATATGATGCTCAGTAATATTGCAATTGAGTTCAATCGTAGTTGCCCAAATGTCAAAGTACTCGCTCTTCATCCTGGCACAGTAGATACAAATCTGAGTTCCCCTTTTTCCAAAAATATGGATCCAGGCCATCTCTTCACTCCTGAATATAGTGTAAAACGCATGATGGATGTCATCGAGCGTGTGGACAAGAACCCTTTGGGTGCCTTCTACGCCTGGGATGGAGAGAGGATTCCATGGTGAAAATAAGGAAAAGTGATTTGCAACGATTCTCAGGGGAGAAATTTTACTCTTCCCACAAGATGGTTCCACAGAGATCCCCAAAATAATAAGAAACCAAATCAAATCACGCTGGCCCTTTGTGCAACTGTTAAACTCCAAGAGGCCCCTTTTGATCCTTGATAGCTGCCATCAAGACTTGTTTTCTCAATTCTCAAAAACCAGTTCAACATGCCACAAAAGGTAGCCATCTGGCTCTTAGTTTTGAACATGGGGTGTGGCACGGTTGGAACAACGATCATTTCTCCGGCTCTTAGTTCCATTACAGAGCAGTTCAGTGTTGAGGAGTCTGACTCACAGTCACTTTTATCCGGTTACTTTATCTCGCTAGCTGTTTTTCAGTTGTTTTACGGTGTTCTCTCAGATCGCTATGGCCGTCGCAGTCCGTTATTCTTTGGCCTAGCTATGTTAGCACTTGGGGGCCTGATAGCAGCTTTGGCCGAATCATTCGAAACGTTAATTTTAGCAAGAATCCTTCAGGGATTTGGTGCTGCCTCAGTCTATTCAATTATCAGAGCGATTATTAATGACTCTTATGGCCGTTTAGAGAGTGTAAGCGCTCTCGCACTGATCACAGGTATTATGCTCGTTGTGCCTATCTGTAGCTTCGCTTTTGGAGGGCTGATTACTGATCTGGTTAGCTGGAGGGGGGTTATGCTGGGGATCTTCCTCGCAGGTTTGGTGCCACTTGTGTTGAACATGATCCTGCTTCCTGAAACCAACCTTCAACCACTAAAAAGAATTGAGTTGAGGACTTTTATTAGAGATTACCTCGCACTCACGACCAATCGATTATTCCTAGCCTTCATGCTGGCTTCCGCCTGTTGTGTTGGAATCTGGTATACAATGATTGGCTTCATTCCTTTTGAGTATCAGAGGATAGGAGTCAATACTGCAGAAGTTGGTTTCTGGTTCATGTTCAGCCCAATTGGTTTTGCTTTTGGAAACTTCCTGACAAAGCACCTGGTTCATCAACTCGGCCTCGAAAGAATGGCTCAGCTGGGGGGTGTGTTATCTGTCTTTGCAATTAGTGCCTTGCTTTTGCCCAGCTTGCTCAGCGTGAGCCACCCCATTTTGATAGGAATTCCCAGCTTTTTCTTTGGTTTTTCGGCTGGGTTTGTAATGGCAACAACAACGATGGGAGCTATTGCGTCTGCTGGAGAACTTGGTGGAAGTGCTTCCGGAATTGTTGGAGCTACTCAGATGGGATTTGGTGTGCTTGGGGGTGCAATGGTCGTAGGTGTTGGAGGATATGAACAATTTGAAAAGGGAGTGGCTGTCCTTATTAGTTTGACTGTGTTGTCAACAGTGTTTTCAACTTTTGCAAAGCATTTGGGCAAACCATCCTGCACTGCGTGAAGTAAATCCTCCTTTTTTATTGCTGCTGAGCATCTACAGTGAAGTTTGCTCAATAATTTATTTTTCCCTCAACTTTACTAAGATACCTCTGTTGAGAATTTTGAATCGTCTTAGATCACCTGAATGATGATTGTCATGCTCTGATGAATTCAATTGAGCGAGCACCTACTACTCTTCATAGGTGAAATGGGAAGACTTTCCTTCCGAATAATGCGTTCTACTCTTCTCTCAATCTAGTTTTGAGCGTTGGGGAGTTATCGCCATAAAAGCTGTGTCAATTTTACTTCGATTGCATTCTACAAAATAGAAGTTTTTGGTCGGGAGTTTTCAAAGTGGGCAGGTCGACTACCGATTCTTTGCGTTACTCAAAGAGGCCAAAAGTTACTTCGTTGATAGCACTCGAAATATAAATAAATGTCTTAATTTCAATAAATTAGTCATTCCCTTTGTGTCTTGCTCAGCTATTTTCTTGCTATTCGATAGCGCAAGTTCTCGAAAATATTTAAAGACTAGGTCCAACAGATTGGATAAATTAACAATTTAATTAGTTTTTCACACTTTTAATTGCAATCAATTTAGTACCACTATACCCAATGAAAAGTCTTCAAAAAAATAGAGTAATCCTTCTCGGGGCTGCGATAGCAGATGCTGCCGCGCGTCCATTACATTGGATTTATGATGCTCATAAACTTAACAAACTCACAGCTGGAATGACCAACCCGGAGTTTTGGCCAAACAGTGAATCTCCATTTTATAATCTACCCACAGGTTCTAACAGCGCATACTTTGATCTGACCTTAGTCATGCTCCGGTCTCTCCAAAAAAATTCTGGTTTGTTTGATCCTAAAATTTTTATGGAGCATGTGCTGTCCCATTTCGGTCAAAACACCGCATATGAGAAGGCTTTTCAAGAAAGAAAACTCAACTACCGTCCTGAAGTTAGAGAAAAAGGCTGGCCCGCACCGATCAATGGTCCATGGCGCCATGGATTAGTCACCACAATGTTAGAAAATTATCACCGTACTGGTGAAATACCAGTAGGCCCAGACAATGCGGATGAAATTGATGGCTTCTGCGCAGCCTTGCCAGTGTGGCTTTATTCCAAACCAGAAAACCGAATTGCTTCGAGCAAAACAGCCTTGAAAATGGTTGCTGGTGGGGATCTTTGCGAATCCCACGCCTCGGCTTTTTTCCAACTATTAGATCTTGCACTCTCTGGTGAACAATACCCAATCCATCAATTAGTCCGTAATCCAAACAAATATGGTTTAAGCGAGCAAATAACCGAAGAAATTGAACAAGTTATTTCTGCGTCAGAAATTGCTCATGTTGATTTTGTAGAGAAGGTCGGCAAAGCCTGTCGCTATTCCGGTACTTTTCAGGGTGCTTTGCATGCAGTTTTGCAGGCAACATCCTATGAAGAGGGGGTACGATTAGCTATTCTGGCTGGAGGCTGTAATTGTTCGAGAGCCGTACAGGTGGGATGCTTGCTCGGAGCAATTCACGGTGAAGAAAAAATTCCCAGAAAATGGCTAGAGGCAACTCACTCGGCAGCAGAAATTCAATCTATCACAGGGAAGCTATCCAACAAATTAGAAAGCCAGCCCGCATAAAGCAAAATCTGATAACAGATCGTCTGGCTGCTCAATGATAAAATATATGTGTTGAGATGGGCTACTTCGCTATTGAAAACCGGCAGAAGAATGCCCGGCAGATTCCGCTGCCAGGCATTGAAGGAAAAGGAATCAAAGAGAAGTGTCTACAGGATAGTTGTTCATTAAGCTAAAGCACTCATTTTAACCTTCCAGATATCCACCGTTTTCTTCAATTTCAATCATACATTTGGCCTCCGTTTGCGGTGAGATACCGTGCCTAGAAAGGTATTCTGGACCACATAGCATTTTAACCTCCCATTTGTTTGCTTGGTTCTTTCTCAAAACTTTTGCTCCATCTACAGGTTGTGCATAAATTCTCTGTGTGTAATCACACAGTTCGACCTTTGCCTTCAAGTACAATTGATTTGTCTGCTCACACTGAAACATAAATCCTCCGATTGTTGTTGAATGCTCAAAACGAGACGGAAGTAGGTCTCATAATAGGCTTTAGCAAATGTAAGCAACTCTTGGGAGGAGGAGTGGGGGAGAAAGAGTTTGAAGAGGTTCAGTAATCGTTATTAGTCTCACCTTTATAGCTGAAATCGACAGTGCCAGTACAGAGTAAAAGATAGAGAGACCTTGACGAGGACTACTTAGTTGGTTCAGAAAGAATAAAAATTCGAAGCCTTTGCTGAAGGTCGTCTTTGAGGAAGAGAACGGTTCGGTTCCAGTCACAATAGCGAATACGGATGCTGGTCATCCATTATAAACTAGATCTTTTTGACGTGAAGAAGTTCGCATATTCTTTACCTTCTCCTTTGGGGAGAAAGTAACCGCTAGAGCGGATGAGGGGCTTGTTTGAGCCTCTCAATTTCCTCGCTTTTCTGTTCAAGACCACCCCTCCCCCGCCATCTGCGACTGCCCCTCCTCCCCCGCTGGGAAAATTTTTTGAGGCAGTTGATTTCATTGATGAAAATTTGTTAGTTCTGGCAAGAAAATCAGGCACACTCAGAATTTAAGACCAAACTGACGATCTAAGGACTCAGCCAATGCTTCAACACATTCGGTTGCGATTGGTTGAAAAGGAGGTCGCAGGTTGTTCCAGGAAGGTTGGCCTGATTGCCGAGCCAGCAGAGCTTTCTGCGCGGGAATTGGAGCGTACTCTTGGAAGAGCTTGCGAATGCCACAGACACTCTCGTGTTTGGCTGCCGCTGCTTCCCACTCTCCTGATTGACACAGTGAGATCACCTCAGCAATCCTTGCGCTGTTCAGATTCGCTGTCGCCGAGATGCAGCCGGGAGCGCCGAGGCGAATGGCTTCAATTACCGGCAGTTCGGCACCAGGGTAGACAATCAAACCATCGATTCCCAGTAAGGCTTTGGTGTTTTCCCAGTCTCCGGAGCTGTCCTTGATTCCCACAAAGACCTCAGGAAATTCATTGTGCAGTCGAGCGACAAGGGAGATGGACAGGCCCACACCACTGACCTGCGGAATGTGATAGAGGTAGATCTTCAATCGCTTGTCATTGGTGGTTTCAATCAGGCGGATATAATAGTCGTAGAGTCCCTGATCACTCATCCCCTTGTAGTAAAACGGCGGTAGGGTCATCACTCCAGCACAGCCGAGCTGCAGAGCATGTCGACACAGTTCGGCAGTGTCCGGCAGGTTGCAGAGTCCTGTCCCTGGAATCAACACTGCTGGATCTACTCCCGATTTGATCAGACCTTCCAGGGCTGCTTTCCTTTCTGCAGAACCCACCGAGAGTGCCTCTCCAGTTGTTCCAAATGGTGCCAAGCCCGCACAACCATTGCTTAGGAGTTGCCGAGCAAGTGCATTGAATTTTTCTTGATCAACCGTGAGCTGATTATCGAAGGGAGTGAGAATCGGAGCGATGAGTCCTTTGATCATGTTCTGCCTTTTGATGAATGATGAATCTCTGTAAAACGACCTATCATATCCTTGTCATACAACGTTTTTTCAAGTTTGGATGCCTTCAAACAGGTGTTTTTGGGCCATCAGTCTGGGAACAATGAAATCCAGCAGGGCTCTCACTCTTGCAGAGCGCCTCAAATCCGCATGAATGAGCAACCAGAGTCGATCTTTTGTTTCAATCGGCTCAGCTATCCTCCGTAATTCCGTATCTTGATCTCCCACGAAGCAAGGAAGAAAACCTTGTGCACCTGAAGCTTTTAGTGCGGCCAACATCCCTGCCACTCCCTGAACCTGCAGAACCTCTTTTTTGGCAAGGGCATCTTGCTGCTGAACGGCTTGATTTCTTGCCATCCCGACATGTCGTAGCCAGGGCAAGTCGGTACCTGTGGTGGTTTTGGAGGCATATCGACACCAAGCCATGCCTGCGAGATTGCGTCCCACTGCATTTTCCAGGGGCTGGGAGGTAGCACGGAAGGCAATATCTATACTGCATTCTAAATCCAGTAAGCCATCATCGGGTAGCAAGATCACACGAATGCGTTCATGTTCTGCTGAGAAGGCTACCAGATGAGGAGACATGAGCGAAACCATAGCCTGTGGAACAGTGATGCGGATTTCTCCTGCCACATGCTGATCATGGCCCACTACCGCACGAAAGGCAGCAAAGATAGATTCCTCCAAATCTTTTGTGTGGGAAAGTAGTGCTTCTCCTGCGTTGGTAAGCCGATAGCCTCTGGGGCCCTTTTCGAACAGAGAGACTCCGAAGCTTTCCTCAAAAAATTTCAGCCGCCGGTGTAGGGTAGCTACATTCAACTCCAGTTCATCCGCTGCACCGGTAAGCGTCCCATTCTTTGCGACCGCCAGAAAAAGTCGCAGATCATCCCATTGCTTCATTTTTCGATTTTGCAAAAAAATTTTGATAAATTAACTATTCATTTTTGAAAAATGCAGATTTAGCATAGGCGTTCTGTTTGGAACTTCAACACAAAGATTCCTAGGAAATTTGTTGTTGGCTCATTAACCAAGGTCAAGGAGAGAGGGAATGAAAAAGAGTTTATTTTTGTTTTGGGCCACGATCGGTTTTGTCTACTTCGCAGGGACCATTGGGGTTCACGCAGCCAGCCGTTATCAGCTGGACGCCGTTCACTCAACAGTAGGTTTTGTGTTGAAACACATGCTCTTCAGCACGGTCCGGGGCAAGTTCAACGATGTCCGAGCCACTGCACAAATTGATGAGAAATCTGGGAGTTTAAGTTCGGTGAATACTGAGATCTCTGTTGCCTCTGTCTACACTGATAACGCAAAGCGGGATGGGCACTTAATAAGTGATGATTTCTTCAACACAGAACGTTATCCAACAATTACTTTCGAGAGCACTAGCATTGTGCTGGAGGCAAACGGAAATTATCGCGTAGACGGCATCCTGACAATTCGTGATGTCAGTAAGCCAATTACTCTGGAGGGGAAAATGTTGGAAATGATGCTAGGCCGAGTTGCCTTTGAGGCGGCTGGTCAGATCAATCGACAAGACTTCAATGTCACTTGGAACAAATCCTTGCAGTCAGCAGTTGGGTTGATGGTCTCTGATGAAGTAGACCTCAATATTGCAGTTACGCTGTATGTTCCTGAGGGCTGAAAAAATACTTTTTAGCGAATAGCCTCTTAACTCAATCATCTGAAGTAAGCTGCTCAAATCGCTACATTCGATCAATCAATGAACCAATGATCACATCGGAGAATTAAGTGTCAGAACCAACAATTATTCAAACATCTCCCTTTGTTGTGGAGCTAGAGCAAAGGCAGAAGTATGCCTGGTATTCTTGCGGGCTTTCGAGCAAACCACCTCTTTGTGATGGGTCTCACAAACAAACTACTTTTTCACCAAAAGTCTTTACTGCAACAGAGTCCAAGACCTTCTACTTGTCTGGCTGTAAGAGAACTGGAGAGTCACCTTTCTGTGATGGGACTCATAATAGTTTGGGCTAGCAGTTCGTAGAGGGGAGAGTTTGCCCGATCATATTAGTCATTAGACCGAGAAGTTGTTCGGCAGCAAGGGAGGACTTTCGAAAGTCTGAACGGAAAATAGCAAGAATTCTTTGCAAACGAATTACTATTTATTTTTATAATTATTTAACTAATTTAAATTAATAAGATTATCTAATTTAATTAACCTAAAGTTGAATAAACTCATTCAAAATCAGACCAACTCCAGTCTTGATTATTGGAAGGGTCATAATTCAGGTTTTGTACTGAGCTTTCCTGAGGAAAGATTTTGTTCTCTTAGTAGGTGATGGTCGTAATTACACCATTGTATTGGGGTTCGTCTTCAGTGAAGCGTATGTATCGATGAAGACATAGACAGTCCGAACTTTCAAAAATAACCCGACAAGGTCCAATAGTAACTATCTCTTTAAATTGGTTGATTAATCCCTTATCAGCTGCAATGTCAATGTGGTCACCAGTTTGGTGATCAACAGTTATGTAATTTGGGTGATAAAGAGCATCTACAAGTGAAAATCACCTTGCACACCTAACTCCTAGGCTTTGTTAAACTCATCTACTTTGCTCATGTAAAGCCTTGTTTTAGGTGTTCTTAGAATTAGAGTGTAGTAATACGTGACATCTTCACCAACTGAAATGTTGATTTTCTACTGCTTTTGGTCACTTAGAGCGCAAAGAACCCGTAAGCAGATTTGAGGGGAAAATGGAGCGGATGAGGAGGAAGTGGTTTCTAGGATTGAGGAAACAGAGTCGGCAAAATATTAGTTGGTTGGCTCAAGCAAGGGTGTTGCGCATCACACATTCATTGTAGTTGGCATTGCTGCTCATGACCGATGTACAACTCGTGGAACAGGCGCCTAATTGACTAAGAAAGAGGACAGCGGTGCTGAAAAATAGGATTCTCATAGTTCTCTGTAGGGGAAGGAATTACTGGAAAGGCATCCTGCGTCCAGTTTAAATCGAGTAGAAAATTACTATTCATTCAAAAACTAGGCGAGCTTAGCTTTGGGTTTTTTTGCAGCTTCTGCGATAAGTCGCTCTATCCCGTTTTCAGGCAAGATGGAACCAATAAATGCCAATCCAACTACTTTTTCCTCATCGGCTTTGAATACTCTAGTCACCCTGCAGGAGATGGGAAGGGCTGCTTGATGTCCACCTTCTGTTTTGAGAAAAAAAGTTAGGCGAACATGGGCTGAAGGATTGAGCAGTTGTTTACAGACAATTCGGCAACCTGCCATGCTCAGATCGATTATTTTTACGTGTGATACTCGCTGTCCCTCTTCCATCTTGGCGAGCAATTGGACACGGTATCTGGGATGTACACGATATTCTTTTTTCAAGGAAGCCTCCTATCAACACCACTGAAAATTTGGTGTGTTGTGAGAATTCTAGAATTCTGGTTCAAAGAGCTTAAGTTATCTTAGTTCGGAAAAATTGATCGAGCAGTCTTTTTACGGTTGCTAAAATTATGCAAGATTTCTGAGAAGACTGCTGAACAAAAATCATGGTATTTCAGAATTTTCATGATGCTCTAGCCAATCAGTTTTCTGCAATCGATAGATTATGTGCCTTTGCCGGGGGATGATTTGAAGGCAATTTAGGATGATTAAAAGTATCCTCAGGATTACACTTCATCCATATTTTCTGCATCACTCGGATAAATGGTTGATTCAATTCGGCAGTGAATGAAACAATCTTAGACAAGCCCAAATCGAGAAAACCAAAACGCAAAATAGATTTGGCGGCCTCTGATGCTAGTCCCTTACCCCAGAAAATTTTATTCAGCCTCCAACCAATTTCAACAGCCGGTGTGAAATGGGCGGAAAAGGGAACCCTCATCAAACCACACCAGCCCACAAATGCATCACTCTCTTTTAGGTGAAGTGCAAACAGGGAGTATTCGTTTATTCGCTGGTGCTCAATGATCCGTTGCAACAGAGCAGCACTTTCTTCGGAACTCAGAGTTGCTGGAAAATAACGCATGACCTCGGGATCTGCGTTTAGCCTGACTAGCTCTGAAAGATGTGATTGTGAAAAAACAGTTAGTTTTAACCGACTTGTGAAGAGGGAACGCTTCATGAGCCCCGCTTAGAAATATGGAGCGATTTAGAAGTATTGACTCCTGCGACGTCAATGGCATTTTCCATATGACAATAATTTTTTGTTTTCAAACTTTTTAGCCCACAAACGGGGACCCGCATGGATCTAAATCTGAAGGGAAGTAAGGTAATCGTGTCGGCAGGAGGTTCTGGCATTGGTTTAGCCATCGTCCAGGGATTCCTTGCTGAAGGAGCCGAGGTAGTGACTTGTGATATCAGCCCAGAGTCGGTCTCTCAGTTAAGAAAAAATCACCCAGGAGTATACTGTGAAGAAGTGGATGTTGCCGATGCAAAGGCGGTTCAAAAATTCACAAAGTCTGCTATTGAACAACTTGGGGGTCTGGATTGTTTGGTGAACAATGCGGGCATTGCGGGGCCAACCTCCCCAATCGAAGAGATTCAGGAGGAAGACTGGGAACGCTGCCTCTCAGTGTGTCTAAGTAGCCAGTATTTCTTCACAAAAGCAGCGGTTTCCACTCTTCGGAAGAGCGAGAATTCTTCAATCGTCAACATTTCTTCGGCAGCTGGAAAGTATGGCTTTGCCTTCCGTACACCCTACTCCACAGCAAAGTGGGGCGTGATCGGCCTGACCAAGTCACTGGCTATTGAATTGGGATCGGATCAGATTCGCGTCAATACAATCCTGCCTGGTTTAGTATCAGGAGAGCGCCAGCAACGAGTGTTGACGGCTAAAGCTGAGAAAAGAGGAGTTTCCTTTGAAGAAATCGAGCAGGAAGCTTTCTCTTATACCTCCATCAAGTCCTATGTCACCCCGCAAGACATTGCCAACCAAGTACTCTACCTAGCTTCTGATAAAGGAAAATTAATCTCTGGCCAAGCTATCTCAGTAGATGGAGACACTCGTATGCTGGCCTAGAAGTTAACCTGATTTCCTCCTTTAAGCTGGAGAATTTCTCTGGCTTCGTCCGGTGTCGCCACTTCTACGGAGAGTCCTTCTAAGACCTGCCTGGCTTTCAGGACCTGCTGAGCGTTGCTTTCTGCCAAGACTCCCTTGGATAGCCAGAGTGAGTCTTCTAATCCGACCCTTACTGAACCACCCTGGGCAGCGGACATGGCAGCAATTTGCATCTGCGAACGTCCAGCCCCAAGAACTGACCAGACATATTGATCACCAAAAAGTCGGTCAGCCGTTCGTTTCATGTGAGCCACATCTTCAGGATGGGTTCCGATTCCTCCCAAGATACCAAAGACGGTCTGAACCAATAGTGGCGCTTTGACCAGTCCCCGATCCAGAAAATGAGTAAGATTGTAGAGATGACTGGTGTCGTAACACTCAAACTCGAAGCGTGTACCGTTGGCGGAACAAGTCGTCAGGATCTCCTCAATATCTTGAAAAGTGTTCTTAAACACCAGATCACGACTCTTCTCCAGGTGCTGGCGTTCCCAGTCATGCTTAAAGTCGCTGTAGCGTTTAAGCATCGGATAGAGTCCAAAGTTCATTGAGCCCATGTTCAGGGAAGCCAGCTCTGGTTGAAGCTCTTTGGCAGGGGACATCCGTTGGGCCAAGGTCATCTGAGGTGCGCCTCCAGTAGTGATGTTGATCACAACGTTGCAAGCCTCCTTGATTCGGGGCAGGAACTTCAGAAAGGCTTCCGGAGTTTGCACTGGCCGGCCTGTCTCTTCATCCCGGGCGTGTAAATGAATGATTGAAGCCCCAGCTTCTGCTGCAGCAATCGCAGCTTCTGCAATTTCGTCTGCTGTTACAGGAAGGTGGGGAGACATCGAAGGGGTATGGATTGCTCCTGTGGGAGCGCAGGTCAGGATTGCTTTTTGAGTCATCGGACATTCTTCTGGCAGGAAATTGTTAGTTTGCCTGCGATCAAACGCTATCAGCGACTTCGATGCAAGGGTTTTGTGAATCTAATGGGCCTCAATTACTGTTGAGTGGCTCTGTTCAGCGCGATAATTTACTCTGAAAACCGGCTGAAAGCCTGTATCTGTGATTGAGATTTTCTTAGCTTCCCGATTTAACTAGGTCACAATTTTTGATCACAAAGCACATCGATATTTTTGTTGAAGGTTTAGCATGTCAATTCGCCCATCAGTAGATTTTAAGCGTCTGGGTCAATTGGATAACTTGCTGATCAACACCATCGGAAAACCGGGACAATTGCCTGGTACACAAGTGTTGGTTTGGCGTCGAGGCGATCTGTCCTATTTCCGTTGGGCGGGTTTACGAGATATAGAGAGAGGACTGCCGATAGAAGAAAACACGATCTTTCGGATCTATTCGATGACAAAACTGATTGTCAGTGTAGTCTTGTTGATGCTGTTGTAAGAAGGGCACTTTAGCTTGGACACACCCGCATCAGAGTTTCTTCCAAAGTTTGCTGAGTTAGAGATGTATGCGGGAATAGATGAAAAGACTGGGAACATGCAGAAAGAAGCCTGTAAGCGTCCAGTGACGATTCATCAGCTATTGACCCACACCTCCGGTCTAACCTATGAGATGCAGGCTGAGCATCATCCTGTAGCCAAATTATATCAACAATCTTCTGCAGACAGAGCTCCACTAAGTCTAGAGTGAATGGTCGACCATTTGTTGAATTTTCCATTGGCCTACCAACCGGGAACCCGCTGGCACTACAGTATGTCCACTGCTGTTTGTGCCCGTCTAGTTGAAATTATTTCAGAGCAACCAATCGACCGTTTTCTTCAGCAGCGTATCTTTGATCCTCTGGTTATGCGAGATACTAGCTATCATGTGCCTCCTCAGGCGCTGTCGCGCCTAGCCGAGCTATACAGTATTGTGGATTGGTCTGATACAAATCTCATACCAGAGATCCTTGAGAAAGCTTGGCAGTCAGGTGGTCAACTCCAACCTCTGAATAGTTTTGAACCAGGGAGTTATAAGGCTCCACACAACTGCCTACATGGTGGGCACGGGCTAGTTTCTACGGCTCTGGACTATCTGAAGTTTGCACGCATGCTGCTTCAATATGGTAAGTGGGAGGGGGAGCGTCTGCTGAGCCACAAGACCATTGAACTGATGCGAGTTAATCATCTCACGGCAGAGCTATTCCCACTGGAAATTTGCAATAATCCTCTCAAGGGAGAAGGCTGGGGATTAGGAGTGTCGGTCAATATGGATCCTGCACAGAGTATGAGCTTGGGTAACCAAGGAAGTTATGGTTGGGAAGGCCTGGCCTCCACCAAGTTTCTGATCGATCCTCAAGAGGAGTTGATCCTGATTCAGATGGGCCAACTGATTCCTCCCCCAGAACACTTTTTTCAGTCTCTGCGGAATGTTGTCTATCAGGCTCTGACCCCATAAGATCTGCCTCAAAAAAGAGAATTGGTTCAAATACTTGTGATTCTCATTTGACATAATCAATAAGTCTGATTATTTTGCGGACAGAATTTGGTAACTTTACAATCTATGGAGTTTTTCAATGACTGAACTCGCCACAACCCCCAATCCTACTAAATCCAAAACTGGAAGTTCTCTCCGTCGGGTGGAAGATGCTCATTTACTTGTCGGCAAGGGGCGCTTTACAGATAACCGACCACCAAGCGGACAGTTACACTTACATTTTATCCGCTCTTACTTGGCACACGGGCGAATTGTCAGCATAGACAAGGAAGAGGCACTCCAAAGTAAGGGAGTGGTTGCTATCTACACTGCAGAGGATTTACTTACAGATGGAATCAAACCGTTGCCAGTTGCTGATGAATTTAAGCAACCAGATGGGAAGCCTATGATTCAGCCTAAGCGGTATGCACTAGCGATGGATATTGTTCGTTACGTTGGTGAGCCAGTTGTAGCAGTGGTTGCAGAAACTCAGAATCAAGCTGTAGATGCTGCTGAATTGGTTGATGTTGAATATGAAGAACTCCCAGCTGTCGGAAACCTTGCTGCGGCCAGCGCAAAAGGAGCTCCAACTGTTTGGCATGAAGTGCGTGACAACATCGTTGCGCAAAAAGAATTTGGTGATAGGGCTGCAGTTGAAGAGGCTTTTTCCAAAGCAGATCACATCACTAGGCTAGATCTTACGAACAACCGCCTGGTCGGCAACGCCATGGAGCCCCGAACCGTGATCTGTGAGTATGACAAAAAAACTGGCAGAAGAATTATCCGCATTGGGCACCAACGCCCAAACAACTTACTTGAATCAATCACTGATATTTTTGGAGAAGATCCCGACAAATTTAGAGTGATAGTAGAGGATATTGGAGGTGGATTCGGCATCAAGAACATGACTTATCCAGAAGATGTTGTGATTGTTTACGCCTCAGGCAATCTGAAGCGTGACATTCGCTGGCGCGGAAGCCGAACAGAAGACTTTCAAGCAACCGGTCACGGGCGTGATCAAATCAATCATGCTGAGTTGGCCTGCAGTGCTGATGGTAAGATCCTTGGGATGCGACTGCACAATCTTGGTAATCTCGGGGCTTTCCCTACTGAAGCAGGCGCAGCAATTCCGCTCAAAGTCGGCCCAAAAGTTTCCACCTCAGTTTATCATATTCCAACATATCATCTGGTCACGGATGCCTACGTTACTCATACAGCTCCATTGGCTGCTTACCGCGGGGCAGGACGGCCTGAAGCTATCTATCTGATGGAGCGTTTAATAGAGCAGGCGGCTCGAGAACTTGGCGTCACCTCACCAGAGATGCGGAGAAAGAACTTTATTCCTAAAAATGCGATGCCTTACACCAATCCTTTGGGTGAAGTGTACGATAGTGGTGACTTTAATGTCGTTTTGGACAAAGTTCTAGAGCAAGCAGATTGGAATGACTTTGAAGCTCGCAAGGCAGAATCTGCCAAGCAAGGCAAGCTGAGAGGAAGGGGTATATCTTGTTACATTGAATGGACAGGTGCAGATTGGTGGGAGCAAGTAACTATGGAAGCCTCTGAAAGTGGAAAATTTACCTGTTATTCTGGAACCCAGGCAATGGGTCAGGGAATTGAAACTGCTTACATGCAATTACTGTCTGAGAGGATGGACTTGCCTCTGAATCAGCTAAGCGTTGTGCAAGGTGATACTGATCGCGTCAGCGGTCCAGGTAGCCATGGCTCACGTTCCCTCTACATCGGTGGTTCAGCGATCCATGAAGGTGTGTTGAAGTTCATGGAGGTTACTAAGAAACTAGCTGCAGAGAACTTGGAAGCCTCCCCCGAGGACCTAGTCTATCGAGAAGGACGCTTCGAAGTAGTGGGTACCAACGTGGGCATTGGGCTATTTGAGCTGGCATCGCAGCAACCAGAGCAAAAAATTTCGGTTTCCAGCGGTGCAGATAACTATGTTCCTAGTTGGCCGAATGGTGCCCAGGTGGCGGAAGTGGAGGTTGATCCTGAAACAGGAATGGTCAAAATGGTGAGCCTCATAGCTGTTGATGATGTGGGAAATGCTGTCAATCCAATGCTTATCGCAGGACAGGTTCACGGTGGGATGGCCCAGTCCGTAGGACAAGCCTTGCTAGAAAGAACAGTTTACGACGACAGTGGGCAATTCATCAATTCGACTTTCCTTGATTATGCAATGCCTCGAGCTGATGACATGCCACCTATTCAAACAAACTTGTTCCTTGAGCAACCATGCCGCACTAATCCATTAGGCTCCAAGGGTGTTGGTGAGTTAGGGACCGTAGGAGCTACACCGGCTGTGGTCAATGCGGTACTAGATGCTCTTAGTGAACACGGCATCAAACACCTGGAAATGCCTCTGACACCTCAGAGTGTTTGGGCTGCATTGAACAAGTAATTTGCTTAGAAAACTTCGGAGCCTGCCAGTGATGTGGGAAGGCTTCAATTAAAGCTTACCGAGTCCTTTCTTAGCATTTTGAAGATTGCTTTCTCTCACCCCCCAAAGATGCACGGAATGCTTTAATAAATAGTTTGAGACACTGCTAAACTATCCATTGTGGGAAGGTTTAGAGAACGATTGATTTTCCCAGACTTCAGGATATGGTCATGACAGCGGCCACAATTGAACAAACAGAAACTCAGGTAGACTGGAAGCCTGCTATCCTTGTTAAAGGTGAAACACTCTACAATTGGCCCTTCCAGCCCAAGGTCGCTCTAAAATGGTTGAAAAATTACCTGTTCGGGCCAATTGCGCTGATTCACGCTGGCTTGGGGCTATTCACTTGGCTCTTCCTAACTCCCAGCCTGGCTACGATGCAGACCCTGGCCTGGGATTGGGTTGCTCTCATTTACCTACGTAATGTCGGGTTACTTTTCCTAGTGACAGGTAGCGCTCATTTCTGGCTGTATGTGCGTAAGGGGCAAGGATCTGATTTCCAATTCAACAAGCAGGGTCTGCGAGAAAATGACCCTCGCTTCTGGTTTAGCAATCAGACCTGGGAGAACATGTTTTTCGGGATTGTCAGTGGTTGTGGTACTTGGACGTTGTACGAGGTGTTGACCTACTGGATGTTTGCCAATGGTTATGTGTTGTTTCCTGTGGAGTGGCTGGAATCCCCGATTTACGTCGCTTTCCTATTCCTGCTGATTCCTCATATCCGGGCTCATCACTTCTACTTCACTCATCGGCTGACGCATTGGAAGCCTCTTTATGATGCTGCCCACTATCTGCATCATAAAAACACCAACACCGGCCCATGGTCTGGTTTGTCGATGCATCCGATCGAGCATCTTCTCTATCTCTCTGGGGTGTTTCTGCATTGGGTGATTCCCTCACATCCAATTCATGCCTGTTTTCATCTGCTCCATGCTGGCATTAGTCCGACTTGGGGACACACAGGCTTCAACAGGATTCAGGTAAATAAGTTTGAAATAGACACGAACTACTTCCACTACCTGCATCATCGTTATTTTGAATGTAACTACGGCAACCTTGATATGCCTTGGGACCACCTGTTTGGTACTTTCCATGATGGCTCGCAGGAATCCAAGAAACGAATGGGCGCCCGATTACGAGAACAACGAAAGCGTTGAGGGGGAGCCAGTTTATGAAGCAATCCGATTTTCCAGTTAGACAGGGACGCTCACGTTCCCATGACGCTCTTCCATTGCAACGCTCAGATATGCCAATGGATTATCTTGTTTCATTGGGCAATTACACTTCTGGTTACACTATTCGAATACCTGAAAATCTTGGTACCACCCAGTCATTGCAAGGTTTTGATCCAACATACAGAAACATCATTGACTACATTGTTCGAATCACTTATCGAATTTGGGAAACCAATGACCGTGAGGTTGAGTACATCGGTGAATGCTATTCACCAGACAGCCAGGTTTTCGATGACTACGGACTTCAACTTGGTAACCAAAAGATCATTGCTGATACCCACCATACAACAGCGGCCTTCCCTGATATTATTCTTGATGCTGAAGAAGTAATTTGGGCAGGAAATGACCAAATTGGGTTTCATACCTCTCACCTTACACGCATCAGTGGTACGAATACCGGATCAAGCAGATACGGTAACGCCACTGGCAAAACAGTGAATTTTTTCGTGATTGCGAACTGTGTTGCTCTCCAGAACGATATTTTTCTGGAACACGTGCTTTACAACACCTCTGCAATGCTACAACAGCTTGGGATCGATCCCTGGGAAAAGGCTACCAGATTGGTGAAAAATCCTCCTGCCGGTTGGCCTCGTTCTCAGGAGAATTGGGATCAACTGCGTTCAGCAACTTCTCCAGCAATTCCAATTTCACAAGCAGAGCCAATTTCAGGATTTGATCCTGACGCCTTTACTCGTGAAATTCACGATAATGTTTGGAATGGGGATCAGTCAGTAATTACAAACTCATATGCCCAGAACCTGTTCTTCGAGGGCGCGACTGAGCGTACCTTTTCTGGAAGGACCGCTTATCGAAGTTATGTGAACGAGTTGCGTAGTGTTTTCCCCGACTTACAGTTGCAAGTTGATGAGGTCTATTGGATGGGTAATGAACTCGATGGGTGGCTAATTTCAACGCGTTGGAGCGCAGAGGGTACTCATTTGGGTGAAGGGGTTTATCGGAGTCCTACCGATAAGACTTGTCAGCTTTGGGGAATTACTCAATGGGAGGTCCTAAACGGTGTCATCCAGAAAGAGTGGCAACTGTTCAATGAGCTAGATCTGATGATGCAAATCTTAGCAGCCCAGACCAAATAACGAGAATCCATGATTACTGAAGATCAACGTTTTCAATTCCAGCAGCAGGGATATGTCGTTCTGAAGAAAATTCTGAGTGAATCTGTACTTGGGTGGCTACAAAGTCGATGTGATGAAGCTGTGGACTGGAAAGCCAGTGGGATGCGCTCCTTAGGAATTGAGGAAGAGGGAATCAATCTGCTCGGCAAACGCTATTTTGTCAGTGGTTTTAGGCAACAGAATGCAGAACTCGACCGCTTTCTGTTTGGGGATGTGATGGCCGAAATTTCCAGAGGATTGCTTGGCGAGACGGTTTATCTTCACAATGAACAATTTGTGGTCAAAGGGCAGGATCAGCGCAGTCGCTTTGCCTGGCATCAGGATAGTGGCTACTCAGTCTATCGAGGAGGAGCCGAGCTGCATCAGCCATACCTGACCTGCTGGATTGCCCTGGATGACATGTCTGCGCAAAATGGAACCATCTCTGTGCTTTCCTTCAATGAATTCGGAGAGGGTAAGCTGGTAGAGCACTGGTGGGATGAGGATGAAGCCGCGATGGTTGGTTACTCTGGAGAAAAATCTGGCTCGTTGATGGCAGTGCCGGCTGGTTCGATTGTTTGCTTCTCCAGTTTTACCATGCACCGCAGTGGAATGAATCAAACAGAGCGGTTACGCCGGAGCTACATTGTTCAGTATGCTTCAACAGCCTTTGGTTTCCAAAATGATCCCCAAAGACGCTACGCTCCTTCAGGAGGTGTTGATTTTATCAAAGCAAATGAGCGGATGATTCAACCAGAACCGTTACCCAATTGATTTGTGGAATTAACACTAGAGAAACTGATTTTTTGAAAGCCATGATTCTAAGCCGGAAGCCTTGAGGATAATCTTCTGAGCCTCATACTTATATGTACTCAAACCGCAAACTGGGCTTCCAATCACGTGGGCATCCTATCCATTTCCTGAACCTGCTCAAATTCCTGCTGAACCAACTTATCCTTCTCAACACGAGATTTTCTAGTGCGGCTTTGGTGGCGTCTTGAATTGGGAGAGCTCACATGTGTTTGGAGAATGAGCTCCCGATGCCTACGTACTTCGTTGGATTGCCTGAAGGACCAAAAAAGCTGTCGAGCTTTAGCCATTGCAACTTGAGGCATGACAACAGGTCGTTCATAAATTGTCGGCAGCGTAATATTCATTGACTTGCGATCAATCCAGCCTAATTCCCAAGGTGCAGTGAGCCAAGGCATCGGCACTTTAGCCAACTCTGGAACCCACTGATGGATGAACTTTCCCTCAGCGTCGTGTTCCAAGGCTTGCTTGATGGGATTATAAATGCGGATCGTATTGATTCCTGTGACTCCCGCCTGCATTTGAAACTGGGGATAGTGAATTCCAGGTTCGAAATCAAGAAAATACCGTGCTAGGTGCTCCACTCCTAACTTCCAGTTCAAACCCAACAGATGAGTCAAGCAGGAAACCAGCAGGGCCCGCATTCGAAAATTGAGAAAGCCTGTCGCTGCAACACAGCGCATGCAGGCATCTACTAGAGGGATACCGGTTTGCCCATTTCGCCAGGCTTGCAGATGCTGTTCATCATTCTGCCATGGAAAATTACGATAGCCCGGATTGAGATCTGTAAACTCAATGTTTGGTTGGGTTTCGAATTTCTGAATGAAGTGACAATGCCAGTGCAGGCGCGATTCGAAGGCACGAAAGGAATTGCGAGGATGCTGGACCTGCTGAAGGGCCTGCCATACCTGTCGCATTGACAGGCAGCCGTATGCCAAATACGGACTTAAACGACTGGTGTGTAAAGGAGAAGTCAGTGGCTTGGAAACATGCCGTGAGTAGCCATGTCCACCTCCTTGGAGAAATTGACTCAGGGCGAACTGCGCTTGTTTCTTGCCACCTGGTTGAAAGCTGGAGTGGCTCTGATTCACTCCAATTGGCAATTTGGGTCCCTTGTGTTCTGCATACCATGCAGAATCCAGCTCAACTCCTTGCCACTCAGACCAATCCACTTGATGCTGAGATTGTCTCATTTGAGCTTTCCACTTCTTATCCCAGCCGTCCCGGTTCAAACATCGGCGCTGAACGCCATTGCAAGGGAACTCTACCCAACGAATTTCTCGATCAGTGAACCATCGGGCGAGCTGGCGGTCACGACGATAAGTGATCTCCAACCCTGTTTCTTCATAGCTGTAAATGGTATTGATCCGGAATTGTTTGGCTAACAACATCCAGACTTCTTCAGACTCGCGATGAAATAGGTAGAGTTTTGCATCACGATCTCGAAACTGCCGATAGCAGTCCACAACAGACTCGTAGAGAAAGCGCCAATGGCGGAGATCTGTATGTGGATCTTTCCAAAGCGAAGGTTCAAAGACGAAGAGCAGCAACACCGGCAATTTCTCTTTGGAAGCTTGTGCCAAAGCAGCGTGATCCTCTAGGCGTAGATCTCGTTTGAACCAGACAACATTGATTTGGGGCTTCATTCCAGTGAACGAAAAGAGGAAAGACGAACTCAAATTCATAATTGATGGAAAAACCTGTTCTGGAACTGTGCCACGCCTTTCTACAAGAAGAGAGTTGAAATGTTCTCCCAAGGATGATCTAAAAAGGGCTTGTTCCCATTCTGATTGATAAATTCTGAGTCTCAGAAGGCTATTCGAAATGAAATACTCTAGAAGTTAGACGACCCTTTTCCAATAAGTTCGCAATGAGTGCACAAGTCCAAAAACCGATGTCTGAAATTCGCAAGGAACTGCGCATAAAGTGGTATCGCTGTCCAATTGATCCCACTGTTTTGCGAGAACTCTCTAAACCAAGTGATTTTCAAGGATTTCAGATGGCGCTCGGGCATCTGGGGCTCTGGTTGCTCACTGGTGCAATTAGTTTCTATTTTGCAGTTGAACAGCTTTGGTTAGGCTTCCTGCTCACAATTTTTCTTCATGGGACGGTGGGGACATTCTTCAGTGCTCCTCACCATGAGTTGTGTCATGGGACGGTCTTCAAAACCAAGCACTTGAACGAAATCTTTCTGCGGATCTTTTCGACTCTTGGGTTGCAGAATTTTCACATCTACAAGATGAGTCACAGTTATCATCATCGCTTCACGCTGCATCGTATTGCTGACAAAGAAGTGGTACTGCCCAAGACCCCATCGCTAAGATTCCTGTATTTGCTTCAGTTGTTTACTTTCAATATCACGGGTGGGTTTGAATCGAGGGGCTTGTTTCCAACGATGCGTGGGCTTTTTCGAGTTGCTACTGACCGAATGGAACAACCTTACAATGAGTGGGGAAAAGAATTATATGCTGAGTTTCCGGAAGAACGCCTGAAAGCGGTGCATTGGGCCAGATACCTGATCGCTGTTCACCTAAGCTTCGCACTTTTTGCTGTTCTAATTGGCTATCCAATTTTGATTCTGATTGTTTCCTTACATCCCTTCATTGGCAATTGGTTACGCTATTTCGTTGGGGCTCCGATGCACTGTGGTCTACAAAGCGATGTTTCCGATTTTCGAAAGTGTGTCAGAACCATCACCTTGGATCCGATCTCAGAGTTTCTGTACTGGCACATGAACTGGCACTTGGAGCATCATATGTTTGCGGCTGTCCCTTGCTACAACTTGAAAAAATTGTATGAGGCAGTCGCTGAAGACATGCCCCAACCTCGTACCCTGATCAGTTCTTGGCAAGAGATGCTAGAGGTCGTCAAACACCAGGAAGCAGATCCTGCTTATGAATTCGACACTCCTACACCTCCCCAAAGAACTAGAAGAGAGAAAGAACAACAACTTGAATTGGAGGCCTCTATTGGGGATTTGGCTCCTACTGCGATTGCATAAGTCTATTCGATTCATAGATGAGCGCTCATATTGAGTAATTTTGGTGATTATCAAGGGAACTCAATAGATCTCAGACCTTCTCTTTCCAATCGATTGTCTTGTAGACACAGACTAGGCTGCCCAAAACAGTTTTACATCAGCATTTTTCTCAGTTAGTTTAGCCAGCGATTCGATTTTCTCACCCCAAAAGCTTGGCTCTATGTCTATTCCTCTACTGCTTACAGCCACAACTAATCCTGGCGAGACCATCAATGTAACGGTGAATTCTGTTGATGATCGCTGTCAACAGTATCTGGATACACTCGAATTTTATTTGGAGGTTGGAGTTTTTAAAAAAATCATCTTTGCTGAAAATTCGGGTGATGATCTGACGTTTTTGGCTTCGGCACAAAAGAAGGCAGCCCAAGCAGGTATTGAATTAGAGCTACTAGAAAAATGTGGATCAAATGACTGGCCAAGCTATGGTAAGGGCCGTGGGGAGCTTTCCATCATTGAGCAAGCCTTTTCTCGATCCAAATGGCTACAGGAAGAAGGGACACGGGCACTTAAAATCACAGGACGATATGTAGTCAAGAATGTTGTGGAGCTAGTGAAGAAGATCAACCAAACTGATGCAGAGGTTATTTGTGATTTGCGAGGAAATCTTTCCACAGCTGATGCAAGGTTCTTTGCGGCAAGTAAAAGGTTTATTGAAGAAGATTTTTTCCCAAAATTTGAGTTAATTGATGATCGACAAGAAATCTACTTTGAACATGTGCTTGCTCAGGCGGCTCATTCTGGTATGAGCAAGGGAAGAAAATGGGAGTTGTTGCCAGAACTGCCACTGATTGAAGGAATTAATGGTACTACTGGGGAGAAGATAAGGACATCCCTTTCTAAGAGAATGAGACACCAATTAAAGAAAAAACTGATTTGGTACTAAAATTTAATTTAGCAACTTAGGTGAATTATGAACATAAAGAGAAATATGATGATATTCACTGATTAGTTCAAAATTTTTGTTCTCCTCTAAACTACTGATACAACCTTCTAGATCTTCAATCATAAACGCATTGGTTTGCTTGGCCAATAACCAGTATTTTCTCTTTAGAGCTAGTTGATGGAATCGATCTGCTTGTTCTTCTCCACATGGATATTGGCTGGATCCAGCAATGTAATTCACTTCTCTTTGCTGAAAATGAACCCCCAGTGAACTTTGGACAGCAACTCCATGGTCAAGAGGATACTGCTTTTTAACCTCACTCAATTCTTGATGTATTTCAAAGTGCTTTGATGTTGGCCAAGCACTCTTCAATTCCTGACCTACACTAGAAGGCATCAATAAGAATGTCCCAATAATCCAAGCCAATAGAAGTATCTGTTGTGTCCTACTTTTGAGTAATTTCCAATATTTTTGCCAATCTTGTGTACTCAAAATTATAATAGTTGCTACTAGTAAAAGTGATGAACTAACGTCATCGTAGTGATAAGAGGAACTCCTCATTATCTCCCTTCCTACAAGATTAATCGATATTGCTGGATATGCTAATATCCCAATTCTGAAATAAATAAGTGGTAAAAATCCCAAGGGGAGAAGCATCTTGAACAAATAAATAGATTTTCCAGAAACATCCCCAAAAAAATCTAATTTTGGAGTAGTCCAAGCTTGGAGTCCATTTAGGAAGTACGGTTTAAGCCCATACGTCAGACCAAACATACTAATTACACCTAACACAATAAGTATTATTCCTATGTTTCTACTATTCCGTTGTGCCAGGACGCAATAACAACCAAATCCAACTGGTACAGCCCCCATATGTTCCTTGAGTCCTAACAGAAAAATGAGACCGAGGCTGAATTTAATCCACTCTTTTTTCTGCAGCCAAAGGAAGCAGAAAACAATAACTGGAGGAGCCAAACAGGAGGGTTGCCATTCAAACCACAGACTATTTACAGTAGGTTTGTACCAGAGTAGCCAGGCTGAGCTGGCCAATAAAGTGAGAATGACGGCTTTGTCAACTTGCTGATTCTGAAATTTAGAAATTTGCCAGAACCCCAAAGGGACTAAAGCATACGAAATGATCTTTGCTAGGACGGTCCATACAAAATGTGGATGAATCCAGTAGAATGGTGCGAGAATTCCAATGGAGGGAGTAAAATGATCAGCCCAGGGATGTACTTCGTAGTGAGACCACCACATATCACCTTGAGACAAATTATAAATAACATTGCTGAAGATACCGGAATCCCAGATGCTCCATTGGAAGCTGAGATAGCGCAGAAAAGCTCGCAAACAACAAAGGAGAAAAAATATTCCCAGAGCCCATTTCCCATATGAAAAAGCCCTGTTAAGTAATCTCTGTGATGGCCAAGTGATGATGAAAACGGTCTTGTCTTTCCAAATGCGCCACCCTGCAAAGGGTAACCAGCAGAGCAAAGGAAGCAGGTAGAGATCTCTACCCCCAATCCCCAGAAACCATATCAGGGCAGCTCCACCCAGCGCAAAAGTAGTTCCGAGATGATAGTTGAGCTTCAGGGATAAGTTCATTGCAAGGCTGTCTTAAGATGCTTCTGCTGGAGAAAGCCGTTCAAGGAGACACAAGGTGTAACAAACTTTTTTATGAAAAATGCACTCTACTAAGAGTAAAAATGAAATTTCTACGCCATGCTCAAGTCGAGAATTCCGGTTTAGCGTAGGGTTAGAAAGCATTCCAATTACAGGAGTGCGAAGATACCTCGGTTTCTGTCTGAATCTATTAATTTCGAGTCGATCATCGCATACAGAACCCAAAAGCATCCAAACCACATAAATTTTTTGAAATTCAGACTAAAGTTCTTTAGCAAGCTGTCGATAACAGGGACATAGAACATTTTGGATTGTTCACCGTAACATTCACCCTGGAGTCAGGCCATGCGCATCAAGCATAATATTTCCTCACTTAATTCACTGCGCCATGCAGGTAACACGATGGATCGTGTTAAGGATTCATTGCAGAAGTTAAGTTCAGGACTCAGCATCAACTCTGGCGCAGACAGCCCCGCAAATTTGATTGCCTCTGAAAGAATGAGGGGGCGAATCATTGGTTTGCAGCAAGCACATGAGAACGCATCACTGTCTGTTTCCATTGTTCAGACCGCAGAAGGTGCTTTGAACGAAATCAGCAGCATTTTGCTTCGATTGAAGCAACTAACGGTTCACGCTGCTAACGAAGCTACTAATGACAAGCAGATGCTTGCTGCAGATCAGCAAGAGATTGAACATCTATTAAGTTCTCTCGACAGAATTGCAAAAAATACGGTCTGGGGAACAAAAAACCTTTTGGACGGATCGATGGGCGTCAACGGAACAACCGTTGGTGAAAACCTTCGTTTCATTTCAGCTGAAGCTTACACCAACATGTCTCCTGAAGACGGATTTGAAATTGATATCACTCAGGTGGCAACACGTGCTGAAAAGAAAGGAACCATTCCGATTGATGTTGATAATATGGGAGAAGGTTTGGTGCTCTTCCTCAATGAGGGAGGTAAAAACGCTACCATTGACACTCGCTACGGAGAGTTTAGAGAGGAAATTGAAAAGATTCGGAAGAATGCTATTGAGAATCCACAGAGATTTCCCCCGGAAGACATGTCACGTGACATCCGAACCATTGTTGTCAATCGTCTTCAATCTGCGATTGATGAAGCCGGACTACAACTACACGCCTTCATGGATCCAAACGGATTGTTGACTATTCGTCACAATGATTTTGGGGACAAAGCTCTCTTCTCAGTAACGAGTTCCATCGCAGGTATTGGCTCTGAGGAGGCAAACGTTGCTGCCTTCTCCAGAGCCGGGAAGAATGTGGAAGGTACCATTGCAGGACAGATTGCAATGGGCAATGGTCAGTTCCTTACAGCGATTGATGGTACAAAAGCTAGTGGGGTTACAGTTGCCTACGAGCGAGAAATCGGCCTGAAAGAAGTTCCGGTGCTAGACCAACGTGGGGTTCAAGTCGGCACAGAGTTCATTGAGGAAACCAACGAAGAAGTCGTGGGCGGTGGTCCGGAAGGATATGTCCACGTAGCGCAATTCTCGAATGAATTCCAACTGGGGCCAAATGCTGGGCAAAGTGAGCGATTATCTTTAAAGAATGTGAAGGCCCATATGCTCGGTCAAGGTATCGAAAACAACAGTGGTTTTCAAAGTCTTTCAGATATTGACGTTACTAACTTCCAAGGTGCGCAGGATGCTAATAAGATTGTGGACGCTGCAGTAGACCAGATTTCGACCTTGAGGGCCGATTTGGGAGCCTTCCAGAAGAATGCATTGGAAAGCAACTTGAATAGCCTCCGCATCGCAGAGGAAAATTTAACTAGCGCAGAATCGACCATACGTGATGCCGATGTGGCTCAACAAATGTCAGAACTGACTGGTGATCAGATCATGCTCTCCGCGAATACAGCTATGATCGCTCAAGCCAACCAAGTTCCACGAACAGTTCTTGGATTGATTGAAAATTCATCTTTCTAAATTAAACTCCCAGGAGCCTGATAGCCTTCAGGCTCCTGCCTTCTCCCTCATTATTCCTCACTTTCTCTTCAATCTTCGTTTCTGAGCTAAGAAAAATAGTCCTAGAAACAGAAGATGCTGCTCTGGCTGTGTTTCTAAATCTCTAAAGATTTTACTCGATCCGACAAAGGTGGAATCTAGAATCGAACTAGCCAATCCCAGTTGCGTAGGATAGTTAAAGCAGAATCCTTTAGCAGTAGCAGACTTCGCTGAAGCGGGAACGAATTTGGACCACTTCATTGGTCACAAATTTTTGTTTGGCAATTACAGCCGTCATCAATTCTGCCAACTCTCCCATTTGTTCTGGTCCCATGCCATAACGAGTCATCTCCTGTACACCGATTCGAAGACCGGAAGGGTTGCGAGGATCCTGATCTCCAGGGAGCATGTTGTAATTGCAGATAATATTACTTTCAGCTAGTCTTCGAGCAATCTCCTTCCCTGGTCCAAACGAAGAAACGTTGATCGCAATCTGGTGGCTCTGCGTAAATCCAAACTCTTTCGCCTCCACTGGGACTCCAGCCGTATCTAGCGCGCTTCCAAGGGCTTGTGCATTCCGAATAATATCGGTGGCATAGTTTTCCCCATGCACCTTCATTTCTCGAATTGTCAGGGCTAGTCCGGGGATCGTATGCAGGTGGTGGTTACTGGAAGATCCTGGCATCACTCCCCGATCCACACTGCTCCACCATTTCAATTCCTCTGGTGTAGTCATGTTACCAAGAATGACTCCTCGTTGTGGTCCCGGAAAGGTCTTGTGTGTACTTGCTGTGATCAGATTTGCGCCTTCGGCAAATGGCTGCTGGAACTGTCCTCCCAGAATCAGTCCCAAAACATGAGCCGCGTCGTAAAGTACTGGAATTCCGTGGGCTCGACAGACCTCTGCAACTTGACTGACTGGTTCTGGAAAAAGGAACATACTTTTGCCAAGAATCACTAACTGTGGACGCTTTTGTTCAACCAGATCCACACAGGCGGGTCCATCTAAGTGGTATCCATCTGATGTTGTAGGCCAGAAAGCCATGTTGATCGAATTCTCTTTCTGTAAAGCCAGCACCTGTCCGCGAACCTGAATTCGTCGGCCAAAGACCCCAATAGGATTGTGGCTGATGTGGCCTCCCACATCAATGGAGTTACAGAGAACCGTATCGCTTCCTCGTAACAATGCCAGTGCAACAGCTGTGTTGGCCTGGTTACCACTGATTGGCCGAACATCTGCCTGCTTACATCCTGCTAGTTCAATCATCTCCCTGGTTGCCAGAGCCTCTACCTGATCAATGAAACGAGTTCCTTCATAATAGCGCTGATCAGCTTCTGGAGTGTTGGGGTGTCCTTCTGCGTAGCGACACATGAAGTCGTTGCCTTCGATTTGTTGAACAGCGGGGGACTGAACATTCTCACTAGCGATGAGATTGATACATTCCTGACGACGCCAACGCTGCTGATTTTGCACAATATCCAGGATGTCTTGTGTTACGACACTCATCAGATTTCTCTGCAGGGAATTTGGAAATAAAGGCAGGGAGGAGGCAGGAAGTCAGGGCGCTTGCAGAACCAAGCACCCTGCTTAGGATCAATCGTCTTCGTCGCGCAGCTTCTCGGCACGTTCCTTCATCACTTTCTCTTGAATGAAGGATGGACAAGATGTGTACTTTTCAAACTCCATTGAATACTGTGCTTTGCCAGCAGTCATCGAACGGAGTTCTGTTGCATAACCAAACATCTCACTCAATGGCACTCCAGCAAGAATGACCGTTTCCTCTCCTTGTACTTCTGAGCCGTAGATGACACCACGTCTTGAACTCAAGTCTCCGATCACAGAGCCTTGGTAGTCACTTGGTGTCTCTACTTCGACCTTCATAATCGGTTCTAGGAGAATGGGCTGAGCCTTGTTGACCGCTTGCTTCATCGCTTGTCGTGAGGCAAGGCGATAGGCCAGGTCACTGGAGTCCACATCATGGTACTTGCCATCGGTCAGGGTGACTTTGATGTTCACCATGGGGAAGGCTGCGAGTGGTCCCTTGATCATTACATCCTGAAAGCCTTTCTCGCAAGCCGGGATGTGTTCTGCGGGAATGGCACCACCAAAGATGCTGTTGATGAATTTGAAGGGCTCTTCGCTATTGTCTGGAAGAGGCTCAATCTTTCCACTAACACCAGCATACTGACCAGAACCACCTGTCTGCTTTTTGTGCAGATAGTCGAAGTCAGCTGCAGCCGTGATTGCTTCACGGTAGTTGACTTGAGGGGCACCCACGATAACGTCAGCGTTGTACTCACGCTTCATCCGCTCAATGTAGATATCGAGGTGAAGTTCACCCATGCCAGAAATGATGGTCTCACCGGATTCTTCGTCTGAGGAAACTCGGAAGGTCGGATCTTCACGCATGAAGCGGGAGAGGGCCTTACTCATTCGCATGTGCGCATCGTTATCCTTACCCTTGACAGCCAATGAAATTACCGGGTCAGGGACAAAGATGGATTCACAAGCGACTCGTGTATCTCCACCACAGAAGGTGTCTCCAGAGGCACAGTCTACACCTACCATCGCAACAATATCTCCAGCCTCGGCAACGTCGATGTTTTCACGATCGTTGGAGTGCATACGCACCATCCGGCCCACTCGGAGTTTTCTTCCAGTACGTGAATTAACAACCTGATCGCCCTTACGCAGACGGCCCTGATAAATACGGGTGTACGTCAATTGACCAAATTGCTCTTCTGTCAGTTTGAATGCCATGGCAACAAGGTCATTATCTGGATCGCATTTCAACTCCACTTTCTCCTGCTCCTCATCGCCCCCTTTGACAACGGTAGCCACATTAGCCGAAGCCTCCAGTGGAGATGGCAAGTAGGTATTTACTGCGTCCAATAGTTTCTGCACACCTCGATTTTTAAAGGCTGAACCCAGATAGACTGGGACAAATTCAAGGCTGTTGACTCCCTTCTTGATCGCTGCATGAATTGCTTCTTCCGTGATCTCTTTCTCTTCCAACAGGTCTTCCATCATCTGCTCATCAAACATTGAGACAGCTTCCAGCATTTCCTGACGCTTTTCTTTTGCGTCATCAACCATGTCGGCAGGGATCTCTTCCTCACGAACAGTCTCGCCATTGTCTCCATCAAAGAAGTAGGCCTTCATGGTTACCAGGTCCACCACGCCATCATGATTTTCTTCCAGACCAATTGGAAGTTGCATGGCAACCGCGTTCAATCCGAGGACATCACGAATTCCTTGGATGCCTCTCCAGGGATTTGCACCCATCCGGTCCAACTTGTTGATGAAGGCTAGTCTGGGTACTTTATAACGCTTCATCTGTCGGTCGACTGTGATGGATTGCGATTGCACTCCAGAGACTCCACAAAGCACAAGAATAGCGCCATCCAAGACGCGCAACGAACGTTCTACTTCTACGGTGAAGTCCACGTGTCCGGGAGTGTCGATGATGTTGATCTTCTTTTCTTGCCACTGCACTGTGGTAGCTGCAGAGGTGATGGTGATTCCTTTTTCGCGTTCGAGGTCCATGTGGTCCATCGTAGCGCCGGCACCGCCACCACGAACTTCCTCAATTTTGTGAATTCGCCCAGCATAGAAAAGTATACGCTCTGTCAGAGTCGTCTTTCCGCTGTCGATGTGTGCTGAGATACCGATATTACGTGTATTCTGTAGAATTTTCTGAGATGCCGCATCCATAACAGTTAAACTGGCTCGCGTGAAGTATGGGATTGGGCCATGACAGTTTTCCAACTTGGCTGGTCAGCAAATCGGGGGAAACACCAAGTATCGGCAGAGGGGAGAGACCGTGGTTGCAGCAGGTTGCTTCAGCGTCTGGCAGGGTCACTGATGCCCACTATGCTTGAGGGAAGTGTCGCGTGGCTTGGAAAAATAACAATTTATCAAAATAACCAAACTATCTGTTGCAAGCAAGCTTTTTGTCATTAAAAAGTCGAGACCTGCGCTTCAGTCCAAAAACCAATAAAATCGTAATCAGTAAGCTACCTGCTTCAAAACCAAGCAATTGAAGAGTGAAAGTATCATCTGGATGGTCTAGCAGGATTCCGACAATACGTCCTGCAGTGATTCCGCCATAACAGGAAAGCAGTAGCCAAAGCCCAATTCCCGACCAGTTTGCCCGAAAACCTGTGACTACTAGAAATATTCCCAAGGCGATTTCCAGGCCTCCGTAAACAGCCCGTAATTCAGCCAGTCCAGCTGGGCTTTCGGGTACCAGACCAATCGCACTAGCCATAGTTGTGGGTTCAATCAGAAACCAAACTCCTAGGCCAAAAAATGTGACACCCTGGAGCAGTAGAAATCCTTGGGCCAGCTTGGTCAGAATAGGTGAAATCATTGAAGGGTGTCGCGCCGTAGGTCTTCGCTGAGTGACTCCCGCAATTCAGAAGCAGGTAACTTTTGCAACTCCTCTTGGAAATCATTTAGAAATCCGGCATAGAGTAGTCCCAGCTGCCCTTCCAAGCGTTGCTTTGAGCGTTCAAAGGCTCGTTGAAACTTTGGCAGCACCTTTGTGCGTTGTTGACGAAACTGGTCAGCGATTTCCTCCAATTCCTCAGGATCCAACAAACGCTCTTTGGCCTCAGGGACTTGCTGCAAGGAGTTCCACTCTTCTTGCTCAAGTTCGCGCCGTTGCTCCTCTAGTCGCTCTTCCCAGTCCTGTAACTTGCGCACAAGAACTTGTAGTTCCATTGATTCGATAGAGTCAGTAATTATAGTTGAGAACCGCAATCAATAGGCTGAGGGTTACTAGAAGTAACAGTGTGGCGTATCGATTCAGGCGAATTAGTTTTGGAATGAAGTCGGCACCAACCTCGGAAGAATCATCAGGATGACCTAGCCAGGCGCTGTGTTGAAGCCTACCATTTTTCCACTTTTCGCCCACCAGCTGAACACGCAACGCACCCGCTGAAGCAGCTTGTCCCCAACCAGCGTTGGGTCCTAGCATGTATTGGTGCTTAGATAACCCAATCGACCATGCCATACGGCCATCGTAACCCGGCAGAGCCCATGCCGAAGCACTTAACAGTACCCAGGTCAACCGAGCTGGCATCCAATTCATCAGATCATCCGCTCTTGCTCCAAACCAGCCAAAGCGCAGATAGCGCTCATTACGATAGCCGATCATTGAATCCATAGTACTTATTACCTTGAAGGCAAGCATGCCTGGGATTCCAACCAAAGTCAGCCATATTAAAGGCGAAACCACTCCGTCAGACAGATTTTCGCTTAGGCTTTCCAGGGTTGCTCGATTACAACCTGCAAGATCGAGTCTTTCTACATCACGTCCCACTAATTGGGATATTTCCTCCCGTGCTGCCATCAAATTGCCTTCGGCAGTAGCTCGCCAAACACGTAACCCATGAATCTCTAAGTCTCTCAGGGCTAGTAGACTGTAACCCAGAAAGAGATCCAGACTCCAACCAAGGACTAGATGTAAGCTGCCAAATAATTTTTGCAAAAGGAAGTAGCACCCCAAGACGATCCCCAAAAGCAGCAGACCGAGCAGGATGCCTCCCGTGTAACCATTCCATCCTCTGGCAAATAGCCTTCGCTCCAGGTAAATCAGTAAGGAGCCAATCAGCCGAATTGGATGAAATCGATAAACGGGATCTCCAAACCAAAGATCCAAAAGGAAGATTGACCAGAGCAACAGTAGAGGATTCACCCAACTGGTGAGGGTGACTTCAGCAAAGTCCGTCAAGAATCCTCGACAAGTTACAGTGACGCTCAATCAGATCAGCCAATCGATCCAACTCTCGCAAATTTTCCTGTACATGATCTGGAATGGGTTGAATTTGCTTTCCAGTAGGTTGCAGCAAGCGGTTCGCCACCTCACCCTTATCGAAGATACCGTGCAGATAGGTTCCCAGAATTTTCTGCTTTTCATCCCAGATACATAATTCTGAGGGCTCCACCAAATCCACCCATTTTGCTTGCTGTAATTGGGATCTTCCTGCATGAATTTCGTAGCCACTTACTCCACATCCTTTGAGAATTTCCTGACCCTTGTATTCAGCACGCTGCAGAATCTTGGTATCGAGCATCTCAGTTCGTAACGGCAGAATACCCAGACCAGATGCACCATCAATTGTGCCCTCAATTCCTTGAGGATCGGTAATCCTCTCTCCTAGCATCTGGAACCCGCCACAGATTCCTACCAGCAGGAAGCTTCCCAGATGCTGCTGAATCCAGTCTTCCCATCCTCTCTCTCGGAGAGTTTGCAGATCGGACAATGTGTTCTTACTACCTGGTAGAATCAACACGTCCGGCAGTCGACCACGCGAGGGCTGCTCCACATATTCTAGAGAAATGTCTTGTTGACGCTGTAGAGGGGCAAAGTCAGTAAAATTCGAGAGTTGCGGTAAGTGGACAACATGAATTCGCAGGGATGCGTCTTCACGAAGAGTTGAGCGAATCTGCTGGGAATCTTCCTCATCAACCTGGAAAGAATCGTAGGGAATGGTGCCCAGCACTGGTAGCGGAACCTGCTTCTCGAAGAGCCGGATTCCTGGTTCGAGTAAAGTGTAATCCCCCCTAAACTTGTTAATCAGGCAGCCATAAAGCAAGGGACGATACTCTTCT